>Ga0207993_1000446_pt1 | contig 16156 bp, 16 predicted proteins | sample ETN01SmetaG_2_FD_185791 | JGI IMG/M metagenome (GOLD analysis project Ga0207993, IMG submission 185791) | Marine microbial and viral communities from oxygen minimum zone, Eastern Pacific Ocean - ETNP2014F12-01SV265 (SPAdes) (version 2) | ecosystem: Environmental > Aquatic > Marine > Oceanic ...
CCAAGGAAGACTAGAGTGACTCGAAGTCGGTATCGCTCTCTTCACCTGTCTTCAGATCCTTGATCCTGACCTTGCCTGCTTGCCACTCATCTGGCATGACCATCACTAGCCTCTCTGCGCCCGTCCTCTCAGAGTGCTTGAAGACCCATTTCATCTTCTTGGGCTCGAGCACCAGGTCAACGGTCCTGCCTGAATCCCTCAGCTTGGACGATACCATCATGGCGGCCCCCCTGAGTGACTCGTCCATCGAGAAGACGACATCGGATACCCTGCTGGAGATGTCAGGGAGAAGTCCCTTCTCTCTTAGCAGCTCCATTATGACCATGTCTCCGAACCCGAACCCGGTTGCAGGGAGGTCCCTTCCTCCGAGGGTCCCGATTAGCTTGTCATACCTACCACCCCCGCAAATCGCCCTTAGATCCCCTGATCTGTCATGGGCCTCGAAAACCGGTCCTGTGTAGTATGCCAGCCCCCTTACTATCGAGGCGTCGAACATGGTCCACCCAACGATTCCGTATGACTCGAGGAGCCGGAATAGTCCCTCCAGCTCAATTACCGCTGGGCTGTCAGTGGAAAGCATCCCCTTCAGATCGGATAGTTCCCTGACGCCCAGAACGGATTGGATGGTAGCTATCGAGCTGTCACTGATGCCGAGCTCTGAGAGCTGCGCTGATACAGTCTCGGCAGGTAGCTTGTCCATCTTGTCAACGATCACGCACGTCTTGGTGAAGGAGTCTCCCTCTATCCCTAGAGACCCTAGTACCTCCTCAAGCACCTTCCTACTGCTGATTCTGATGACTACGTCCTCGTGAGTGAGTCCTACGCTGCTGAGCATGTGCACCATCACGGAAAGCAACTCGGCATCAGCTTCGATGCCCTCCATTCCCCAGATGTCCACATTCCACTGGTAGTGCTCTCTCCCCCTTCCCCTCTGTGTCCTCTCATATCTCCAGCACTGGGGGATGGAGTACCACTTGATTGGCAGGGGCAGTGTCCCTGACCTTGCCATAACCATCCTAGCCAACGATGGGGTCATCTCTGGCCTCAGGGAGATCTTCCTGCCACCCTTGTCCTCGAAGTTGTACAATTGCTGGGTAATCTCCTCTCCCTGCTTCCTCGTGTAGAGCTCCTCGTGCTCTATGATTGGAGAATCATACTCCTCGAAGCCGTGTGAAAGAGAGGAAGAGTGGAATTTCTGAAATAGCCAGTTCCGCAGACGCATGTCCTCGGGATAGAAGTCCCGGGTTCCGCGTACGCCGTTTACCATGACACCGCCACGAACTTGACCACTTCAAGCCATATGGCGCTTGGAAGTCCCATCATTCCTTTACAGAGGGGTTTAGCCTTCTCCAGATCCAATAGGCCAATGCGATGAGGGCTACGGCCCAACCGGGGGTGATGATTAGTAAGGCCACTGCTGCAGCCACCTGCTCTAGCACAGGGCGCACTAAGCGAGCTCTGCTTCAAGGGTTGCGAGTGTGTGTGCCCTAGTTTCACCGTAATCGTCCGTGAATGACGACGGCAGTGCATCGCCAACCTGGACGATGAAATCATCTTCCCCACCGGGAAGGGTGTCTATCGGTGCCTCGGCCCCCTCTGGGACATTCCTGTAGAGTGGACGAGGCTCAAGCTCGAAGTCTCCGGAGAGAATGTACAGAGGCCATGGACCAGAGTCGGAACTGGTTGGTACCATTCGATTGACCAGTACGTACCTGTTCATCCCGATGAACAAGGACGCGGTGATTCCCCAAAAGAGGAGTATTATGGATATTCCATTCGGGTTGGAGGGATTCCACGGGTCATCGACATTGACTAGAAGGTCGATGAAGTAAGAGCCCATGAGAACGGAGAACATTATCGGGAATCCTAGGTACATGATGTAGTCCCACCACTTTCCGATCCACCAGTCGTTGTCACCAGTGTTGATGAAGTCGTCACGGAATGATGAGACCCCATTGTCGAGGTAGTCCCTGAGGCTGAAGCCCTCGATGTCGTTCTCAGACTGCCAGTGCCTGTACCTGCTCCAGCCGTACTTCCAGATACTGTATGCGATGAACAGTCCACTGAACATCAACCCGTACCCCCAGATGTGGTCTTGAACCTCTAGGAACTGTGGGAATGCGACGCCGGTTGCCGTATCCATCTTGATCCATAATGCTGCGCTTGGAAGTCCGAAGAGGAAGATAGCCACGCTTGTGAACCCTACAGCCTGGGACCTGTCTACTCCGTGATCGACGAAGTTCCTCACACAAAGCTCGACGGTGGAGATCATCGATGTCAAAGCGGCGAAGGACAGTGCCAGGAAGAATACGGTTACCATCACTACCTGAACTACAGGCCCACCTGGGGCCTGTGCAAAGACTTCGGGCAGAACTAGGAAGGTGATCGCTGAGCTACCGGCCCCCACGGCACTTAGCGGATCGTCGACAACGGCGAAGACTGCCATCATAACTGTCAGTCCAGCGATTATGCTGATGCTGTTGTTCGCTAGGCACATGGTTGCCGCATTCAGGGTCGTGTCCTCGTCCTTCCTCATGTAGACGGAGTATGTGATTGCCATTCCCATTCCCGCCGAGCAGGACCACGCGGATTGCGAAAGCCCGCTAATCCACGTCTCTGGCTCCATCAGATACTCTGGCTGGATGCTGAACATGTAGACGAAGCCGTCCAGAGTACCGTCATTGAGGTCCATCACGAAGGCGAGGAAAAGCGCGGAGAATAGAAGGACGAAGAGAGAGACCATGAGAATGACGTTTACCTTCTCTATGGCCTTGGCGCCCCTCCAAATTGCGGCCATGGTAATTACGACAGCAATGGCTTGGAAGAATATCACGTCGGACGGGGACTCTAGGAATGAGTTCCACACCTCGGTAGTGTCTACCTCGCTTCCCAGACCTCCTCTAACCGCGGTCTGGAAGTAATTCAGACACCAGCCAGTGACCACGGCGTAGTAGAACCCTATGGCTGTTGATATCCATGCCGTCCACAGGCCCATCCATGCGAAGTTCTTTCCAGCGAAGATTCTGAAGGTTCCGACTGTTCCCGTCCTACTCCTCTTACCCAAAGCGAATTCGGCAATAATTAGTGGAACTGACCATATGAACAGGAAGATCAGCCAAGGAACTAGGAAGGACCCACCTCCGTTTGCCCCCACCATTCTGGGGAATCTCCATATGTTGCCGGTCCCAATTGCCGCTCCGATTGTCGCGAAGATGAGACCCAGTCGACCACTGAACTCGTCGGAGCCACCTTCGGCCATCAGGAGTCCTCCAGATCATAATCGTCTGGCAGGCCGATTACGCCACCTTCGTCATCGAACATCGCTCTGAGAGTCAGTCCTAGGCCACCCCATACGAAGCTGGCAATGACAATGAACATCATGAGTGAGAGTACGCTTGATCCGAATGAGGCCCTGTATGGTATTGCTAACTCGTAGTAGTTGCCTCCCTCCAGTGTCGGATAGGTGAATGGGAATGCCCCGTTGGTCGTTCCTAGCATCGCCTTGTACTGTATCTTGCCTACAGAAGTATCAGGCAGGGGTATCTCGGAATAGAGTACAGTTCCGTTTGATCCATCCAGTAGAAGACACTGGGTTTCTTGCCCCTCAGAAGGTGTGGAGAAGGCTGACATCTTCCAAGGGACATCAATCCACTCGGTGGGGCCGAAGTCGTTTTGCTGCCTGTTTGGCTGTACCAATCTCCACATCAGGTGAGTCATATTGATGTCTGTGGAATATGGGAACGACTCATCGAGACACAGGGATATCGGGATGTCTCCATTCCCAACTTTGACTTCTGAGGGCTCCTGAAGCCATTGACTGACGGTAGTGTTCTCTATTCCGACGATAGCCCGGTATCTGGGATCATCGGCCATCTCAACCATGTAGAATGGGACTCCGAGATTCCTAACAGCGATATGTGCGATGTCATCGGGGTGCTGGTGAAAGGCGGTCCCTATCTCCATCGTGTAGCAGTATGAGTTGTGGACCCCATAGTGCCAGTCACAGAAGTCACCGGTAGTCGGATAGAGGTCTGAGGACTGCATTGGAGCGTAGTCGGTCATCTCTCCCATCTTGACGCCATGGTACACTAGGAATTCGTCGTCGGGGGAATAGCAACCGGTACAATGTCCCCATGGCCATAGGACCAGTTCTGAGAATGAGTGCCAGCTCAGTGTTGCTTTGAAGTCAGAGAATCCGTCATTGTCATCATCGTTCATCTCGGTCATGTCTTGGATGAGCTTGGTCTCGGGCTCACTGTTCCCTCCCAACCAGTCCTCGTCTATCAGCCCGTCAGCGTCGTCGTCATTGCCATCAACATGATCCTCATTCAGACGATTATCTCCGTCCTGATCGACAGTATCGACCGGTCCGTTGTAAACATCGTTGTTAGCCCCGGCATCTCCCGCATAGCACATCCCCGGGAATAGAGGACCAGTGGCACCCAAAGGGGCTCCCCACTCGTACTGGAAGTTACGATTCAAATCTACACCATCACAACTTGGATCTGGTTCCTCATCCACATCTGGTATTGGTGTGACCCCAGTCACAGTATTGTCCCTCAGGTTCTTCCTCCAGCCAGAGGTTGGACAGTTCTCCCATGCCGTCGGACCACAATATACCTCCCTGTCGTACCTGTTACCATCCACATTCAGCATGGGGATCAGATACATTTCCCTCGTATTCACCATGTCGGTTATGAACTGCTCTGAGAAGTCCTCGTCCACCCCTAGATCACCGGGTCCACAGGGGTTTCCATCCCCATTGCTGTCTTGGTATGATGCATTCAGCATCAGGCAGTCGCCGTCGTTGTCGATACCATCCCACCCATCTTCGTCAATCAGCCCGTCACCATCGTTGTCCACTCCGGCCATGCCGTAGTAGTAGGCGATTGTCTCTAGGAAGAGCATCGGTACCTCGTAGGACATCCACTCCCTGGCATGGAAATTGCCTGCAAGCATTACATCTGGCCTGTCTTCGTAGTTTCCGCAATCTCCAACGAATGGGTTGCAGTCCCCCCCATTCACATCTGCAGTGATTTTCATCCATGGGCTGTCATGGTTGTAGTGCCAACCCTGGTAAGTTCCACGATTGGTCTCCTCACCACGGGCATTCATGCCCCCATTCATGCCATCGTGGAATGTCATGATCTCGGAGTTCTGATCAGCTAGGTTCTGCATCCTCTGCTTCATGGTGAAGTAGTCGTGGTACTCTCTGAACTGGACCCTGCTATCGCCCCCCCAAGGAAAAATCTGGAACGAGTACTCATCTGACCAGATATCCTGGGGAGCGAGCCCAGATTCGGATTCCTGGGCAGCTACTGGAGCGATTACCGATGCAGGGGCTAGTACTGAGAGTAGCAGAGGCAGGAGCATGGCCAGTACTGTTGTGCCCTGGCCTTTTGCCCGCTCGGATGACAGTCTGCTAGTTGTCATATACAACCGCCGAAAGCAGAGCACGTATTGAAACCCTCGTTAATCGGTCCTTAGGACCGAGCTGGGTTTATGTGTGGATGCCTGTCGCCCAAATTATGGAACAGCTCGACGAGTTCATGGCCGGAGAGACGATTTTGGCGGGTTTCTCAAGTGGGACCATTGTAGTTTTGTTGGGAGCAGTGGCCATAAGTGCCGCCGCTGGCTTCTCCTCGAGAAGGATTCTCTTCCCCCGATTGATGAACCTCATCTCAAAGACCGACAGGATCGACGGCAGAACTCTCCTGGCGCCTGCATCTCTGGGATGGATGGTTGGATTCTTGGTTTTCACCCTGTCAGTTGATTGGTTGACTGCCAATACCGAACCGATCTGGGATTCCGGAATGGTAGAGACGTTGAATGCCTACTCCTATGCTGGCTTTGTACTTCTGATGCTGGTTGCGGCATACAGATTAGTCGATTACCTTGATGCCTTTATCGTGGTCGAGGGGCAGAATCTGGCTGCTAGAAGGTCTCTAGCTAGCGTTGCAGAGTCAGTAGGAAGGGTTGCTGTAGTGATTTCTGGTGTTTTCATAATGGCGGGCCTGGCAGGAGTAAATCTGAGTGGCCTTATCGCGGGACTCGGGATTACAGGTCTGGCACTTGCACTGGCTGCCAAGGATACGGTAGCAAACATATTCGGCGCCATCAGCATCTTGATTGATCAGCCGTTCAATGTCGGAGACTGGATTATCGTGGATGGGGTAGAGGGAGAGGTGGTGACAATCGCACTAAGAACTACACTGATCAGGACCAGTGCTGACACCCTTGTCACAGTTCCCAATTCCAACATCACTAACTCCTCCGTCGAAAACTTCAGTCAGAGGAGATTCAGAAGAATCAGGCCTTCATACGAGTTCGAGGCAAGCAGTGATCAACAGGCCATCAAAGGTTTCTGTAGCTCATTGCTCGAACAGGTTACCAATGATCCAAGATCAACCAAGAAAGATGATTCATGGGTTAGGATAAGCTCGGTTGGACCTTCTAAAATAATCGTCCAGACCAATTTCTACTGCGATTCATCATCCAAGTCAGAGAGGGAGATGAAGGAGGATGTAGCTCTGATGGCGAAATCAAGCGCTACGGAGTTCGGATTGAAATTCCATGAGCCCCGATTCAGGGAAAGCCACACGGTATGAGGAATTCAGATGGGAAGGCTAATCCTGATTAGGCACGGACAATCTGTGTGGAATGCTGAAAATAGATTCACCGGGTGGACAGATGTCGATCTTTCTGAGAAAGGAGTTAGGGAGGCTGAGATGGCCGGCGATTTACTCTCTGAGATTAGGTTCGATGCGATCCATACTAGTGGACTCATCAGGGCCCAGAGAACTGCCACGATAATAATGTCGAGGAATTCTGCGTCTGGTGAGATTCCCTTGATCAAAGACGAGCGGCTTAATGAGAGACACTATGGTGATCTGCAGGGCCTGAACAAGGCTGAGACTGCAGAGAAACATGGTCCCGAGCAAGTACATATCTGGAGGCGTTCATTCGATATCCCTCCTCCCGGTGGAGAGAGTCTGAAGATGAATGCTGAGAGAACTATACCCTACTTTGAGGAGGAGATTATTCCAGATCTGGAGCAAGGGAAGAATGTGTTGGTTTCGGCCCATGGAAACTCTCTGAGATCGATAGTAATGCACATCGAGTCAATTAGCTCTCAGGACATAGTGTCCCTTGAGATCGCAACAGGAACTCCGATGTTTTACGAATACGACATGGACTCAGGTAAATTGACCAGGGAGTAGCCCCCTGATTCTCATGAGAACCAAGGATGCTCGCCGAAGTGATTCCTCGGGATCTTCTTCTTGTTCTTAATCTGCCATGCAAATCCCCTGGTAACTGAGAAGAGGTATTTCCTCAATTTGGGCCTGATGTAGAACAGATAGGCCAGTGAGGCAGTAATTCTATTTCGGTCGGAAAGGAGATGTGGGTGAACTGTAATTTTGAGAAGAGTTCTTTCAGCACTTACTTCTGAGATTTCCCATTTGACAAATGACTGCCTCCCTCCCTCCCTACCTGTCATCAGAGAGTATCCATCGCCTTCATCCCAAGTCTGGAACCTTCTGACGATCACGAATCCATTGAGATACTCCAAAGTGTCAACAGATTCCTCTCCCGGCCAATTTAGGACTTTATTCTCTAGACAGAATGGATGGGAGTCGTTGAGATTACCGGGTGAGCTTATCGCCTTCCAGACCACTTCCTTGGGAGCGTCTATGACAACTGAATTATCAGCATAAAATGGCCAGCCCCTCACATGATTGAGATACAGGCTGGAGATTTAGATGTGTGTGTCCGGACGGCCGGGTTTTCCCGACCGCCCGGATTACGTTTTGCAATTACTCGTAGGTAATCAGGCCATCATGGAGGATGCCTTCTTTGCACCCATCCATGCTACTACACCGAATCCGATCTTGTTGATCATGTCGGCGCTGTTGTAGAGAACAGCCATCAAGTCCTCGCTTGGACCATCTACTAGAGCTACCTCAGGACTGAAGAGGTAACCGATTGGGTAGATTATCCATCCTACAACGATGAACCACCTTAGAGCGTTTGTGCTCCACATTAGCTCTGGAGCGATCTTGCTGTTGTCAACACCGAGTCCGTCTGTCCAAGGAGTTCCAGTTGCTACGATTATCATAGCCCATCCCATTCCTCCTAGAAGAAGTGCTGGGATAGCATCCATCATGCCGGACTCTCCAGCATAGCCGAATCCTATCATGATCAGTGCTCCAACGAAGCAGATTCCTGTGAATCCAAGTCCGGCGACTTTCTTGTCAGTGATTGCATCCTTGCCAACCAGGGATGGGAACTTTAGAGCCATTAGCGGAACTGTGATGATCCAGTCCATGTACCTGTACTCGATGCTAACAGCGTCGTGCTCGATGTAGACTCCCCTCATGTAGTAGTAGTGCATTGCAGCGATACCGACGATTAGAGCTGAAATGGTCATCGTCGTCCTGAACTGAGGCGCGACACTGTTGCGCTCAACCATGAAGAAGACGAAGGCCGCTCCCATAGCAATGTATCCAACGAAGAAGGTGAAGAAGGTCAGCATCTCGAGGTCTGTATATCCCTTCGTTGCTGGGTTCACCGTTCCTGCTGACACTGACTGTGTAACAATCAGTGCCAGTGTTGCAATGGTCATTGCAAAAACTGTCGTTCTTGTTGCGTTTGATCTGTTATGAGATAATCCCATGGACCCTGCGGTAATATTTTGATATAAAAACTGGTGGTTTAGGGCAAGCGAAAATGAATAAAAAACCGCTATATGTCTTTGAATGGCCTCTCAGGAGGAGGAGACATTCTCTTGTATGCGATGAAACAGAAATACCCTGCTAGGAAGCATAATGCGGGTGTGAAGATTTCTGACGGGCTCGGAGGAAAGTGATTGATCAGAGAGGAAGCTCCGAAGAAGAACGCCATGAATGAGAGTGCTGCGAAAGTCCTATTGTTGAACATCCTCTTCTGATACATTTTGACATACATGAGAGTCTCGACTGCTGGCTGTGGCGCTCCTGACTGGTTAGAAGATGCCTCCAAGACATCCATCAGGCACTGCTCATATTCCCAAATGGCCAATCCTCCTCTATGAGAGTAAAAGGCTCTGTCAGAAGCCCATTCCTCAGGTGCTGTCTCCCTCCATCCTTCGATGAGATACCCTCTAAGCTCACTCAGTTCGATTCCGCTCCCCGCCCTATGATGAATCCTAGAAAGATCGTGGACCAAGGATGCTAGATCCCTCATAGCAGGCTTTTCTGACTCATGAGGAATTAGCGCATCCGACAGTCTCGGAGGCCCCACACGGACAGACCCCCCCACCAAATCTGAGAACCTTACATCCAGGAGGCTGACTGTGCAAGGCTGCTCCTTTGTGTAAGGCGCCCTCCAAATGAACTGGGCTCTGAGAAGTCCCTCGATCTTCTCATTTCTAGAATTCCATCTCTTTTGGTCGGGAGGTAGTTCGCGTATTGCAGACATGGATTTGTGGAATCTTCCCAGTGCCTTGCCAGATTCCTCGAGTACTGTCCTGCAGGATTCCAAGCTTCCTTCTTGCAGAGACCTCTCTAGAACTAGCTCTGCACTCTCTACTGTATCCATTCTTCGCCTTAGAATTACAATGTCTCTGTCATTCCATGAATAGCCCCCTGAAGGGGTATCGGAGTTCTCTGGAGAGTTTCTTGACCTAGTCTTTAGTAGACCATCCGAGCCCCATGGAAGAAACTCGGCTATCCATTCCTCTTCGGCGAAGATCGATACTCTGAGCCCCCTTTCGGTCTCCTCTGGATAGATTCTTGAAACAGTGGTAGGATCAGGTACATCGCCCCAATAGTCCAGTTCTGCCATGAGTTTCTCCCAGTCACTTGGAGTAAGGATTTCCTCTGGCTCGATTAAATCTGCACTCATCCCTGTCAACCCTCCCATTCCAACGACCTTTATCGGGACGAATCCAGGGGGGGCTTGGAAGGCCGAGCTTACCTGCCTCAAGGCTCGAGGTCTCCATGCGGGCACATCGGCAGACATCGCAATCGTACTCAGGAGAGGGTTGGAGTATACATAGAATCGGTATGCGAAGGCTTGATTCGGAGTACGTCAAGCGGTAACCATGGAGTCAAAGGTGTCTGACGTGCCCCTTGCAGTCGATATGGACGGTACTCTGATACTCTCAGACATGTCGGTAATGAGTGTTAGAAGGGTTCTAACAAGAAGGCCATGGCTCATTCCCTCGGTCTTGATTAAGGAATTGAGGGGCAGGAGAGCGGAGTGGAAGCGCGACTTGGGGAGATTGCTAGATTTCGATCCATCTGAACTTGACTACCATGAGGCTTTCATTGAATGGTTGACGGGTGAGCATGCGAGAGGGAGAACGATAATTCTAGCGACTGCTTCAGATAGAATCGTGGCTGAACAGGTCGCTGCCCATGTTGGCATGTTCTCTGATGTCATGGCTTCTGATAATGACTACAACCTAAGAGATACGAAGAAGGCAGAGGCCCTAGTTGCAAGATTCGGGGAGTCCGGCTTTGGATATGCCGGGAACAGTCATCATGATATCTCGGTTTGGAACAGGTCTTCTCAAGTCATCGTTGTCAATCCTGATTCTGGAGTTCTAGATAGATTAGGAGACTCAGTTGACATCGTTTTTGAGTGATTGAGTGGAGCGACGTGCTTTAGCGCATGTATCTCTTGGTTAGGTCATGCGCCGCCGGCGGAGTGTGTTCGGAAAGAGGTTGGACTCGTTCGCTAAGTGGCTACTAAGGTTTAGATTAATATCCATACCAGCTAGGAAAATTGCCAACTCCAGTGTTGCTTGGAGCATTATTTCTAGATCTGATAGGGTCAGGACCAACAGACTAAGAGATCGGCTGGTATTGGGAGAGTTGCCGAAGCACATCTCGATTATCATGGACGGAAATAGGAGGTTCGCATGGAGTAAGAGCTCTGTAGTTGGAGTTGGCCACTCGGAGGGAAAAGAGAAGCTCAAAGAGGTCATGAATTGGGTATTGGATCTTGGAGTTCCATACTTTACCGTGTATGCATTATCTACTGAAAATATCTCTGAAAGAGGGGATGATGAGTTGGAGGTTCTGTATGACCTCTATGTATCAGGGCTGAGGGAGATCTCCGAAGACTCAAGGATTCATGAGAGAGGGGTTAGAGTCCAAGTCGTTGGAAGGCTAGAAATGCTCCCGCAAAGGGTCAGAGATGCAATCTCCAGAGCCGAGGAGGTTACCTCGGAATACTCTAATTTCACATTCACGGTCTGTCTGGCCTATGGAGGAAGGGAAGAGATCGTTGATGCAGTGAAATCTGTGGCAATCGATCATGCTTCAGGGAATCTAGATGTCGACTCGATAGATTCCTCTGAAATAACAAGTAGGATGTACGCCTCCGAATTGCCTGATCCAGATTTAGTTATTAGAACCAGTGGAGAAGAAAGGATATCCAATTTCTTGCTATGGCAGATTGCTTATTCTGAATTGCATTTTAGTGATGTTTTCTGGCCTTCTTTCTCCAAGGCAGATTTGTATGAGGCAATCGAGTCTTACCAGTACAGAAGGAGGAGATATGGTGGGTGATGCATGCTATCATTGTGGAAGAGACAGCTATCGAAGTCCATCCGTGGTAGTTGACGCTGTTGCGACCAGGGATACAGAGAGGGGGATGGAGGTACTCCTAATCAGGAGGGGGCATGAACCATGCAAAGGCATGTTGGCGTTCCCTGGAGGATTCGTCGAGTATGGGGAAGACCCTGAAGATGCTGTCAAAAGAGAGCTCTTAGAAGAAACTGGGGTGATAGGATCTAATCCTATCTCAATCGCTGTCCACGGAGAGCCCACGAGGGATCCTCGAAAGCACGTCATAGCCCTATTTTACAGAGTAGAGGTTGATCCTGATTCAGTGCCTATTGCTGGAGATGATGCCTCGGAAGCTCATTGGATACCACTGGACGAGGTTACAGAAGAGATAATTGCCGGAGATCATATTCTAATAATCAATATGCTTAGAGAATAGTCTATCACTCTCCTTGTAACCCGGAGGGCATGGACAGGAAGCTGAGAATAGACACTGGAGGCCAAACATTTGCTCCTTATAGTCCCGGAATTAGTGTTAGAGATCACATATGGCTTTCAGGCCAAGTTGATGTTACAGGTAGTGATATCGAATCACAAACCAGAGGTACTCTAGCAAAGATAGATGCGTTATTAGAGGCAGGTAATAGCTCCAAGTATGATCTTGTAAGAGTGACTATCTTGATGACAGATATCGGATTCTACTCAAAGATAAACGAGATTTACGGAGAGTGGCTAGAGGACTCTGTTCCACCCTCCAGAGCCGCATATGCGGTGAGTGACCTACCAGTTGGGGCATTGATAGAGATAATTTGTGAGGCATTCCGCGGAAGTGGGGCCAATGACTAATCAGGCCCAACAAGAAAGTCGGTCTCTTTTCACTCCAGTATTGCTGGTTGGATGCGTAATAGTACTGGTAGGTTTCGCAATTAGAGCATCCTTCGGGGTATTTCAGATTCCGATTCAAGAAGAGTTTGGCTGGCCACGATCGGAATTCAGCTTGGCGATAGCGATTCAGAATCTGGCTTGGGGGTTTGGTTCTCCGTTCTTCGGAGCTTTCGCGGAGAAAATAGGCGATAGAAAGGCGATAATACTAGGAGCGGTACTGTACTCTCTCGGACTTGTACTGACTGCAGGGGCGAGCAGTGCATTCGCGATACAGTTCTATGAAATTCTAGTTGGGTTCGGAGTAGCTGGGACTGGTTTTGGAGTAATACTAGCCGTTGTCGGAAGAGCGAGCACTCCTGACAATAGGGCAATGAGTCTGGCTATTGCTACCGCCTCTGGATCCGCAGGGCAAATTGTGGGCCCGATGGTGGCAGTTTTCCTTCTAGAATCAATGAAATGGCAGTCCGTGTTCATGATATTCGCTGTTTCAATATTGTTGGTTCTACTGCTTCTTCCATTCATGAGAGCCCCCGAGAGGGCTTCCAAAGATGAGATTGAGGAAAGTCTGAGTGAGATTCTGTCTCTGGCATTGAAAGATCCTTCTTACATGATGATCTTCGTGGGTTTCTTCTCCTGCGGATACCAGCTTGCATTCATCACAGCACACTTCCCTGCTCTAATCACCGAGATGAGTGCGCCGATAGATCCAGCTGGATGGTGTGGAGATTTAGGGATAGAGACAACAGCAGCTTTGGGGGGCTTCGCGATTTCGGTGATTGGAGCTGCGAACATCGTGGGAACATTGGCCGCAGGATGGGCAGGCAAGAGATATGGAAAGAAGTGGCTCCTATCTGGAATTTATGCAGGCAGGTCAATTGCTGCCGCGTGGTTTATCTTGACACCAATAACGGCCAATTCTGTACTAATTTTCTCATTTTCCATGGGTTTTCTATGGCTGGCTACAGTTCCTTTGACTAGTGGTCTAGTAGCGCATATCTACGGAGTTAGATATATGGCAACGCTTTACGGGATTGTGTTCTTCTCTCACCAAATGGGTAGCTTTGTAGGGGTCTATCTTGGAGGTGTTTTGTACGACATGTATGGCAGCTATACGACTGTCTGGTGGATTGGGATAGCAGTGGGGATTTTCTCGTCCTTGATTCATCTACCTGTGAGGGAGAAGCCACTAAACAGATCCAATAGAATCTAGAATTGGCAATGCTTAGGTGTGTAATCGTGCGGCCAAGCATGTGAGTGTGTTCAAGGCGTACGACATCAGGGGCATCTATGGAGATGAGTTGACTCCTGATTTTGCCAATAGATTGGGCAGAGCAATAGTGAGTCATTTCGATGCGAAATGTATCGCTGTTGCAAGGGACATTCGTGATTCAGGTCCACATTTGCATGAGTCATTCTTGGATGGGATTATCAATTCTGGATGTGATGTCATGGACTTGGGAATCACCACTACTGGGGTCCTGTACAGGGCATCCATGGACCTTGATGTAGATGTATCAATAATGATCACTGCAAGTCACAATCCGCCTGAGTATAACGGTTTCAAGATCTGCAAAGGTACCCTTCCTGTAGCTGGAGAGGAAATCCAAGATTTGCGAAAGACCATGGAGTCTGGAGAATTCAGAGAGGGCAAGGGGAATCTGATTCCAACAGATGGCTTCCAGGATTTGTATCTAGATGTGATCATGTCGAATGCTGGAAAACCCGAGAGGCAGATCAGAGTTGCCCTGGACTGTGGAAACGCGGTTCCCGGACCTTTGGCTGTAGAGGCTCTGGAAAGAATTGGGGCGGAAGTGATCCCTGTTCACTGTACTTGGGACAGTTCATTCCCCAACCACCCTCCTGATCCTACTAGGAAGGAGAATATGACGGACTTGTCTTCAGTTGTACTTGAAAATGGCTGCGAGTTTGGCATAGGAATGGATGGAGATGGAGATAGGATTGGCGTTGTTGACGAAGAAGGGATTTTTATCCATCCTGACAGACTAATGTCGATCTTTGTCAGGGACCTATTGTCATCTGTAGATCGGCATTCCGGAGATGAGGCTAGGAAGGTCTTCTATGATGTCAAGTGTAGCATGGCACTTGAGGAGTGCATTGAGGAGTCAGGAGGGATACCTGTAATGGTTAGGACGGGTCACTCTTTCATGAAGAAGACACTGAGGGATAATCCGATGTCTCCTTTGGCAGGAGAGATGTCGGGACATTTCTTCCTCAACGACAGGTGGCCTGGATTTGATGACTCAATTTACAACGCTTCCAGACTTCTGGAGATTGTAGGTAGGAGCCCGTCGCCTAGTAATGGGGGAATGAAATTCTCTGAAAGATTCAACGATTTGCCTAATTATCCTTCAACAGATGAAGCGAAAATACCCCTGATAGGCAACAGAGATGATGTCATGAGTGCCATTGTAGATTCCTTTTCTGATATGGAATATTCAGAGGTGGATGGGATTAGGGTTCGATACGAGAACGGGTGGTATCTTTGTCGACCAAGCAACACCGAGCCGATTCTGGTAATGAGGGCCGAGGGTCGAAGCCAAGATGCTCTAGAGAAAATTCTTAGTGACGTCGATTCGCGAATTGGGCATATGTTGGATTTGAGTAAGCTATTGCGAGATGCAAGCTTCCCTTGAGTCTAAAGAAGTCCTGATACCTTCCAAACTACGATAACGAGAAGTGCAATAGTAATCCCCATATCCATCAATACCTTCATCGTTGTCAGAAGCTTACCAATTCCTTTCAAAATGGGCGAGGTGTTCAGGCCATCGATAGTCTCCATAGCCTCCCTGTATGACTCAAGGTATTTGGTGAAAAAAAACACAGAAAGTCACTGCTCTTGATTTTCAAAATGGTCCTTAGCACTTACTCCGAGTCCGAGATGACCTCATTCTAGATCGTTTCCAGATGCGAGTAGTGGGATGGCCACCAAGAGTCCGCAAATCGCGGAGCAAAAAATAGACATTACTACTCCTACTCCTGAGATCAACGCTCCAAAGCCATCTAACTCGCCATCTCCTTCCATATCAAGGAACTGCTGGGTGATGTCTCCGAGGATTATTGAGTCGCCGAGAGAGAAGACCAGTCCAAGTCCAACTGCTCCCAGTCCAATCATGACTCCTCTTCTCTTGTAGTTGAAGGTCTCGAAACCGCCATAGGCAACAGCTCCATTCACTAATAGTCCAGCTCCTATTGCAGAGAGATAGAACCATGCATTTTGAAGGCCTGAGATAGTAATACCTACTTGTTCATAATCATCAATTACTGTTCCTGTGTTGAAGACTGCAAGGATACCAAGCAATCCAAGGACAACACCATAAATCATCATTAAGACCCCAAAAACCTTCGGGATTTGTGACTTCTGCCTCATATAAACAACATTCTGCTCGAAGGCATTCTGATTATCTTGTGGGGCTACATTACTAGTTGTTCCTTCCAGGGTTCCGGCCCCGGGATTTTCATCTTGGGATTCTCCATCCATGATCACCCATCGAGGTCTCGGACTTAGTGTTGTCTACGGCATTTATGGCAGAAAATCGGAATTATGTGGCAATATTGGAAACCGATTCTCTTATCCTTATCTCTCATTTGGAAAGGTTGAAGCCACTGTAGCTTAGCCTGGTAGAGCATCTGATTCGTAATCAGAAGGCCGGGAGTTCAAATCTCCCCAGTGGCTCCATGATTATTCTTTGCTCATTCCT
>Ga0207993_1000448_pt1 | contig 16107 bp, 18 predicted proteins | sample ETN01SmetaG_2_FD_185791 | JGI IMG/M metagenome (GOLD analysis project Ga0207993, IMG submission 185791) | Marine microbial and viral communities from oxygen minimum zone, Eastern Pacific Ocean - ETNP2014F12-01SV265 (SPAdes) (version 2) | ecosystem: Environmental > Aquatic > Marine > Oceanic ...
TTAGATATGAAACAGTCGGAAAAGAATGTATCCCTGTGTTTGAGAAGTTATCAATTCCTGATCAAATTGTACAAAATGTTCCTAACCCTGGAGTAGTAACTGCCACCGCTAGTATTGCTGTGGTCGCTACAACATCAGCACTGTTAGCAAAACCGCTGGCAGATCTACTATTGAAAGTAGTCAAACCAACGGTCAAGAAAGTTATTAAAAAGATTGCTGCTATCAGGGGGAAGACCGTAAAGGTTGAGTCCTTAATGGAGCGCCGAGGTCAGCAGCGTCAGAGGAATAAGGCGATTCGGATTTTGAGGGGGCGGGAATAGGATGTTGGTGATTCTGTAATAGATTCACATTACTTACCTGCACGTCTGCACAGATAGCAGCATACTTTGTCCCAGGTGCAAAGCGAATACCTTCCTTCAATAAATTTCCACAATTTTTTAGTCTCGCGATCTCAAAATCGAGTCGCTTGTTAGCAGTTAGTTGTTGCATCATCTCAATGTTAGATGCTGCTGCTGTCTTACATAAGTCTTGTAGTTTCTTATCCAATGGTCTAGACCATGTGGCAGAGAAACCAATACCAATGCTGTAGTTATCTTTTTGACCTGTCCTAGTAGGGACGTGATAGAGAATGTCTCCAGGATTGTCAAGAGAACCGTCTTCATTAAGGTCACGCATGTCATACACAGGGTCCATATAGTATGGCTCATATGGTTTCTGTGCTGACGCTGTGCCTGTCACATAGGGCGTGAAATTCATGGTGGGTCCTTGACACTGGATACCATTCCCGTATGTGTTAGTAATATATGGACCCTGTAAAACCTGAATTGCCTGGTTCGTCACTGAGCCTGAGCTATTCGCGATTGGAGATGCTGTTGCACTCACACCACCAACAGTCTCAGCGTTAACTGGTGCTGCAATAAACAGTGCTATTACTGGGTAAAGATACTTGTGGTATCTGTTACGCTTGTGACCTCGGTCACTCTTTGAATAATTGTTTGCTGAGTCAGCCCTGGTCCCTGCAGTGTCTCGGTAAACTGAAACGCCTGCCCTGGTGCTGTCTGCGTGAAGGACGGTTTGCCCGTTACGGTTGTCCATGAAGAAGTCACTCCATCAATAGTTACATTGTTAGTCCCTGTACCAGGATTTAGGTTACCAGAAGCGGTAATTCCTGAGCCAGTCACGGAATACTGATATCCCGTGTTGTAGTCCATGCTGTTTATGGTCTCGGTCACCTTTGAGGTGGTCTCCGTGTGGCTCGTCATTGAGCCCTGTGTGAAGTTTGGGACCACGGGGACCGCCTGGGCAGGAGCAAGTATGGCACTTGCACCCACCACAGATAGGACAGACCAAAGTATCGTCTTTCCAAAAGTCATCACGACCTCCTTCAGTCAATTACAGTGATCTCACTAACGTACTGTCCTGTGGCAGTTGTACCTGCCCCACCAGCTGTCACAGTAAGAATACCTGCGCTGGTTACAGTACCTGCGAGAGTATCTTTCGTGCCTGCTGCATATGTCGTAAGTGATCCGAAGTTAGGATTAGCGCCAACAGTTGCTGCACTTTGAGGCAAGGCATCAGCTTGGGTGTAGCTTTGGCTAAAGCTGAAAGCCGCCCCTGCTGTGTCCTGTGTGGCAGCAATAGTGCCAGGACTATAAACACCTGAGGTGATAGTGCCTGCAGAAACTGTGCCTGCAGTTGATCCGTCCGTAGTATCGATATTATTACCTGAAATACTGAAAGACGAACCGATTCTTGTCGCTTGAGTGCGAGCAGCGTCAACAGTCAACTGCACACTTGAAGCATGTTTAGTAACGAGACCACCTGCTTGGGCGGCACCCGCTGTCATCAAAAGCATAACGATAGGAAGCAGAGACTTTCTCATTTCCATCGGTTGTATAGTGCTAAGCCTATTTAGCAAGAAAGAAATGTTTACGGTAAACCGTCTGGCCGAAGTTGCATATATAATGTGGTTGCCTTCGGGGACCACACACTACCACTCGCTTTATAAGGAGCTATGGACATTACTAAGTTTACGTCGAAAGACATCGACGCTATTTTTGATGCGTCTCAAAGATTTTCAGTAGGTTTTGACGACCTATTCTATCGCTTGCATTCCTACGGGGTAGGATCACCAGGCGGTCAGTATCCTCCCTACAACATTGTTAAGGAATCAAACGTCAAGTGGAGGATTGAATTAGCACTCGCTGGTTGGTCACCAGAGGACATTGAGGTATCTACAGAGACCAATGTCTTGCTGATCAAGTCTAAGTCAAAGGACACAGACACAGCAGAGTATGTCCATAGGGGTGTTGCAACTCGGAGTTTCGTCAGAGGTTTCAACTTGGCAGATGATGTCGAAGTCGGCACAGTCAGCTTCACAAACGGTATGCTTGTGGTAGACTTGCAGAAGATTATCCCTGACCACCAGAAACTGAAGGTTTATGAAATCCAAAATACTGCACTACCTCCGAGTAGCAGTGAGTCACCCAGCGACACACATTAACATTATCTCTATTGGGATGTTGATCATGATTGGATTGCTGCATAATCATGCACACTTCTCCATGGAGCAGGATGCAGATGCATATGTCAGACAATGGTGTAGGTCTTCAGATGAAAACAAAGCGATTTGCAAAAGTTACAGCAGCGATTATTGATATATACTGGGTCTAGTGACAAACGAATCGATGAACGTAACTATCAAGCAATCAGACGGGACCGCAACAACTTTTGAATGTGACGGTGATACATATATTCTTGACGCAGCAGAGGAAGCAGGAGTAGATATGCCATACTCCTGCCGTGCAGGTGCCTGTAGCACCTGTGCTGGTAAGATTGAATCAGGCACAGTGAATCAGGAGGACCAGTCCTTCCTAGATGATGATCAGATCGCAGCAGGATTCCTGCTCACATGTGTCTCTTATCCTACATCTGATGTAGTGATCCTTGCAGAGCAAGAAGAATATCTCTACTGACATATATAATATGCAACTGAAGAGACCACCCGTGCGGGGGTCTCTTTTTGTTTGGAGTTGATTTTAATGAATATGTATGTTAATCTGTGTAGTGCATACACAGAGAAGAGCGAAACCCTTACTCTTGACGTGCCACCTGATCAGATGGAAACGTTTATGCAGTATGTCCACGTCCTTGCTGATGAGAAAAATATCTCAGCACGACGTGCCTTTCAAGACATGGTGCAAGGGACTTACGAACAACTAATGGAAAAAGATTATGAGCGTAAAAATCGCAAGAATGCAAAGCGGCGAGGACGTAATCGCTGACGTTAAAGAAGTCAGGGCATCCGAAGACCACACGTTGCCTCTCGCGTATCAGTTTACTCAACCATACTCAGTGGTGATTGAGCAACCTGCTGATAAGATGTTTGACTTCCAAGGTGAAGAAACTGTCCCTGATGAGATGGACCTGTCTGACGTGCAGATTAAACTGTATCCATGGTCTCCATTGACCATTGGCAACAACATCGTATCTGTAATGTCAGTTGTGAGTCTCGGTGATCCTCACGAAAACGTCACCGAAAGTTACAAGGCCATACTAAAGTCGCACAAACCTGCTGGTATGAGCGTATACTTCGATGAAGAAGATGCCACTGCAAGAGACCTATGATTAAAGTTTTAATTCTAAAAAACAATCCAGACACTTACATTATTGGTAAACTGACTGAGATGGATGAAGAGCCTAGTCTCCTGGTGGAAGACTCGCATGTGATTCAAGTGGATGGCACTGTGCAAGTGTATCCTCTACACACTGACCAACGATTTATCTTCTTGACATCCACCGATATTATGTCTATACTGGATCCTGCACCCGCAGTGCTGGCAGCATACCAGAAAGCAGTTAATGAGTGATTTTTATACAAGTGTCTGTCTACTGGGCGATGACATTCTCATCCGAGGTTACGAGCACGGATCTCCCGTGCAGTATCGGGAGAAGTCTCGCCCTACTTTGTTTCTAGTGCCCCAAGCGCAACAGAAGAAGAGCAAGTTTAAGACACTGGATGGTCGTTATGCTTTCCCTAAACAGTTTGATGGTGCCCGTGAAGCACGGGAGTTTATCAAACAGTATGAGGGCGCATCGGGTCTGGAAGTCCATGGATACGAGCGGTTTGTTTACCAACACATCGCTCAAAAATGGAAAGGCGAGATTGATTATGACATGTCTCAGATGAAGATCTGGACTATTGATATTGAGGTCGCCTGTGAGAATGGATTCCCAGACGTGCAAGCATCTGCTGAGGAGATGCTATGCATTACGATGAAGAATTTTAATACCAAGGAGACAATCACCTGGGGGACCAGGGAGTTTGTTGCTCCTAAGGATATTGAATACCGTGTCTTCTGGACAGAGCAGGAGATGCTACAGGACTTTCACTCATGGTGGAATCAGAATACCCCTGACATCATCACTGGGTGGAATAACAACCTGTATGACATCCCCTATATCTGTCGTCGTATCGAGCGGGTGCTGGGTGAGAAGTGGAAGAAGAGTCTGTCACCCTGGAATAGGGTGATCGACAGAGAGATCAGAATCCAAGGACGTACAAACATTGCTTATGAGATTACAGGTGTAGCGATCCTGGATTATCTCGATCTCTATAAGAAATTCACTTACACCAATCAGGAATCCTATCGCCTAGACCATATCGCCATGGTTGAATTGGGTGACAAGAAGTTGGACCACTCTGAGTTTGAAAACTTCAAGGATTTCTACACGTCTGACTGGCAACGCTTCGTGGAATACAACATCCATGACGTGAATCTGGTTGACAGTCTGGAAGATAAGATGAAGTTAATCGAGTTGGCAGTTACCATGGCATATGACGCCAAGGTAAACCTTGAGGATGTATATTCTCAGGTCCGCATGTGGGACACCATGATCTTCAGTGATCTTAAGGGTCGTAACATTGTGGTGCCACCTCGTATAACTACTAAGAAGGATGACAAATATGCAGGAGCATATGTCAAAGAACCGATTCCTGGAAGCTATGATTGGGTGGTGTCTTTTGATCTCAATAGCCTATACCCTCATCTTATTATGCAATACAATATCTCCCCCGAGACACTCCTCGATGAGAGACATCCATCGGCTACGGTTGATCGAATACTTGATGAGGAGATAACCTTCGATGGAGATTGCTGCGTGTGTGCTAACGGTGCTCAGTATCGTAAGGACATACTTGGTTTCCTTCCGCAAATGATGCAACGGATCTACGATGAAAGAACCATATACAAGAAGAGGATGCTTGCCGCTAAGCAAAATCTTGAAGATGCCACCACACCTGCAGAGACCTTGGCATTACAAAAGGATGTGTCCAAATTCAACAACATCCAAATGGCAAGAAAAATCCAACTCAACTCCGCCTATGGTGCCATCGGAAACCAATACTTCAGGTATTACAATCTTGCAAATGCTGAAGCGATTACTCTATCGGGACAGGTAAGCATCCGATGGATTCAAAACAAAATGAATGCTTACCTCAACAAAATATTGAGGACAACTGATGCTGACTACGTTATTGCTGCTGATACTGATTCCATCTATCTCAATTTGGGTCCTTTTGTACACGAGGTATTCAAGGGCAGAGAGAAGAGCGATGAGAGTATTGTTGGGTTCCTTGACAAGGTGTGTCAAGTGGAATTTGAGAAGTATATTGGAGATTCTTATGAAGCGTTGGCGTCCTATGTGAATGCCTACGACCAGAAGATGTTTATGAAGCGAGAGAATATCGCTAACAAAGGCATCTGGACTGCTAAGAAACGATATATCCTCAATGTGTTTGACTCTGAGGGTGTCCGATACAAGACTCCCAAACTCAAGATCAACGGCATTGAAGCAGTCAAGTCTTCCACCCCTGCACCTTGTCGCACTGCCATTAAGGATGCTCTAAAGGTCATCATGAATGGCACAGAAGATGAGTTGCAGAAGTTTATCGCTAACTTCCGTGAGAAGTTTGAGGCGATGCCTGTGGAGGACATTGCATTCCCCCGTGGATGTAACAACGTGGCAAAGAATTCGTCACCTGCTACCATCTATGGCAAGGGGTGCCCTATGCATGTGCGTGGAGCACTGCTGTATAACTTCTACATCAAGAAGAGAAAACTCGCACACAAGTATCCCATCATCCAAGAGGGTGAGAAGATTAAATATGTGATGCTGAGGACACCAAACAAGATCAACGAGAATGTGATCTCATTTTTCCAGACTCTCCCAACCGAGTTTGGACTTGACAAAAGTATTGACTATGACCTACAGTTTAAGAAGAGTTTCCTTGATCCTTTGACTGTAATTCTAGACACTATTGGTTGGAAACCTGAAAAAGTAAACACCTTGGAGGCATTGTGGTCGTGAATTTTCTTTCCGATATCGTAAAGGAGATCGATAATGAATACGCTGGTCTGGTTTCAGACGGAGTTGCAGCAGGTGACACCGCTGCTTATATCGATACTGGTAGTTGTATTTTCAACGCACTGGTATCTGGATCAATCTATGGTGGCATCCCGTCCAATAAGATTACAGCTCTGGCTGGCGAGTCTTCAACTGGTAAGACTTTCTATTGTCTTGGTATTGTCAAGCATTTTCTTGAGATGGATCCTGACGCTGGTGTGATCTACTTTGAGTCGGAGTCTGCTATCAGCAAGAGCATGATCGAGTCTCGCAAGATTGATTCAAATCGTATGGTGATTGTCCCTGTCACTACGGTGCAGGAGTTTAGGCAACAGGCAATCAAGATCCTGGACAAATACTTAAGTATGCCTGAGGAGTCTCGCCAACCTATGATGTTTGTGTTAGACTCACTAGGGATGCTTTCAACCTCTAAGGAGATTGAGGATACCGAGGCGGGTAAAGAGACTCGCGATATGTCACGGGCACAGGTAGTTAAGTCTATCTTCCGTGTGCTCACTCTCAAACTGGGTAAAGCAAACGTGCCCATGATCGTTACTAACCACACTTACGATGTTATTGGATCTTATGTCCCTACAAAGGAAATGGGTGGAGGCAGTGGACTCAAGTATGCTGCATCTACAATCATCTATCTCTCAAAGAAAAAAGAGAAGGATGGCAAGGAAGTTATTGGAAACATTATCAAAGCAAAGACTGCTAAGTCGCGTCTGAGTAAGGAGAATTCTGAAGTTGAAACCAGACTTTATTACGATGAGCGTGGACTTGACCGCTATTACGGACTACTGGAATTGGGTGAGAAGTACGGAGTCTTCCAACGGGTCGGCAATCGCATCAAGGTTGGTGAATCTTCTGTTTATCCTAAGTCTATTCTCGCTGATCCCGAGAAATACTTCACCCCCGAAGTGATGATGAAACTGGACAAAGCAGCGGAGCAGGAGTTTTCTTATGGATCATAAGGAATGGATCAGGGTCTATCCCAAGGCACTGGATCCAAACGTATGTAAGAATGCTCTCCTCAAAGCAGACACCTGTGACAAAATCATGCGGTGGGATGAGGGTGTGCCACAGTACAACATCATCAATGTTTCATTCCTTGCTGACCAGGGAGACCATGAGTGGAATGCAATTCAACAACAGGTCGTCCCTATCATTCAGTGGTCTGCTCATGAATACATGAAGGCAATGGATTGCGAGAAGTTTTGGGCATCCAAAAACAATCTTGAGCAAATCAAATTGAATAAATACAACGTTGATACTGGAGATAACTTCGGTCTCCACATTGACGTTGGTGATGCCGACTCTGCTAAGAGATTCCTGGCATACAAGATCTTTCTCAACGATGTTGAGGAGGGTGGCGAGATGGAATTCCCTCAAGTCGGACTCAAGATTAAACCACAGCAAGGTGATGTGGTAATATATCCACCTGGATGGACGTATCCCTATTCGGACAACGCTCCTATCAGTAATGACAAGTATGAATTGACCACCTATTTACATTATCAATGAGTCTTAAGATCGAAGAGATTGCACTCAGTAAACTTATCCTAGAGGAAGATTACTGTCGAAAGGTTTTGCCTTTCATTAAGGATGAATACTTCGACATGTTTACTAACCGTGTCCTGTTTGAAACCATTCAGCAATATATCGGTGAGTATGATGTGTCACCTGAGCCTAATGCTCTGAAGATTGAGATTGAAAAGCGACGTGACATCACGGAAGAGTCATACAAGGAGATTGAAACCTTCCTTGATAACCTAGATCGTGATCATTACAACGAAGATTGGTTGATGGAGACCACTGAGAAGTGGTGTAAGGAGAGGGCAGTCTACCTCGCTCTGATGGAGTCGGTGAAGATTGCTGATGGACAAGATAAGACAAGGACAAAGGACGCTATCCCCAGCATTATGTCTGAGGCATTGGGCGTTTGTTTTGATGACCATGTAGGTCACGATTATATTTCAGATGCAGAAGCACGTTACGATTTTTACCACAGAAAAGAGGAGAAGATTCCCTTTGACATCGACTATTTTAACAAAATTACAAAAGGTGGTCTACCTAACAAGACTCTCAATATCGCCCTTGCTGGCACGGGCGTCGGGAAGTCTCTATTCATGTGCCACTGCGCTAGTGCCTCGCTCCTACAGGGGCGCAACGTACTCTACATTACACTTGAAATGGCAGAGGAAAAGATTGCTGAGCGAATTGACGCAAACCTCCTCGACATCCCGATCCAACAACTGACGGATCCTATGCTGACCAAAGAGAGATACACTCGTAAGGTGGAATCTCTCAAGCAGAAGACCACAGGTCGTCTGGTTATCAAGGAATATCCCACAGCGTCTGCTCATGTGGGACACTTTGAGGCACTCTTGAATGAGTTGTCTTTGAAGAAAGGATTCCACCCTGACATTGTGTTTGTTGACTACCTGAATATCTGTGCTTCGTCACGATACAAAGGGACCATCGTCAATTCGTATACATATGTTAAGTCTATTGCAGAGGAGTTGAGAGGACTTGCTGGCAAGTTGAATGTCCCTATCGTCTCTGCTACACAAACTACCAGGAGTGGTTATGGAAACTCTGATGTGGATATTACTGATACCAGTGAGTCTTTTGGACTGCCTGCTACTGCTGACCTTATGGTCGCGCTTATATCCACAGAAGAGATGGAGCAACTTGGTCAGATCATGGTCAAGCAACTTAAAAATAGATACAATGATCCCACAGTATTCAAGCGATTCGTTGTAGGGATTGACAGGGCGAAGATGAGGTTGTATGATTGTGACCAGTCCGCCCAGGACAACATCATTGATGCTGGTGACATCAGTGAGGATGCATTCACCGACACTAAAAAAAGTTTTGACGGATTCAAAGTATGAGCGACCCTAACAATTTTACCCAAAGTGGTGACCCTAATTATGAGTTGGAGAATCAGGCAGAGAAAATCTCTGGTGATGCTCAAGAGAAGATTGAAGAAGAGAAGCAACGTGCCCAAGAGGTCGCAGACTCTACTCCCAAGACTCCTGAGGAGATGCTCAACAATGAAGATGTTGTGGCACCCAAGACTAAGAAGAAAGTTGCTGAGAAAAAGAAAGCACAGCAGGAAGCTGCTGCCGCAGGTGCGAAGCAAAAGTTTGAAGTGGATCTTGATCGCTATTGCAGTTTTGTAGATCGCGTCACCTCCAACGCTAGTAAGGACTATGTGTCTTACATCGAGCGTCTGCAGGAGTTGCATAAGCAAGGTTGTAACATCGAGCGTCTTGACACTGCTGCCTCTGGTATCTGTGCTGAGGGTGGTGAGTTTATGGAGATCGTTAAGAAGATCAAATTCCAAGCGAAACCTTGGGATCAGGCAAACAAAGAGCACCTGCAGAAAGAGTTGGGTGACATCATGTGGTATGTTGCCAATGCTGCTATGGCACTGGACATGCGTCTCGATGAGATCATCTACATCAACACTCTGAAACTGGCAGCACGTTACCCTGAGGGTATGTTTGATGCTCACTACAGTGAAAACCGTGCCCCTGGTGATATCTGATGAAGTTTACACAGGAAGATCTCTGGCAACAAATTCAAGACCTGGGATGGGACGTACGTCAAGATGACATCCACATTGAAGTTGGTGGCACCTCAGTCTATATGATTGATGGTGCTGGCACCAAGTGGGCACCTGTCAAAGGCACCCGTAAGTATAATAAGGATGCCTTCATCGTCATTAAGAATCGATCCCGTAACACCTGAATAAATAACTAGGTAGAAGTATTCTGCCTGATGGAAATTTCACAATCAACTGCAAACCTGAATACTGGTAGCAACGATGTAGCAAAATACATACCTTCTATTGTGGAATTGTTTCAAGGAGGTGAGTTTAACGTTGCCTCTACCACAACTTCCTCTAGTGACACGAAGGCACTGGAGGAATTTTTAGTGTTAGCAAAACAGAATAAGAAGAAGCAAGCATGTGCTGTCCCATTCAAAGCAGCGAATGGGAAGATGTATGTCTTCGGTCAGATGAAGAAACCCAAGGTCTCTGCCAACATGGGTGACGTTGCAGAGGGTGTGTTTGCTGCTGCTGTTGCCTCTAGATTCCTGAATAGGAATAGCAAAGTCAACGTAGGTGATGTGTTTAGTTTGCTCCATGCACTACCATCACCCACATCCAGGGCAAAGGGTAAGGTAACAGAGAAAACTTATAAGGCTGACAATAAAGATATTGATGTAAAGGATGATGTCAAGTTGTACATTGCCCTTGCCTCAGCAAACATGTCATTTCTTTTAGATAGTAAGTCTGAGTCTGCACTCAATGAGTATGCCGCTGCTGCTGTGAAGTATGCTAATGATGAGAAGGTAACCAAGTGGGCGAAGTTGGTATATGAGAATGGTAGATACGACAAGATAGAAATCATTGCTGATGGTTTAGGTGGACAGCAGACAACAAAGGTTGATGTCCTAGTAAAGATCACAGATGATAAGAATGTAATGCAGGATGTAGACATCAAAGTATCACTCAAGGCTGGTGATGTTAAACAGTTTGGGCAGCAGGGTGGCACCCTCTTTGAGAAGACTGGTAACAAACCAGGGTATAAAGAATACTGGAATAGACTGTTTGGTATTGATGTATCCTCTAAGAAGACTGAGTATAATAAGTTGAAAGAGATTGAGCATGACACCTTTGGTGCAGTCAACCTGTTGTATGATCATGTTGCTGATGTTGTCCAGAGGAAACTGGATGGTGATGATGCAATGGGAATGATGACTCAGGTTGGTAAGGCGATTGATTACTATGCAACATCAAATGAAGAGCATGTTGAGTTGGTCCAACTGAGTAGAGGTGACGCAAAGATATATTCCTTTGGCAATCTTGCAAACGTGATCACCCAGCAAGAATGGGAGGTTGAATATAAGAAAGGTCAGGGATCTGGTGGTGCCTTACCTATCATCACGATACATAAGAAAGGTGACAGTCAGGCACAACTCTTGATTCTTAGAGTCAAGGTTGAGAATATCAAAGGAGCACCTTACTTCAGAAACTATGTTGAGAAGGGTCGTTACCTAACCAATCTGATCGGTCGCTACGCCAGCGCCTAAAGTGTCCACTCTACCCCTGACACTGCCCTACTCTGCCCTATAATAAGACCATGGCAAAAAACACACACCTAGAGCACCTAGAAGATGACATCTTCAACCAAGGATCTGCTGGCGCTACCAACGCTGTCAGGTTTCTGGAGTCGCTGCGTGACATGCTTACTACAGGTAAGGGTGGCAACAACACCAAGGTGACTGTGAAATGGGACGGTGCTCCTGCTATCATCTGTGGCACTGACCCTAAGAGTGGTGAATTCTTTGTGGGCACCAAGTCAGTCTTCAATAAGAATGAGCCTAAGATTTGTTTCAACGATGAGTTGATTGACTACCACTATCCTAATGGTGCAATCGCTGGCATCCTGAAGCAGTGCCTCAAGGAGTTGAGAAAACTTCCTATCAAGGGTGTTGTGCAGGGTGACCTTCTCTATACCAAGAGACCTAATGTCATCGCCATGCGTGGTCAACCATGCTACCACTTCAAACCTAACACCATCACCTATGTGATTCCCAAGCACTCTGAGTTGGGACTGAAGGTTGCTAAGTCTAAGTTGGGTATCGTGTTTCACACATCTTACAGTGGACCTAGCATCGGTGAGATGGGTGCTGGTTTCGGTGTTGATGTATCTGGTATGCAGGGTGTTAAAGATGTTGCAGTCTTCTCCTCCACCTTCCAGAATACCAATGGCATTGCAAACCTTACGCCAGGTGAGATCAGCAAACTCAATGGCACTATCGGTAAAGCACAGCGCAGTCTTGCTAAGGGTAAGAAGTTTCTAGATGAGATCCAGAAGGCAGGTGGTCCACAGACCTTTGCACCTCCCGCTCTCTTCAAGATCTATTTCAACCAAGTCATTCGTGGTGGTAATGTGCCCTCTGCAGAAGGCATTGCTTCTGGTTATATCAACTTCGTGACCAAGAAATATGATGATGAGATCAAGAAGAAGAAGACTGAAAAGTCACAACTAGAGTGGAAGCGCCGTAAGGTAGACGCTCTCGCTTACCTAAATAATAATAAGTCTGTAATGATCCATACATTTACTGGATTCAAAGACCTTATCGCTGCAAAAGAGCAGGTGATAAATAAACTCAAGAAGATTGAAGGCGTGGGTACTTTCTTGGAAGACGAGGGAGGATACCGTGTCACAAGTCCAGAAGGATTTGTAGCAATCATGGATGGACAAGCAATCAAACTTGTTGATCGTCTAGAGTTTTCACGAGCAAACTTCACCGTCGCAAAAGATTGGGGCAAATGAGATTTATTCAATTTATCAGGGAGGCAGCAGAGGCAGCAAAGAAGCCTAAGAAACCTACCACGTCTGCGAAAGGAAGATCCTCAGCAGCAGATAAAAAACTAGAAGACAAGCATGTTGCTATCACCTTCGGTAGGTTTAACCCACCTCACGCTGGTCATGGCAAACTCCTTGATGCAGTCAAAGCGCACGGCGGTGACTCAGGTAACTATCGTATCTACCCATCTAGATCTCAGGACCACAAGAAGAATCCACTGTCTGCACAGCAGAAGGTAGATCACATGCGTAAGATGTTTAAGGGGCACAAGGATGCTATCCAAAACAACGAAGCGCATAGAAATATCTTTGACATTCTTCGCGACTTGCATGACGAAGGACATGAGCATGTCACTATGGTTGTCGGTGATGACCGCGTGAAAGAGTTTGAGAAACTCGCCAACAAGTATAATGGTATGCATTATGACTTCAAATCTATTAACATTAAGTCTGCAGGTGCTCGTGCTACTGACAGTGATGACCCTATCGAGAATCTGTCTGCATCAGCAATGCGTAAACATGCCCAAGGAGGAGATCACGACTCATTCCATATTGGGACTGGTGGATACAAGGACTCTAAGAAACTGATGGCAGATGTTATCCAAGGGATGACACCTCCACCTAAGGCGAAGAAAGGTAAGAAGGGTGAGTCGGTCCATGAATCTGTCTGGACATACGCACCTAAACTAGACTTCGATGCCTTCCGTGATTACTATATGCTCAACCAGATCTACAAGGTTGGTGCTATCGTAGAGCATGACGACAGTGGTGTGGTCGGTAAGATCGTCCACCGTGGTCCTAACTACATCATCATGGAAGATGGTCTCGGTGGTGAGCACCGTGCCTGGTTGCAGCATGTCACAGAGATGACTGATGCTGAGACACAGGCAGTTGCTGCTGACACTACTAAAGATCAAAGCAACTACAGTGCCGATGATGGCAGTGGTAACACCTGGAAAGCAGGGACTGACCGCTACCGTGAAGCACTACAGAATATGACTCCTGGTCAGAAGCCTATTAAATTCTCAGAGTTTAACGCTTCGATTAGAAAAACTGCTGAAACTAAATAGTAATACGAAATTCATTTCGGTTTAGAAACATGACGTTAGAAATGCTGGTGTCTGCGGCACTGATGGATTACAATCCTACCGAGCAGGCATATATCCTCAAAGCAATCGAAGAAGATAAACTTCCCGACTCCAAGAGACTCCACGATGGTGTCATGAAGGTGATGGAAGCATTCGATGCTTACGAGCCTACAGTAGAGGGCTACGCAGGATTCAAAATTGATCGTAACTCTGTTGCAAAGAAGAAGGCAGAGTATAAAGATGACCGAAATGTAGGTCGGGTTGTCAATGCTGGTGGAGACTCTATGCTCATCACTGGTAAGAAGGCAGACGGTCGTTACATTGTCGTCGGTAAGAAAGGCGAGAAGTCAGCAAGAGATGCTGCTGACCTAGGTGTCACCAAGAAAGAAGAAGTGGTTGGCATCGACATCGACGATCTCCATCAAGAGATGCTTGAAGGTCTCAAGCAAGCACGCGCTAACGTGGGTGCAACCAAGTGCTGGGACGGATACAAAGCGAAGGGCACAAAGAAAAAGGGTGGTAAAGAAGTCCCTAACTGTGTCAAAGAAGAAGATATGGAAGAGGGTTACAAGGGTAAGCATGGTCAGTCTGATAAAGAGTATGCTGACTCACGCTCCCCTGGTGGTAAGATGGTGTCTGGTGACTCCAAGATGAGTGGTGCTGAGTACACCCATGGTCGCAGAGTCAAGGCAGCAAACCCTGGTATGCAACCTGACGTAGGTGGCAAGACTAAACCCAAGTCCCAAGGTAAGATGGACAAAGGCACTCGTGCTGACCTCCAGTATCGCAAAGCAAATCTCAAAAAGAGCAACGAAGAGTTTATAAATAAACTGTCTGACTCAGGACTGTTTACTGAGGCGGAGTTGCAAAAGATGGGGGAGATGGAATGAAACCCGTTGGTCACAAAGAATCATCTCTAAAGACAACCAAAAAAGGAAATGTCACCATCAATCCAAAGAAAGAGGATCTTATGTCCGAACATCTAAGAAGCAAAATCCTGAGTAACGTTGAGTCACTCAAGGAAGCTGCTAAGAAAAAAGACAAACACATCAAAGCTGCAAAGGCAGGCAAACGCTGGCAAGACTCTGACGGAGACGGCAAGTGGTACGAGCCTGGGCAAGATGTTGCTGTCAAGAAAGAAGAAGCATGTGCTCCTGAAGCAAAGACAAACAACGTAGCAGATGATGCTGCAAAGAAAGCTGCTAAGGATCGCATGAAAGCAAAGATGATGCAGGCTACAATCGATTTCGACAGGAAAAGAGCAGGCGGTAAGTGATCGCATATATAGATCAGACCCCTTTGAGGATTGATCTATGTGGGCTTTACTTCTACCCCTAGCAAAGAAGACAATCGGTAACCTTATTCAGAAAGACGAAGTGCGTCGGTATCTGATTGATGTTTTACGTTCGCTGGCATCAACCACGGACAACAAACTCGATGATAAGGCAGTTGATGTAGTTGAATCACTCCTGTTTCAGAAAGAAGAATAGCTATAAATAACTTATAGGAACATCTTCTACACGGAGTACAATGGCAATTTTTGGAAAAATTGATGCCGCAACTTTCGGAAACAACGTAGCGGTCACCAATGGTGACGCCACTGTTACGAAGAATGCAGCAGATACCGTCGTCGTTGGCGACATCATTGAGCTTTCTAACGTCCCTTATATCGTTAGAGAAGTTACAAGTACAACTGCAATCGAATTGCACAAAGCATATGCAGGTAGCACTGATGCTAATCTCGCTGGTGCTGTCCGCAGGACTGCCCCTAAGGCTGTTGCAGAATTCGTAGTTAAAGGCGGCGACACTCGTGGTCTTAACCTCGTATTTGTTGACAGCACTGAGCAAGGAATCGCTGCTAACAAAGCAAGAGGAATCACTGGTCCTGGTTGGTGGCTCTATGAGACCTACCAAACTGCAAACGGTGACACCCGTCACAAGGCTGAGTGTATTGCATTCGTCCACGCCACCGCTGGTGCTGCTGGTGACGATGCTGATGACACCATCGTGGCAGACGTGCTTGAGACGATCACAATCGGCACTCAACCTGCTGATCAAAACACTTCCTCTGGTGCTGCAACCTTCACTGTTGCCGCAACTGTGGATCAATCTGGTACTATCACTTATCAGTGGCAGAAGAAAGCATCTGGTAGCACACGCTATGCAAATGTTTCTGGCGCAACCAGTGCATCTATTGTGCTGAGCGGTCAAACTGCTGATAACAC
>Ga0207993_1000461_pt1 | contig 15892 bp, 13 predicted proteins | sample ETN01SmetaG_2_FD_185791 | JGI IMG/M metagenome (GOLD analysis project Ga0207993, IMG submission 185791) | Marine microbial and viral communities from oxygen minimum zone, Eastern Pacific Ocean - ETNP2014F12-01SV265 (SPAdes) (version 2) | ecosystem: Environmental > Aquatic > Marine > Oceanic ...
CGTGACGTTGCAATGCTTGTATATGACATGTTTTCTCCTTTCAAAATGGAACTTAACACGCCAATATTTCTTGTGCGTTAACGGCTTTTTAACTCCAGCAAAAACCTAAACCTAGAAATAAGTCGGGGGTTATGAATTTTGAAGCTGGGCGAGCAACTCTTCAGGGTTGTCGGTGGGTGTTTGGCAAGCAAAATTGTGGCACACGTAGGCGAGGTTGTCGTCTCGTCCCTCCCAGAGCGGTCCTTGCCGTTTTTCTCCCCAGGCGAGAACAAGGTTTGGGTACCAAGCAGACTGCACTGCTTTAACTAAGTCTGGGCGATCTCCGGTTACTACTACTTCTGTCATTCCGCTGAGAGAAAAATCGATGGCGCCAAGAAGATGCCCGAATGCGGTGGGGTGTTCAGAAGCGACGGATCCTAAAAGGTTGATTGTTTTTTCCGCGGCGTCAAGATATTTGGTTTCTCCGGTTAAAGCTCCGAGGCGTAGAAGTCCTAATGCGGCGAGGCTGTTCGCGGAGGGCACGGCGTTGTCCATGATTTCTTTGGGTCGGGAAATTAGTGCAGGTGCGTCGGTTCCGGTGGTGAAGAATCCCCCGTTTTCCTCGTCAGAGAATTTTTCGATTAATACTTCTGCTGTTTTGATCGCTGCTTCAAGCCATTTTGTTTTACCGGTTGCTTCGTTGAGTTTCACTAATGCTTCGATCATTGCGGCATGGTCAGCTGCGAAACCAGGTTGTCGGGCTCCGCCTTCGATTTGCCAGGAACGCAACCATCTTCCGTCTTCTTGTTGCAGCGTTTCACAAAGAAATTCTGCGTTTTGTTCGGCTGCTTCGAGCCAATCGGCACGTTCAAACGCTATGGCTGCTTCTGCCAGCGTGGTGAGCATTAGCCCGTTCCATTCGGTGAGAACTTTGTCGTCAAGCCCGGGCCGGATGCGTTCTTCTCGAGCATTTAAGAGGGCTTGTCGTTCTTGTTCTATTTCTGGTGGACGGAGAAGGTCTCCGCGAACGGGACGGTAAAGGATGTTGGCGCCTTCAAAGTTTCCTTGTTCGGTCACTCCATACCATTCAAGAACCGCAGAAGCGTTTGAGCCGCAGATTTCATTTATTTGGTCAACGGACCAAACATAGTAAAGTCCTTCAACTCCTTCGGAATCTGCGTCTTCAGCCGAAGCGAACCCTCCCCCGGGTTGGGTAAGACGGCGCAAAACGTAGTCGATAGTTTCTTCTGCGACGTTACGCCATCTTTGTTGTTTCGTGATTTGCCACGCATGCAAATAAACACGAGCTAATAAGGCGTTGTCGTAAAGCATTTTTTCAAAATGAGGAACAAGCCAATAATTATCAACTGAGTACCGGGAAAAACCTCCATCTAAATGGTCGTAAATACCGCCGGACGCCATTGCGTCAAGGCTGGTAGTTGCCGCTTGAAGAATTTCAGGGTCATTGGTTTTCTGCAGTTGACGCAAAAGAATGTCGATACTCATGGAGTGAGGGAATTTTGGTGCGGAACCGAACCCGCCCCATTCATTGTCGTGTGACGCGAGAAGTTTCTTTGATGCGTCTTCTATAGCGTTGCGCTCTGGCGGGCCACCAGACAACGCTGAAGCTTGTCTCCCAACGTACGGCAAGAGCTGGTTTGCATGTTCTTCTAAATCTGACCGGTTATCTCGCCAAACAAGTTGAACTTGTTCTAACACTTGTGGGAAGGAGGGCATGCCGCCTCTGGGTTTATCGGGCCAGTACGTTCCGGCATGAAATGGTCGCCCGTCGGGGAAACAAAAAACGGTCATTGGCCATCCGCCGCGACCGATCAGAGAAGTAACAGCATCCATGTAGATGGTGTCGATGTCGGGGCGTTCTTCTCGGTCTACTTTGATGTTTATGAAACCAGCGTTCATGATTTCTGCGATTTCTGGGTTTTCGAATGATTCGTGGGCCATGACATGACACCAGTGGCAGGCTGAGTAGCCAACGGATAACAAAATGGGTTTATCGGTTGCTTTTGCTTCGGCGAGTGCTTCTTCGTTCCAGGGCCACCAGTCAACCGGATTGTCTGCGTGTTGACGGAGGTAGGGGCTTGTTTCGTTTTGAAGCCGATTCATACTTTAAAACTACAGAATGTTTTGTATGAGAGTGTTCGAATTGTTGGTTGAATTTGTGAAATGGGGTGAAAAATTAAAGTGGAGTCGGACCTGAGGGGGTCCGACTCCACTTTGTGTTGGGAAATCTTGAATTAGCCGTAAGTTCCTACGTCAGCGGCATCTATGCCAAGAGCGTCCCACGCTGGTTGGAGGGCTGCACGGATTTCGTCTCCGCCTCCTGAGCCTGGATCATTCTCTAAGTGGAGAATGCTGTTAATGGCATCAGAGTCAGCGATACCACCAATGTATGGTTCGATTACTCTCCAGAAGGCATGGCCCTCTGCTTGATGAATTCTTGCTGCATCAGCATCGCCATCGGCAAGATCAGAGAGAACTTTCACTGCATACTTGATTGTTGCTTGTGAATAGATAATTACTGCTTGCTTGGTGACTTCTGCTGCTGCTGCGTCAAGTCCTGCTGCGTCTCCGGCATAGAGAGCATCACGTCCTTCGATCATTGCGGCAAGGATTCCTTCATTAGCAAGAGCTGTTTCTCCGTCGGCTCCGACAGTTCCGAAATCTGCTCCTCGTTTATTTGCAGTGGCGAATGGTCCACAGCCTGGTTCTGCTCCATGGTAGAACGCCCATGCTTCATCCCAGTTGTGTGGGGCTCCTGAAGCGGAATCGAAGTTACCATCAGCTGCTTTACTGGAAGCGGCACCGAGTTCGTGTACGACCCATGCAATCATGATTTGATTCATGATTCCTTTTTGGGCGCCTTGTTTACGAACTCCATCGGATTCACCTTCGAATGGTCCCGTGCCATTTAAGGCAGCGAGAACATAATCATCCATAGGTGCGGCCGTGCCGTAATAGGCATCAACGCCGTGGTTCTTTCCTTCAGCTACTGCGAAGCCACCAATGGTTCGAACGTCACCGGATGACTTCACGGAGTTTTTACCATTTTGGTAAATCTCTCTGGCTGCATCAAAGTCATAGTCTCCGAGCAACGTGTTAATTTCACAAATGTCTGCAACTACCATTCGATGTGAATCAATGTTGGAGGCGTAGTCATATCCGCCGTCTGCTGCTGTGGCATCATCAGTTGGTCCTCCTTCTACAGCTGGAGCTGAAGCGGAAGCCGAGGCTGAACCAGAGCTAGAGCTAGAAGCTGGGGTTGAAGCTGAAGCTGAAGCTGAACCGGAAGATGAACCGGAAGCCGAAGCTGAACCGGAAGATGAACCGGAAGCCGAAGCTGAACCGGAAGATGATCCGGAGCTTGCTGAACTTGATGAACTATCTAAGTCCCGAACACTGCCTCCATCGTCACTTCCGCAACTCACAGCGACAAGGCTGAAAACAGCCAAAATTGGGATTAACAAAAGTGCGATCTTTGATCTCACAACGTCTCCTTAATATTTAAACGGTTAAAAATGTTAGGCGTACCTAATAGAAGTAGTATGAGGACAAATTCTTTATTTTTCAACCTCAAATGAAGAAAAATTAAGGAAACTTTTTATTTAGTATTAATAGTGCTTAATACAGGAGGAGTTTGAGGCTCAGGAAGCGAATTAACTTCCCGATATACGGCAGGAACTACTTTACGAAGATAGGGAAAGAGTTTCACAAAACTCTCTCCTGTTGTACGGAATCGATAACTAATCGGAACCTCTAAATAGATGAATCCTTTAGCTAGCAGGTCAAGTGTTATCACTTGGGCGTAATTGAAGTCATGAATAATCTCTGCCGCTTTTGCTGCTCTTGGAGAAAATCCTCTGTATCCGCTTTGACCATCTGTAATTTTCCGGCGAGCTATTACTGACAAAATTCGAGTGAGGACAAGGTTTCCAAATCTCCTATGTGGTCGCATTGATTGAATATCACCAATAAACCTGCTTCCTATTACATAATCAGCTGTGCCATCAAGAATTGGGCGAACAAGATTTTCTAATTCTTCGGGAGGATATTCGCCATCGGCATCTGCGAATACCACGGCACTGGACTGTCTCTTAACTCCTTCTGATAATCCAACTCGTACCGCTGCTCCTAGTCCTTGGTTCTTTTCTAGAGAAATGACTTCAGCGCCACAGTTCTTCGCTATCTCTGCTGTTTTGTCTTTTGAACCATCATCGATTACGAGACATTGAACATTGAGTCCACAAACTTGTTCGGGTACGCGTTCAAGACATTCGGCAATTGCTTCCTCTTCGTTGTAAGCCGGCAAGAACAATAAGACGGGTTGGAAAGCTTTTGGTATTTCTGGCTCTAACTCTTTTCTTTCACGAAGGCGTAAATAGCCAAAGAAGTTTGGCTTTGGAATAAAGATGGCTATCGCTCCTGCGACTAATGAGTAAGAAGTTTTCAGTGCATGTGCTGTAAGCGCTGCCACCAAAGCGGCATCAGCCTCATATCCCAAAGTTACGTATGCCGCTACTGCAGCAGCTTCATAGGTTCCAAATCCCCCTGGAGCGATAGCAGCAATTTGAGCGGCCACTGAAAGAGTGGAAACTAATAGCGCGTCGCTCCATGAAACATTTAATCCTGCCCAATGAGCACACTGCCAGACCAATACTGATTCAAGTAACCACGCCGAAGCTGTTAAAGCAATAGCTAGGGGCCCAGGAAGGTTTACCGACTGATTTACTTGAACAATTTTCTTTAACCAGCCGAAAGAGCAAATACAAACAAGAGCAACGACTCCTGTTAACACCCATCCAACCCATCCCAAAAGATCTGAGAAGACCGCAGGTGCAACAGCGATCCCTATAAGAACCATGCTTAAGACATCAGCAGAACGCAAAGTCAACGTTGACGCTGCTGCTGCATCCAGAGAGGTATTCGTTCTTTTGATCACGCTTACAATTCGTGCTGGTTCCCCTAACCGAAATGGAAGAACATGATTTGCTCCTATGGAGAGGTGAATACCAGCAAGGCTCTGACCAAAAGAAACTTCAGGTAAAACCCTTTTCCAGGCAAAGGCACGGAATAAAAATGCCAAAGTAAATGCAGCCATAATTAAAAAAAGTTGCCATGGGTCATCTACTGCTTTTTGAATTGTGTCCTTGAACGCGGAAACATCTAAGAGCCGCACAACAATGACTGTTGCTATGCCAAAACTCAGAATTGCCAGTAAAAAAACAACTGCAGGATTCTTTAGATATTTGCGCTGACGGGCAAGGTTCATAATAAACGTTAGGTTACCTTTACATTTTTCCAAAAATGCAGATAAAGTGCTTCCTCATGAGATTACGTATTTTACTTTCAACACTTGCAACAGCCCTCATCCTCTCTTCTTGTGGAAGCGACCCAGAGTCTCTGGATGGTAGAGCGGCTGAAATTTATCCTGGTACCTGCGCCGATGGAAATGGGCGCTCCGTAACCATCTACTCCGGAAGAACAGAGAACCTAATCCTTCCTGTGCTTGAAGCATTTGGATGCGAAACAGGAACTGATGTACAAGTCCGGTGGGGAGCCTCAACCGACCTTGCTCTTTTAATTAACGAAGAAGGTGATCGAACCCAAGCTGACGTGTTTCTTTCACGTTCCCCTGGACCAGTTGGCTACCTTGAATCCAATGACTTATTAGGAACCATCAGTTCTGATGTTCTCTCTTTAGTTGATGAACAAAATCATTCCGCAGCCGGAACGTGGATAGGTTTTTCTGGAAGAAAAAGAGTCATGGTATACAACATTGACGAATACAGTCCTGCAGATCTTCCTGATTCTGTCTTTGATCTAACCGCCGAAGAATTCCGCAACAAAGTCGCTTTGCCAGGCACTAACGGGTCTTTCATCGACTGGTTTACTGTCTTCATGGACCAGCATGGGAAAGACGTAGCTACACAATGGCTTAATGACATGGTGGACAATGGAGCTCGTTACTACCCAAACAACAGATCAATTGTTGAAGCTACTGGACGTGGCGAGATCTCAATGGGGCTAGTGAATCATTACTACAACTATCAAGAACAAGCCGCTAGTGGAAATGATCACCGTGCTGAAAACTATGACTTCAATAACGAAGACATAGGTTCCTTGCTCATCATCACAGCTGCAACAATTCTAGATTCTTCAACCAACGTAGAAGCATCCGAAGACCTTCTTGAATATCTATTGTCGGCTCCCGTTCAACAATATTTCACAGATCGGACATTTGAGTATCCGCTAGCTGCAGGAGTGATACCAAACGATGCTCTCCCTGAGTTAACTGCATTAGAGATTGGCTCAGTGAACTTTGATGAATTGGGTGGCGGTTTCGAAGAAGCATCGCGAATCATCGAAGCAAGTGGCATCCTTAATAGGTGAATAAAGCCGAAACCAAACAAAGGGGTCCTGCGGGGCTTCAACTAATTGTTCTCGGATTAGCGTTTCTATTTAGTTTTCCAGCGCTTTACCTGATTTGGAGAAACTTCACTGAAGGCGGCAATCCGGCAGAGCTAATTGGAACACGACGTATTCTTGACCCACTGTGGCGATCTGTTTCACTAGCTCTCGCAGTGTCGGCTACCACAGCAGCTATCGGTACCGCTCTCGCTTGGTTAACAAATAGAACAGATCTTCCTGGCAACCGAATCTGGCGAGTTGTTCTGCCAATTCCTCTTGTTTTCCCGACTTTTATCGGAGCGGCAGCCTTCATTCGAACAATGAACCCAGGCGGTCTCGCTAATCGAATGCTTTCTGAACTCGGAATAGAAACCGTTATAGAAATGAGAGGATTTTTTGGCGCCTGGTCCGTGCTGACTCTGTTTTGTTACCCCTATGTTTATTTGCCAGTAGCAGCTCGATTGCGGCAACTGCCAAGCTCACTTGAAGAGAACGCCCGTGTCCTTGGTCAAAATCCTTCTCAAATAATACTCCGAGTTGTTCTCCCCCAAATAGGGTCAGTCATCGCAGCTGGCACTCTCTTGGTTTTTCTCTACACCATCAGTGACTTTGGTGCCGTGCAGTTAATGCGTTATGACACCTTGGCGCGAAGTATCTTCACCTCACAACTTGCCGATCAATCAGTAGCTCTCGCCTTGAGTCTTATTTTGCTTCTCTTAGCCGGCGCTATTGTTGCTTTCGAAAGAATTTTTTCTCGTGTCAAATTCACTACAGATGAAGCCCTTGTTGGAAAACCAGTTCAATACTCTCTCGGACGGTGGCGTTTCCCCGCTATCGGATTTGTCTCTTTAATAGTCTTACTCTCTACAGGGGCACCTCTTCTTGCTCTTGGAGACTGGGCAACTGATGGCCTCATCAGAACCACACGCGGCGGCTATCCGTTAACTATTGACAAAGAACAAGTCTGGGAATCAACATGGAACACTTTTTCAATAAGTGTCTTAGCAGGACTTGTTGCGGTGATCGCCATTTTGCCTATCGCTTTCCTTGTCGCAAGATATAAATCTCGAATTGGAAGTGTCGCTCATTCTGTCATAATCGCCACTTTTGCCCTTCCCGGGATCCTGATCGCATTAGCTATGCGGTTTTGGACCCTGCGCTCAGATTGGGCATACGATCTTGTAAACAACACCGAAGTTCTTCTCATTTTCGCTTACGTTGTTCGATTCGGATCTTTAGCTATGGGAGTTATTCTCGTAGCAGTAGCTGCGGTGCCCAAAAGGCTTCATGATGCAGGGAAAATATTAGGAGTTAGAAAGTTCTCACGTTTCGCCCGTATTGACTTGCCTATCATGACGCCTGGTTTAGCCGCTGCAGCCGGATTAGTGATCCTTTCAACAATGAAAGAGTTGCCGATCACTCTTCTTATTTCTCCGCTCGGTTTCTCGACCCTTGCAACAAGAATTTTTAGTTCTTTTGAAGATGCTTTTGTTGCTGAAGCCGGGATTATGGCTCTCATACTTGTTGCTCTTTCTTCAGTATTGACTTGGTTTCTCGTAATCAGAAAAGCCGACCATCTCTAATGCGTTCTTTAACTTCAAAAATGCTGTTCGTAGCAGTAGGAACTTTCCTCATAGCCATCTCTGCGATCAATGCCAGAGCAACTTATGGAGCGAAAATTAGTGTTGATGAACCGCAATACCTTCTTACCGCTTTAAGTATCGCTGAAGATCAAGACCTTGATATTAGTGACGAGTTAGAAGAACAGCGTTACCTGCCTTTTCACGAAATTCCGTTAAACCAACAGACAATAGACCTCACAGACGATGGACAAAGACTCAGCCCACATGACCCTCTTCTCCCTATTCTTCTCTCAATACCTATGGGGCTTGGAGGCTGGGCAGCAGCAAAAATAATGTTGGCTGTCATTGCTGGAGTCACTGCTGCAATAACACTGTGGGTTGTGGTTAAAAGATTCCTTGTCTCTGAAAATATTGCCGCTTTGGTAGTAGGGGCTTGCTTCATGGCTCCTCCATTAGTCTCTTACGGAACGCAAATTTATCCAGAAATGCCCGCTGCTTTATGTGTAATCATCGGGATAGGGATTGCCACATCCCCTGTTATAAGTCGCTCAGGTCTGATCGGGCTCATACTTGTGGTCAATTCCTTACCGTGGTTGTCAGTCAAGTACGTTCCAGTAGCTGCGGTATTAGCGGCCTTTGCGTTAATCAAAATCTTCAAACGGAACAAGCAAGAGTCAGTCGTTGTTGGGGTTTTCCTTGCCGTTTCAGCTCTTCTCTACTTAATAGCGCATCAGAAGATCTATGGCGGTTGGACCGTTTACGCTAGCGGTGACCATTTCGTAGATGGAGAGTTCCGCGTTGTAGGAAATAATCCGAATATTCTCGGCAGAACTCGTCGACTTTCTGGCCTGCTGCTTGATAAAGAATTTGGATTAATCCCGTGGGCTCCTGCTTATTTTGCTCTTATACCTGCTTGTATTTGGCTCTTAAAATCCAAAGTTAAAGATTCACTCATCCTCTTGAGTGTTGTTGGTGTTGGTTGGGCTGTTGCCACTTGGGTGGCTCTGACTATGCATGGCTGGTGGTGGCCAGGGAGACAAACTGTCGTTGTTCTTCCCGCAGCCATTGTGGTCATGTGTTTATTTGCGGAAAAAAGCAAGCACTGGTTTCGCTTCATCGTGCTCGGCGGTGCAGCAGGAATCGTGGGTTGGGTTTGGCTTGCTATTGAATCCTCTACCGATAATCGCACCCTTGTTGTTGATTTTTACGAAACGACGTATCCCATCTATAGGATTCTTTCGTCTGTGATGCCAGATTTCACTAACTTCAACAATTCTGCTTTACTACTGAACTTGGCTTGGTTGGGTCTTCTCGCCGTCTTTTCGTTTCCAGAAGCGCTCCGAAAACGAAAAGATCAATTAATTCGTTAGTTGAAGAGCCTCAAGAACAGAAACGTAGTGCTTCTCTAACCCTTCTTGAAGTTCTGTGCTGGCCTGCCAGTTCAATATTTCTTGCGCTGGTTCGGTGTTAGCCACCGTGATTAAAGGATCGCCCTTGGCTGCTGATTGGAGTTCTATTCGAACAGAAGATCCAACAATCTTTTCAACTTTTTCAATTACCTCACCCAAGGAAGCAGAAACTCCCCCTCCTATGTCAAAAGGTTCATGAATATCTTTAGCCTCTGTAACCCCTGCTCTTATTGTTGCGTCGACAATGTCTTCTACAAAAGTGAACTCTCTTCGTTGAGCACCTGTTCCGCGAAGCGGAAAAACATAGTCTCCAGGAAGTGTGGCACGAAACAATCTGTTCATAGCCATATCGGGACGCTGCCTCGGCCCATAGACAGTGAAGTACCTCATTGCCATCACATCTAATCCGCGAGATCGATAGACCTGAGCAAGTTGTTCGCATGCTGCTTTAGAAACCCCATAAGGGCTGATGGGGTCGACGTGACGACTGGAACTTGATGCAGAACTTCCATAAACAGAAGAACTGGAAGCAAAGACAACTCTCTTTGTTTCTGAATTCAAAGCTGCTTCAAAAATTCGTTGCGTGGCCAAAATATTATTTTCCACGCTTGAAGAGAACCCTGATCCCCATGAATCTTGAACACCGGGTCGTCCAGCAAGATGATATATGACATCGTCTTTCTGAAGTATTGAACTGAGATCAAGTGAAAGTAAATCGCCTTCAATCAAGGAAAATGAGTCGCTTTGAAGCGAAGAAAGCAGATTTTGTTTCTTTATTTGTGGTTCATACCATGGATCAAAATTGTCTATACCGACAACTGTTTCACCCCGTGCGAGCAACCTCTCTGTCAGATGTGAGCCTATGAATCCAGCAGCACCAGTAATAATTGCTCGTTTCATTTTTTCCTTAGCTGTAATTAATGTGAAATAAAATAGAATTCAGAGTTTATATTTATAATTAGGTATACCTAACATACACGGCATAAAAATAAAAGAGTTGAGCCTTAATGACAGAAATCGCGATTATTGGTGCGGGACCAGCCGGCTTGATGGCTGCTTGGCGTGCAGCCATGAAAGGTCATCAAGTCACCATTTACGAACGCGGTTCTTCTACTGGCGGGATGTCAGGGAGCTTTGAAGTAGCTGGACAAATGGTTGATTACGGCTCTCACCGTCTTCACCCAGCCACTCCAACCTATTTACTAGAAGAAATAAAGGAATTACTTGGCGACGACCTTCAAGTCCGTGAACGAAATGGGAGGATACGGCTCTACGACCGCTGGGTTGCATTCCCTCTCCGCTCAACCAATATGGTGCGACATTTACCTTTGAAATTTTCTTTCAATTCCGCATTAGATGTTCTCTCTCAACCATTTACAAAGAAAAGAGACGAATCATTTGATGATGAAGTAACACACCGTCTTGGTAAAACAGTGTCTTCAGAGTTTTATAGCCCGTACGCAAAAAAACTGTGGGGAATACCTGCAAACGAGATCGATTCAGAGCTCGCTCGTCGACGAGTTTCCGCCACTTCGCCTCTTGCCATTTTTCAAAAACTATTAAAATCCTCTACACCAACTGGGCGAACTTTCCTTTACCCTCGAAATGGGTACGGGCAGATCGTTGCAAGTTTGACCGAAGCCGCAGTATCTGCAGGAGCGAGCATCCAACTGAACCAAGAAGTAAAAAACATATTTCTTAACGATGGCAGATGCTCAATTGAACACTCTTCTGGCGTGAGTGAAGCAGAGTTCACTTGGTCAACAGCTCCCCTAACTTTGTTACCAAAGATGATCTCCCCAGCCCCATCTCAACAAATATTTGAAGCTGCGGAATCTCTCCGCATACGTGCCATGGTTCTGGTCTATCTGGTTCTTGATCAGCCACAATTCACTACTTATGACGCTCATTACCTGCCAGGGCTTGAAACGAAGATGACTCGTCTCTCTGAGCCTAAAAACTATCGAGACGGTCCAGATCCAAGAGATACAACTGTGCTTTGTGCTGAAATACCCTGCTGGCCACAAGACGAGATCTGGTCAATGACAGATGATCAGTTAGGAGAAATGGTTCTTGACGATATTGAGCGTTTGGGATTACCCAAGCCGCGACATGTTCAAACTGAAGTTCGTCGACTTCCTTCCGTCTACCCTATTTTTGAGAAATCTACGAATGAAAAACGAGCTGAACTTCTCAGTTGGGGGAACTCTCTTGAAGGTTTATCAACTTTTGGAAGACAAGGTCTCGCTGTCCCAGACAATCTTCATCACACTCTGATTATGGGGTGGGAAGCTGCCGCATCGCTTGACGATGATGGACGTCTAAACCAAACAAATTGGAGAGAATCTTTAAAGGGGTTTGAATCCCATGTGGTTGAAGACTGACAAAATGTCAGTTGATGCATCTATGTAGTGACAAGGATTCGCTGTGAGGCGAAAGCGCCTACACCGATCATTGTTCCTTTTACTTCAACGGTCGTTGTTCCATCAGGAGACACTGCGGTAACTGTTCCATTTTCACCGGGAATAAGATTTGACTCTTCAAGGAATTCCAAAAGCCCGGGTTCAAACTCAAGTTCTTCTGGAATGCGTTCAACGACGAAATTTTTTCCCGCGTCAAGATCTGAAAGCACGGAAGCTCCTTCTGGAACTTGGTAATTAGTTCCGGGAATCGGATTTCCATGTGGGCATGTGGTCGGATCGTCAAGCACTCGGAGAAATGCGGCTTCAACACTCGGCGAAATAACGTGTTCCCATCTTCCTGCTTCATGATGGGCCTCTGCCCAACTGAGTCCGAGAACGTCTGTAAGGAATCTTTCAGCGAGACGGTGCCGTCTTACAACCTGATTAGCGAGCAATTTCCCATCATCGGTGAGATGTATCTGAGTTCCATGGAAGTAAACAAGATTTGCTTCTCCCATTTTCTTTATCATTTCTGATACCGCAGGCCGTGACACCTGAAGTCGTTCAACTATCCGTGCCTGGATTACGTCTATATCATCTTCTTCTAACTCGAAAATGGTTTCGCAATACTCTTCAAATGCTGGGTGATACTCGGGGCTCTCATATGCCATGTCTAGATCTTACCTTCAACAAGCGTTGAGGTAAAACAGCCACTGTTGTATGCCTATTTTAAAGGCTTTTTCCATCCCTGGCCGGCTTGCCAGACTGAAAAGCCTGCATCAACATAGGTTTTGCTGTTCAAAATGTTTCTTGCATCCACAATGATCTTTCCGGCCATCAGTTTGATTAATTCTTCCGAATCTAGATCTACGAATCTTTCCCATTCTGTCATCACTACTAAAGCATCGGAGTCTTTCACGGCTTCTTCAACTGATTGAACGATTTCTAACCCGTTGAGCGGAGTAGTTGTTACGTGAGGGTCATATCCAACTATTTTCACTCCCGAGTTCAAAAGCAAAGAAGCCACCTTCAAGGAAGGAGACTCTCGAAGGTCATCGGTTCCTGCTTTGAATGTGAGTCCAAGCATGGCGACCTGGATCTCTTCATGTCCAATAAACGATTCAGAAATAACTGCAGCTATTTGAGCGAACCGTGTTTCGTTAGATTCAAGAACCGCATTTAAGAGAGTGGCATCAGAGCCCGCTTCAGCAGCAACCGAAATCAGAGCTCGAGTGTCTTTAGGAAAACAGGAACCTCCCCATCCTGGACCGGGTTGAAGAAAAGCTTCTCCGATTCGTTTATCTAGTCCTAATCCTCTCAGGACGGTGCTTGCTTCTCCCCCAGTTTTTTCGCATAGTTCTGCAATATTGTTTACAAAAGTTATTCGAGATGCCAGATAAGCGTTTGACGCGTACTTAATTAGTTCGGCTGAACGGGAATCAGTGCAGACGACAGGAGCGGAAACTTTGCTATACAGTTCTGCTACTTTTTCTCTCGTAGCGAGGGTGTTTGCTCCGATAATGATTCGATCAGGGTTTTTGAAAGCTGCAACAGCGCGCCCGGCTTGGAGGAACTCAGGATTTGACGCTACCTCTACATCGCTTCGGTCTATCCATTCTTCGACTTGGACAGAAGTGCCGATCGGAACTGTTGACTTGAGGATCACTATTGATCCAGAGATGAGTGAATCGCTCATTTCTTCAGATACAGAACGAACAACGCTTAAATCTGCAGATCCATCGTCTTGTGAGGGAGTCGGCACGCAAACAAAAACAAATTGGGCTTGAGAAACTGCTGATTTTAAATCGAAGGTGAATGCCAAATGGTTTTCTTCAATTCCTAAGTTGACTAACTCTTCTAACTCAGGTTCGAAAAAAGGAACTTTTCCTTCTTGTAGCGATTCAAGCCTTTCAAGTGAGGATTCCACCCCGATAACAGAATGTCCGAGGTTAGCGAGACTGGCGGCGGTTGTGAGCCCAACATAACCGCAACCTATGACTGCTATGTGTGCCTGATCTTCGTTCGCTTCCATAGGTGCAAAAGGACTACAAGTAGAATTTAGGAAGAGGGGAAACTGACGGTAACAGCACCGGAGTGCTGAAGATTGACTCGATCACCTACTTTGAAAGTAGGGACCCCCCCAGTTCGGCATCGCAACTCTCCTGCATCCTCAGAAGAAACCACATACAGCGTGTCGTGTCCAAAAAAGTCGACTCTTTTTATTACTGCTTGAGCACCATCTACAAGAGTTACTTCTTCGGGCCGTATTAACACATCAACGGGTCCGTGAGCTTGGTGGCAAAGATTGATGCTTCCCAGTGTTGTGTCAGCAGTTTCTCCTGAAGCCATGCCACGAATAGTGTTTGCTTCTCCGACAAAGCCTGCCACCCATTGATCCGCTGGATGTTTGTAAACCTCAGATGGGGCGTCTTGTTGAACAACTCGTCCTTCGTTCATGACAGCTACCTGATCTCCTAATGCAAAAGCTTCGTCCTGATCGTGAGTGACGAAAACACTTGTAACACTCAAAGACCGAAGTAGTTCTGAAACTTCAGCTCGGACTTCAATTCTTAAACTCGTATCTAGGCTTGAAAATGGTTCATCTAGTAAAAGCACTGAAGGTCGAGGAGCTAAAGCTCGGGCAAGAGCGACTCGTTGTTGTTGCCCTCCGGAGAGAGAGGATGGGAAACGGTCAGCTAGTTCAGGTATTCCTACCATTTCAAGTAGTTCATGAATTTCGCTTCTTGGTTTCTTTCTATCTGCTCTAGGTAAACCAAAAACAGTGTTTTCTAACACGGTGAGGTGAGGGAAAAGGGCCCAATCTTGGAATACCATTCCGACGTCTCTTTGCTCGGGTGAAGTTTGGAATTTATCTGTTGCGACGGTCTCTCCGCAAAGATTTATTTCACCAGAATCTATTTTCTGTAGTCCCGCCAGGGTTCTTAAAAGAGTTGTTTTTCCGCATCCACTTGGTCCGAGAACTGCGAGGCATGAACCTTTTGGGGCTGTTACATCAACGTTTTTGAGGATGCTGGCCGGCCCGATGTTCACCGAGAGGTCGCGGACATTTATTCCGATCTCGAAGTCTTCCTCTGCTTTGTGTTTGTTATCGCACATACGACCTTCTTTACCTTTACAAAATTGTATAGGTAACCAAACATTTATAGTACAGAGTGCTATACAAGAAGAAAAATTTTGATCAGTGTTGAGTTAACGTTCTCTCCTTCATTTGCGTTATAAATGAGTGATGAGTAGTCATAGGCGATGGATAAGAACTTGGGCAAGAACCGTAGGTATGCCTGTAGGTATAACCGATGATGATAAACCGGAGTTTTTACCTATAACTCAAAGAAGCGTGAAGCGAGCTTTAGCTTTCAGAACCTTTTGGATAGTCATGCATGTCACGACATGTTTCTTCATCATCGCCGCCGCTGGAAGAACTCTAGAATTCTGGTAACCAGTTTTACTGACGTACAAAAAGAGGAAATAAGCATGAGTGAATCACACCTCAACGAATATGGAGTCGAAGTCTCCACTCGGCGCATCTTTAGCTGGGATGAGTTTGACATGTTCCACTGGGACGATGACGGACTTAACGGTCAGATAATAAGTGGTGAGCAGATGCATCTAATCCGAGCCACTTACGCTCCGGGTTCAACCTACCCGATGCATAGTCACCCTCATGAGCAGTTCAGCCTGCTTCTGTCTGGCCGGATGCGACTAACCGTAGGAGAGGAAACTCGGGAGATTGGTCCAGGAGACGGCTGGTATGCCCCCGCTAATGTGCCTCACGGCGGTGAGGTTTTAGGCGAAGAAGAAGCGGTGTTTATTGATGTCTACTCTCCGGCAACACAGTGGATCATGGAAGATCTTGCGGCCGCTAGAGTCACCCCTCCTTCTGGTGGAGATGGAACTCAAAAGTGCAACTGAGTCTCTAGACACTTATATGCTCCCTCAATGAACTTTGAACACTGGGCTACGGGAAATCTAGTCGATAACCGCAACCGCGGAATATTTGCCGAGTGGCTTGTAGGTCAAGCGCTAGACATCATCAAAGAAAACGACTTTCGGACAGAATGGGACGCAGTCGATT
>Ga0207993_1000462_pt1 | contig 15888 bp, 17 predicted proteins | sample ETN01SmetaG_2_FD_185791 | JGI IMG/M metagenome (GOLD analysis project Ga0207993, IMG submission 185791) | Marine microbial and viral communities from oxygen minimum zone, Eastern Pacific Ocean - ETNP2014F12-01SV265 (SPAdes) (version 2) | ecosystem: Environmental > Aquatic > Marine > Oceanic ...
GATTGGAATTATTACAGAGCTTTATATCTCTCACAAAAAGTTTAATTTCCCCATCAAGGATCTTATAGATATTAAAAATCATTTAGATAAGTACTTTGGGTTTGTTCCCTTTTCAGAGATTGATATAGATCAGATATATGAACTTATGGTTTACGATAAGAAAAACTCTAGCAATAAAATTAATTTTGTTTTAATGAGGAAAATTGGAGACCCTGTAGTAGATCAATTTGTTGATAGAGATATATTTAAAGAGTCGTTCCTTTTTTATAATGATTCATTATAGCTCCTGAAAGATATTCTTCATCAATCTCTTTTTATCATTTATGCTCTCCTCCAATGATATCATTGTCTCAGTTCTAAGAACACCTTCCACATCATCTATAGAGAAAATAATTTCTCTAGCATGCTCAGTCCCTTTAGCTCTTATTTTACAAAATATGTTATATTTTCCTGTTGTTATATGAGCTACAGTTATATAGGGTTTCTTTTTTAGTTCTTCAATTATTTCGTAGGTTCGCCTTGATCTGTCAATTAGAATACCCACATAGGCTATAAAGTTATATCCAAGCATTTTATAGTCTAGAGTTAAAGATGAACCTTTTATGATACCTAAATCCTCCATCTTTTTAACTCTAACATGAACGGTACCAGGTGAAATAAGTAACCTTTTAGCAATATCTGTGAATGGTGTTCTTGTATTGTCTATTAAAATATCAAGGATTTTTCTGTCAACGTCGTCTAATTTTTGCATTTTGTTTGGTGTATATGCTAAAATATTAAATTTTTTTCATCGTTTTTTACCTTTTCATTGAATTTAATTCAATAATTATTAATATTCTTTCACTTTTTTTATCATTACTATTGTGTATTTCACAAATGTTCTATATGTTTACAATTGTAAACTTATAAATATATAAATACTGTAAATCAGTTATTTATATAAAATATTAAAAGTAAAACATGAATAAAGAAACAGTATTAAGTAGAATAAAAAAGATTATTGAAAACAATGATCTTACAAACTCAGAATTTGCTGAAATAATTGGAGTACCCAAATCATCTATCTCTCACCTACTCTCAGAAAGAAATAAACCTAGCTTGGATATTATAACCAAAATTTCAGAAAAATTTGATGAGATTACTACAGATTATTTAATTTTTGGAAGTTCTTTATCCAAAAAATCGCAAATAAAGCCTTCTAAGGACCTTTTCTCTACATCTGATATTGATAATAGTAAAGATTCTGTTAAAGAATCTAATAATAAGGTTAAATCAATAATTATTATCTACGAAAACAATAAATTTGAGCAAATTGATAAACTTAGATGAGAAAAATATTAATTCTAGCTTTCCTATTCACATCATGTTATAACGTTGAAAGAAATTGTATTGATTTCAAAACAGGTGTATTTGAATTTTCAACAGAAGTTAACGACTCTCTCGTTACATCAACTTTCACCAGAACCAATGAATTTGAGATTGAATTATTTAATGGTATTGAGGACTCGTCAGCCATTAAGTGGGTTAATGATTGTGAGTTCCTATTAACTAAATTAAACCCTAGAACCAATCAAGAAAGACGTCCTGTTAGAATAAAGATATTAAGAACTTATGGGGATAAATATGATTTTGAATTTTCTCAAGTAAATAATCCTCAAAAGATAAGCAGAGGTACTGTTAGAAGGATTTCAAATCTCTAAACTATTCAAACTAAAAGTTTAGCTTAGTTTGGCTTTCATCATTTTTGTTGGATACCTGTTGTTCATCTTTAACCTCAATATTTTCAATTTCATTATCTTTTTTTGAAATAGAGCCTCTTGACTTATATGAGACCTTTCTAATTGAGTCTTTAGTCACAATGTTTCCTTTTGAGTCCCTACCCTTTATAATTAAATCTCCAAAGTCCTGCTCAAATTTATCTTTTCTTAAGGATGGTTTTTTTCTTAAATAAACGGTTACTAGATCGGCTTCATCTAAATTATTTACACTAAAGTAAAGAATCTTGGATAAGTCCTTTCCTTGAGTTAGATCATATTCTTTATCTCTTATAACACCCGAAACTTTAAACCTTTTCATATAAGATGTTCCATTTTTTCCATCTCTATATATTAGATTATAAATTTTGCTTTTACTATCTGCATTAAATAATGAAATATGCTTAATATTCTTTCCAACAAATACCTTTGAATCAACCTTAATTACTTTCATTATTCCTTCCTCAGTAAAAATAATTATATCGTCTAGGTCAGAACACTCACAAACCAATTCATCTTTTTTCATTGAAGTACCAACGAAACCTTCTTCTCTATTAACATATAGTTTTTGATTTTTTATTGATATTTTCTTTTTATCTAAATCATCAAATTCCTCAATAAGAGTTTTTCTCTTCTTTTCTTTACCATAATGTTTTTTTAAATGAGTGAAATATTGAATTGTGTATTCTACTAGGTGTTTAAGATTGTTTTTCACCTCCTCTATGTTAGCTTCTATACTAGCTAATTTTTCTTTAACCTTATCAAGATCAAACTTTGATATCTTCCTAATAGGAATTTCAGTAAGTTTCTTTATATCATCAAGCGTTATTTCTCTCTTTAGTCTTTTTTTGAATGGTTCAAGCCCATCCTCAATTGTTGAAATAACATCGTCCCATGTAGTCTTCTCCTCAATATCTCTATATATCCTGTTTTCAATAAATATTCTTTCAAGAGAAATGGTATGCCATTGATTTTCAAGTTCAGTAAGTTGGATATCTAATTCTTTTTTTAATAGATCTTTGGTATTATCAGTAGAAATTTTGAGTATTTCTCTTACGCCTAAAAACTGTGGTTTATTCTCTGAAATAATACAACACAATGGTGATATAGAAACTTCACATTGTGTAAATGCATATAATGAGTCTATACTTTTCTGTATTGAAGATCCAGAAGGAAGATAAACAAGAACCTCTACTTCAGAGGAAGTATTGTCTTCAATTTTTTTAATCTTTAATTTTCCTTTCTCAGAGGCTTTAATAATAGATTCAATTAAAGAGGCTGTTGTTGTTCCATATGGTATCTCTTTAATTATAATAACATTCTTTTCATATTTCTCAACTTTAGCTCTTACCTTGACTCTACCACCTCTATTTCCATCATTATAATTCTTAATATCTATACTTCCTCCAGTTTGGAAATCTGGATAGAGCTTAAAACTTCTTCCCTTAAGATATTTTATGCTTCCATCAATTAGCTCATTAAAATTATGGGGTAATATTTTAGTAGATAAACCAACAGCTATACCCTCTGCTCCTTGAGCTAATAAAAGTGGAAATTTTACAGGAAGATGAATAGGTTCCTTCTTACGTCCGTCATAAGAAAGTTGCCAGTTGGTAGTTTTGGGGTTAAATACAACTTCTAGTGCAAATTTTGATAATCTTGCCTCAATATATCTTGATGCAGCAGCTTTATCCCCAGTGTATATGTTACCCCAGTTACCTTGCATATCAATTAATAGTTCTTTTTGACCTATTTGAACCATTGCATCAGATATACTTGCATCTCCATGTGGGTGATATTGCATTGTATGACCTACTACATTAGCAACTTTATTGTATCTACCATCCTCAAGGTCAAACATCGAGTGTAATATTCTTCGCTGCACCGGTTTTAGACCATCCATTAAATCAGGAACTGCTCTTTCAAGAATTACATATGAAGCATAGTCTAAAAACCACTCTTTATACATTCCTCCCACTCTAGTAAGGGTATTAGGGTGCTCAGAGTCTATATTTTCATCATTTTCAATCATTTAGATTTTCATTTATAAGGTCTAGTTCAACTTTAAGATTATCTATTATAAATTGTTGTCTATCAGGAGTATTCTTCCCCATATAGAAGGTTAGTAGTTCTTCTACTGTTGTAGATTTATCAATAATTACTGGGTCTAATTTAATATCATCACCAATAAAATTTTTAAACTCATTGGGAGAGATCTCTCCTAGACCCTTAAATCTGGTAATTTCAAATTTACCCTTAGAACTATTAATTATATCATTTTTTTCTGCCTCGCTATAACAATAATGTGTTTTTTCCTTATTTCTTACTCTAAAAATTGGAGTCTGTAAAATGTATAAGTGTCCATTTTTGATTAACTCAGGATAGAATTGGAGAAAAAAGGTTATGATAAGAAGTCTAATATGCATCCCATCTACATCAGCATCAGTTGCAATTACAATATTATTATATCTCAAGTCTTCCATGCTATTCTCTATATTGAGTGCAGCTTGAAGTAGATTAAATTCCTCATTTTCATAGACTATTTTCTTGGTCATTCCAAATGAATTCAAGGGTTTTCCTCTTAAACTAAAGACCGCTTGTGTATTAACATCTCTTGACTTTGTTATAGAACCACTCGCAGAATCACCCTCAGTAATAAAAATTGTAGAGTCTAATCTTTTATCTTTTTTTAATTCATTTAAGTGAACTCTACAGTCTCTTAGCTTTTTATTGTGAAGGCTTGCTTTCTTTGCTCTTTCTCTAGCTAGTTTTCTAATTCCAGATAATTCCTTTCTTTCTTTTTCAGCCTGAATAATTTTATTTTGAATTGATTTAGCAACCTCTGAATTTTTATGTAAATAATTATCAAGTTCTTTTTTTATAAAGTCATTTATAAATACTCTAACTGACTTTAACCCCTTACCCATCTCTGTTGAACCTAATTTAGTTTTTGTTTGAGATTCAAAAACAGGCTCCATAACTTTAATACTTATTGCTGAAATAATCGACTTTCTTATATCAGAAGTTTCATAATTTTTACCAAAAAATTCTCTAATTGTTTTAACAAAAGCTTCTCTAAAAGCTGATTGATGCGTACCTCCTTGAACAGTATATTGACCATTTACAAAAGAATAGTACTCTTCGCTATATTGGGTTCTAGAGTGAGTTATTGCTAATTCAATATCATCTCCTTTAAGATGGATAATTGGATAAAGGAAGTCTTGAACATTTGATTGATCTTCAATTAAATCTTTAAGACCAAACTCAGACTTAAACTTATTACCATTTAATTTAATTGTTAACCCTGGATTAAGATAGACGTAGAACTTAATCATTTTTTCAACATACTCAATTCTATACCTGTAATTTTTGAAAATAGATTGATCAGGTGTAAACTCTACATATGTTCCATTTTTATCTTCAGTATTATCAAGCTTTTCATCAGAAAGTACTCCAAGCTTAAATTCAGCTGATTTAGTTTTTCCATCTCTAGTAGATGCTACAATAAAATTAGAAGACAATGCGTTAACAGCTTTGGTTCCAACACCATTTAATCCTACAGACTTTTTAAAAGCTCTTGTATCATATTTACCACCAGTATTCATTTTAGACACTACATCTACAACTTTTCCAATTGGTATTCCTCTACCAAAATCTCTGACTGATACAAAATCATCATTGATAATAATATCAATAATTTTACCCTCCCCCATTACAAACTCGTCTACACAATTGTCGATTACTTCTTTAAGCAGAACATAAATACCGTCATCTGGAGATGACCCATCTCCTGATTTACCAATATACATACCAGGCCTTAACCTAATATGTTCTCTCCAGTCTAGAGATTTAATATTTTCTTCGGTATAATTAGAAGTATTTGCCATTTTTATAAATATACTAAATGTTAAACCTAAAGTGCATTATGTCTCCATCAGACACAATATAATCTTTACCTTCAAGCCTCATCTTACCTGCTTCCTTAACTTTCATTTCAGATCCATACTCAATATAATCTTTATAACTAATTACTTCTGCACAGATAAAACCTTTTTGAAAATCAGTGTGAATTTGTCCAGCTGCATCATATGCTGAATCACCAATTTTTATGGTCCACCCCCTAACTTCCTTTACTCCTGCTGTGAAATAGCTATGTAAGTCTAAAAGCTTATAAGAAGCCCTAATTAACTTATTTGAGCCTGATTCTTCGAGACCTAGATCATCAAGGAATATTTTCTTTTCTTCTAAAGAATCTAGTTCATTTATCTCAGATTCAATTTTAGCAGATATAATTATAATTTCTGAGTCTTTACTTTCAACTTCCTTTCTTACATCTTCAACATAGCTATTCCCAGTTATGACATCACTTTCCCCAACATTACATACATAAAGTATAGGTTTAAATGAAATCAATTCTAGTGGCTTAATATAATCTTCAAATTGATCATCAGAGAAATCAACTCTATTCACATTCATATTTTCAAGCTGATATAAAACTTTTTCAAGAATCTCAATTTCTTTTTTAGATTCATTGCTTCCTGATCTTAAAGTTTTTTTAATCTTATCTAGTCTTTTTTCTATAATTTCAATATCCTTAAGTACCAGCTCATACTCAACCACTTCCTTATCAGATAATGGATTAATCTTACCATCTACATGAACAATATTTGGATCATCAAAACATCTCAAAACATGAATAATAGCATCAGTTTCTCTAATATTTGAAAGGAATTTGTTCCCTAAACCCTCTCCCTTACTAGCTCCTTTAACAAGACCTGCAATATCAACAATTTTTACAGTAGTAGGAATTAATTTTTCTGGGTTGATAATTGAGTTTAATTTATCTAACCTTAAGTCAGGAACACTAACTATACTAACATTGGGATCAATTGTACAGAATGGATAGTTTTCACTCTGAGCTTTGCTCTGAGAAAGACAATTAAAAAGTGTTGATTTACCTACATTTGGCAATCCTACGATACCTACTTTCATTTATTAATCATGCATAAATTTTTGCTTTGACAAAAGCTCATTTTCTGTCTCAACATTATCATCATCAGGAACACAACAATCAACTGGGCATACTGCTGCACATTGAGGCTCCTCATGAAACCCCATACATTCAGTACACTTATCAGGCACAATAAAAAAGAATTCATCAGAAATAGGATTGTTGTCTATGTCGGAATTTACTTTATTCCCATTTGGTAAGACAACATCTCCCTTGAGATTTGTTCCCTTGCTGTAATTCCATTTCTCTTGACCTTCGTATATAGCATTATTTGGACACTCTGGTTCACAAGCACCACAATTAATACATTCGTCTGTTATGATTATTGCCATAATAATTTGAGCAAAAATAATATGTATTGTTTAATCTTTGTTAACAATTTTTACATATTTTAAAAATACAGTTACTAATTATTGATTGTAAGTTTAGATATTTGCAGATATTTATGAACAATAAAGTACATAATTTCAGTGCTGGCCCCTCTATCCTTCCAGAAAAAGTTTTCGAACAAGCATCTTCTTCAATTAATAATTTTAATGGTAAGGGATTATCGATACTAGAGATTTCTCATAGAAGTAAGGATTTCATTGATGTACTCGAAGAAGCTAGATCATTAGCTATTGAAATTGCAGGTCTAGATAAGAACGAATATTCTTGTTTATTTCTTCAGGGTGGAGCCAGTATGCAATTTTTGATGACTGCATATAATTTTCTCAATGAAAATGCTGCATACATAAATACAGGAAGTTGGTCAACAAAAGCTATAAAGGAGGCAAAACTATTTGGAAATGTTACTGAGATAGCTTCATCATCTGATAAAAATTTTAACTATATCCCCAAGGAGATTAATATAAATGATACATATGATTATGTTCATATAACATCAAACAACACAATCTTTGGCACACAATTTCATTCATTTCCTGAGACGGATTCCCCTCTTATAGTTGATATGAGCTCTGATATTTTCTCTAGAAAAATTGACTACTCTCAGTTTGACTTAATTTATGCTGGTGCTCAAAAGAATCTCGGTCCAGCTGGAGCAACTATGGTTTTGATTAAAAATAGTTTGTTAGAAAAAGTCAAAAGAGATGTACCGTCAATGTTAAGCTATAAAATTCATATTGATAAAGACAGTTCTTTTAATACTCCACCAGTATTTCCAATTTATTGTATTCTATTAAACCTTAGGTTAATTAAAGATGAAGGACTTGATAATATAAGTAAGAGAAATAAAATTAAAGCTGAGTTGATTTATAATGAAATCGATAGAAATAAATGTTTTATAGGCTTCTCTGAAGTTTCAGATAGAAGCCAGATGAATGCTACATTTAATATGAAAGAAGGTTTTGATGGTGAAATGTTCAATAGTATATGTTTGAAAAATAATATATCTGGAATTAATGGTCATAGGTCAGTTGGGGGTTATAGAGCTTCAATATATAATGCACTTGATTATGAGAGTGTTAAATTATTAACAAAATGTATGCAAGAATTTGAATCAAATAATTAATTATGAAAATTTTAGCAAATGATGGTATATCAGAATCAGGTAAAAATAAACTTGAAGAATACGGCTTTGAAGTAGACCTTACAAAAGTTTCTCAGGAACAACTTGTTGATTATATTAATGATAATGAAATAACAGCAATACTTGTTAGAAGTGCTACACAAGTAAGGGCTGATATAATTGATAATTGCCCATCAATAAAAATAATAGGACGAGGTGGTGTTGGTATGGATAATATTGATGTTGAATATGCTAAGTCTAAAGGTATTAGTGTAATTAATACACCTGCTGCCTCCTCAAAATCAGTTGCTGAATTAGTTTTTTCTCATCTTTTTGGTTGTGTTAGATTTCTTCACGAATCAAATAGATCTATGCCATTAGATGGTGATTCAAAATTTAAAGATTTAAAGAAGTCATATGCAAAAGGAACTGAATTAGCTGGAAAGACTATTGGTATTATTGGATTTGGAAGAATTGGACAAGAAGTTGCAAAGATTGGGATTGGGGTTGGAATGGATATAATCTTTCATGATAAATTTAATGATCAGGCAGAGATAAAATTAAATTTTTTTGATGGGCAAAATCTTTCATTTAAATTAAATTCATCATCATTTGATGATGTATTATCAAAATCAGATTTTATAACGATTCATATTCCAGCTTCTGATAAATATATAATCGATACTAATGAATTTAAAAAAATGAAGGAAGGTTCAGGTATTCTTAACCTTTCAAGGGGTGGTATTATTAATGAAGAGGAACTGATTAAAAATATTGATTCTGGAAAAATATCCTTTGCAGCTATAGACACCTTTGAGGGTGAACCTAATCCTAGTATTAAGATTTTAATGAATCCTAATATTTCATTAACACCTCATATTGGAGCAGCAACAAACGAAGCTCAGGACAGAATAGGTATTGAATTAGCTGATAAAATTAACGACATTTTAGGATGATGATAAAAAAACTCAAAGAAAGGTGGGGAATTACATCCAACTTTCAAATAGTGATAATCTTCATTGTATTTGGAATAACTGGTTCAGTAAGTGCATATATTTCAGGTCCTTTAACTGATATAATAATAGGTGTTGATAGTGATCTTCACTGGTTAATAAAATTATTTATTAGAATTTTAGTATTAACTCCAATATATCAAGTATTACTTTTATTCTTTGGATATATATTCTTCCAATATAAGTTCTTCTATAATTTTGTTAAGAAATTTTTAAGCTTTTTTGGATGTGGCTTTTTATTCAGAAATTAAATTACTAAAAATTGATCTTAATTTAGTTAATTTTGGATTTATAACTGCCTGACAGTAAGCATTTTGTGGATTCTTAGTAAAATAATCATGGTGATACTCCTCGGCTATATAAAATGGAACAATATTGTTAACTTCAGTAACAATCTTATCAGTAAAGATATTTTTAGCTTCAAGATCTTTTATAAAATCCACAATCTTATTTCTTTCATGATGGTTACAGAATATTGCAGATCTATATTGAGTTCCTACATCTGCACCTTGCCTATTTATTGATGTTGGATCATGAGTAGAAAAAAATATTGAGAGGATTTGAGATAAATTTATATTATCATCATATTCAACTTTAATAACCTCAACATGATTTGTATACCCTTCACAGATCTCTTCGTATGTAGGATTAGGATTCTTACCCCCCATATAACCAGGAGATATAGATACAATTCCATTAACTTTTTTAAAGACTGATTCAGTACACCAGAAACAACCGCCACCTAAATATATGACACTATTCATTTTTAGAATTTAAACTAAAAGATTAATATTGTAAAAGTATGGAAATCTTACTATCAGCTAAAAATATTTCAAAAACTTTTCAAGGGAAAAAAGTTTTAGATGATATTAATATTGAAATCAATAATGCAGAGATTGTTGCTATTTCTGGAGCTTCTGGTGCTGGTAAAACAACGTTGCTTAATATTCTTAGCACATTAGATAAACCAGATGACACCATTAAGTCTTCCTTAATTATTGATAATCAGGAAATATTTGTTCTAGGTAAAAATGATTTAGCTGTTCTAAGAAATAAAAAAATTGGTTTTGTCTTTCAGTTTCATGAGTTGATTCCTGAGTTAAATGTTCTAGAAAATGTATGTCTGCCAGGTTGGATTAAAAAGGACAATAATGTTAAAAAAAAGGCTGAAGAACTACTCAAATACTTTGGTTTAGAGGATTTTACAAATAAAAAGCCGCTAACTCTTTCAGGTGGGGAAAAACAAAGGGTTGCAATTGCTAGATCTCTTATTAACAATCCTAAAATAATTTTTGCTGACGAACCCACTGGTAATTTAGATTCAAAAAATTCAAAAATACTTTTTGACTTATTTTTTAAATTAAGAGATGATTATAATTGTTCTGTCGTTATTGTTACACATGATGAAAAAAGTGCAAACATATGTGATAGAAAGCTATTGATTGTTGATGGGAAAATTAAAAATTAAAATTCCTGATTTAAAAGAATTTTTAGATGAAAAAGCTTCTAAGTACGAGTCTCCTTCATTCATTAATGATGATCCCATTTTAATTCCTCACCAATTCACCAATAAAAGAGACATTGAAATCTCTGCTTTTATAACTTCAATTATTTCTTGGGGAAATAGAAAATCTATAATTAATAGTAGTACAAATATTATGAGCTATATGGATCACTCACCATATGACTTTATAATGAACCACACCAAAGAAGATCTTACAAGTACAAATAAATCAATTCATAGAACTTTTAACATGATAGATTTAAATTACTTTATAATCTCCCTAAGAAATATATATGAAAACTACGGAGGCATTGAGGATATAATCTCTGATAAAAAGAATGGTTCAAATATCCAAGAGCGCATATCATCATTTAAAAAAATATTTTTTAGCCTTGAACATCCTCAGAGATCAAAGAAACATCTGCCTTCACCTATTGATGGATCTAGTGCAAAACGTTTTAATATGTTTTTAAGATGGATGGTTAGGAGTAACGAAAAAGGTGTTGACTTTGGTATATGGAAAAAAATAAGAACATCTGAGCTCTCAATTCCCCTTGATGTTCATACTGGTAGGATAGCTAGAGACTTAGGATTATTATCCAGGAATCAAAATGATTCAAGATCAGTAGAAGAAATTGATATAAAGCTACGTGAAATGGATCATGTTGATCCAGTTAAATATGACTATGCACTATTTGGTTTAGGCGTTTATGAAAAATTTTAATCAAATTATAATATTAGAATTAAATAAGTTTGGTTAATTTTGTTAAATTCTTTTCTAGATGAGTATACTCATAAAATCCGCAACATTAGTAGATAGTAAGAGTAATTTAAATTTCAAAAAAAAAGACATTCTAATTAAAGATGGAGTTATTACTGATATTGCAGATAATATTAATGCTAAATCAGATAATAAGATCATATTAGATAATCTTCATGTTTCAAGAGGCTGGATGGATACTTCAGTCAGTTTTGGAGAACCAGGATATGAAGAAAGAGAGAATCTTTCAAATGGCTTGTTAACTGCTGCTTCATCTGGATTTACATCGATATTATTGAACCCTGATTGTAATCCACTTGTTGATAATCATTCATCAGTTGAATTCTTAAAAAAGAAATCATTGAATACAACAACAGATATATATCCTGTTGCTAATTTAACCAACAACTCAAATGGTTCTGATTTAGCTTCTCTTTATGACATGAAACTTGCTGGGGCAGTTGGATTTGGAGACTATAAAAAATCTATTACTGATTCTTCAATTCTAAAAATTGCACTTGAGTATACCAAATCTTTCGGAGGTAGAGTAATCTCTTTTTGTCAAGATGAATTTTTATCTAAAAAAGGTGTTTTGAATGAGAGTATTGTTAGTACTGAGTTAGGCCTGAAGGGAATACCAAATATATCAGAATCAATTAATTTATTTAGAGATATTGAGATACTTAAATATACAGGTGGTAAGATTCATATACCTTATGTAACCACATCTAAAGGAGTTGAGTTAATTAGAGAAGCGAAGAAGAAGAATCTGGATTTAACTGCCAGTGTTAGTATTGCTCATATTACTTTTTCAGAAAAAGATATTCCTGACTTTAATACTAACTTTAAAATTATCCCACCTATCCGTTCTGAATCTGATTGTAATTCTCTTAAAGAAGGTCTAATTGATGGTACTATTGATTATTTAACAAGTATGCATGAGCCATATGATATAGATCACAAAAAAGTTGTTTTTGATGATGCTTCACCTGGATCGATTGGATTAGAGTCAATGTTTGGACTAATGTGTAATCAATTTACACTTGAAAAGACAATTGATATTTTAACCAGAAGAAAAAAAATATTTGAAATAGATGATCATTCTATAGAGGTAGGATCAAGGGCTAATTTATCGTTATTTAATCCAGATAAAAATTATGAGTTTTCAGATGAGCACATTCTTTCATCCTCAAAAAACTGTGCATATTTGGGTAATAAATTAAAAGGAGTAGTTTACGGATCGGTTAATGGAGATAAACTTACACTTAATAAAATATGGACTTAGACTTTTTAATCAGAAGAGCTAATAATCCAAATGAAGAAACAGGTTGTATCTTTATGTTTCATGGATATGGAAGTAATAAAGAAGACTTATTCTCATTAGAACAATATCTACCAACATCACAAACTATAATTTCCTTAGAAGCACCACTTAAACTACCTTTTGGAGGCTTTTCATGGTTTGATATTGATTATTCAGACGTAATTGAGAATAATTTAGATAAGAGATATAAAGAAATTAATGAGAGCATAGATAGTCTTCTTAAAAACATTGATAGACATATTGAAAATGAAAATTTAAATAAAGATGATATTACTATACTTGGATTTAGTCAAGGTGGAAGTATATGTTGGAAATTAGGTCTTGATTATAGTAAAAAGTTTAGGAGGGTAATTCCATTAAGTTCATTTATTCATCCATCATATCTAAATAAGAAGTTAGATTCTTATAAAGAGTTACTTATTTATAGTTCTCATGGAACTCAAGATGAAGTTATTCCAATTAGTCTTGTTGAAGATTACATTAAATCATTAAGTATAAAAAATGATTTGATTTTTGAAAAATTTGAGTCTGGTCATACTATATCACAGAGGAATCTTATTAATCTTATTAATTGGATAGAGGAGACAAAAATTTAATTTACTTCTACTACTAACCCATCATATGCCAAAGAGACTGAGTCCGGAAGTTTTTGACAGACTTCCTCATGAAAACCCATGTTATGGCTTATATGGGTGAATAAGGTTTTCTTTGGATTTATCTTGTTAATTATTTCTAACGCCTCATCTACATTCAAATGTGAAGGGTGAGGTTCAAATCTAAGTGCATTAATGACAAGAGTATCTAATCCGTTTAATTTTTCAAGTTCTTTATCAGAAATTGTTTTAACATCAGTTAAATAAGCAAAGTTTTTAATTCTATAACCAAAGACAGGTAATCTTAAATGCATTGATTCAACTGGTGTAATTGTCAAATCTGATATTTTAAAATTTTCATTTTTATTAATAATATTAATTTCAAAATCTGGAGCTCCTGGATATTTTTGATTTGGATCAAATATGTAAGCAAATCTATTATTTAATGATTCTAATACTCTTTTATTCAAGAAGATTGGGATTTTTCCTTGTCTAAAAAAGAAGGGCCTTACATCATCTATCCCAGTTGTATGATCAGCATGTTCATGAGTAAAGATTATACCATCTAATTTTCTACAATTAGCTCTTAACATTTGTTGTCTAAAATCAGGGCCACAATCAATTGTAAAATGAATGTTTTTATATTCTATTAGAATGGAAGAGCGTAGTCTTTTGTCTTTTAAATCATCACTAAACGATACTGGGTGGTCACTTCCAATTACAGGTATACCTTGAGATGTTCCAGTACCTAAAAAAGTAATTTTAATCACGCATAAATCTATGATAAATTATTCTTATTTGTTAAACAATCTTTGTAATTTTATAAAAAAATCGATGAACATAATTCTTCCTGGAGATAAAGATTATGAATCAAGACCTTCAGTACAAAGAAAATCTCTAAGGATTAACCTCAACGAGAATATTTACGGAACTTTTGTTGAAATTGGAGCTGGTCAAGAAGTCGCTAGAAACTTCTACAGAGTTGGAGCTGCATCTGGAACAATTGCTAAATCCATGAGTGCATATGATAAGAGTTTTAGCGATAGTATCTATGGGAAAGAAGAAGATGGGAGATACGTGACACAAAATCGTCTTGATAAGATGCTTAATCATGAGATGAATCTTCTTGAAAAAAGAATATCAAGAGATAAGAATCCTGATAAGTTTTTCTTTGTTTATGCAAACACAGTTGCTACTATTGATTTTGTTAAGAAATTTAAAGGTCATGGATGGATGGGTATTAAATTTCAAACCGATCCAAAAGATGATTACTCAGAAATTAAACTACACTTAAGATTTCATCAAAACGAGGCAAAACTTCAACAGGAGAGCCTGGGTATAATGGGTGTAAATTTAATTTATGGTGCTTTCTACAAGCACAATGAACCATTAAAACTGATGAAGTATCTAACTGATCATATAGATAATCAATCCATAGAGATTGATACCATAAATTTTAGTGGACCTCTATTTAAGGATATTGACAATAGACTAATTAGTCTAGAGCTTGTTAGACTTGGTATGACAGACGCTGTAATATTTGATGAAAGCGGGACAAATGTTCTTCCTGCTCAAGTTCTTTATAAGAAGAACATTTTAACTTTAAGAGGAAGTTATAGACCAATGACCAAGGTTAATGAAGAAATGTTTAAAAAATCACTTGAAGCATTTCTCAAAGAGAAGAAAGTTAAAGAAGAAAATACCCTTGTTGTTTTTGAAATTACATTGTCAAACCTTAGATCTACTGGTGATCTAGAAGACAGTGACTATTTAGACAGGGCAAAACTATTATGTTCAATGGGTCATATGGTTATGATTTCAAACTTTTCTGAATATTTTAAATTAGTTCGATACCTTACCAGCTATACTAAGAAACAATTAGGACTTACAATGGGAGTTAGAAACTTCATAGAAATATTTGATGAACAGTATTATGATAATTTAAAGGGAGGTATTCTAGAAGCTTTTGGAAATATATTTAAGAATAATATGAAAATATACCTCTACCCCCTTTTAGATAAGGAAAACGGAGGTATTATTAATTCAGATAACCTAAAGCTTGAGGACAATATGAAAGAGTTCTACAAGTACTTTAAGGTTAATAATAAAATTCGTGATTTAGATTATAATAAAGAGTTTCTAAAAATACTTTCTAAAGATATTCTAAAGCAAATTAAGAAAAATGAGCCTGGATGGGAAGATAAAGTTCCAAAGGCGGTCTCAGAGATGATAATTAAGAATAAAATGTTTGGATATAAATAATTAGTCTATTATTTGGTCCGTATGCTCTTTTGTATTTACCTTATCAATTACCTTATCAATAATTCCATCTTCATTGATTAAAAAAGTTGTCCTAAGAACACCTTCATATTCATTACCTCTAAATTTCTTTTTACCCCATACTCCAAATGCATTAATT
>Ga0207993_1000463_pt1 | contig 15872 bp, 14 predicted proteins | sample ETN01SmetaG_2_FD_185791 | JGI IMG/M metagenome (GOLD analysis project Ga0207993, IMG submission 185791) | Marine microbial and viral communities from oxygen minimum zone, Eastern Pacific Ocean - ETNP2014F12-01SV265 (SPAdes) (version 2) | ecosystem: Environmental > Aquatic > Marine > Oceanic ...
AAACTCTATCAATTCTCATACTGTCTTTACCAACTTTTGAAACAAGCCCTATAATTTCATTTTCACCTGGATTTCCAGCCATTTCAAATTGTCTTGTCATTGGAAATAAAGCTTGTACAGCAACTATATTATCAAGACCTTTTGGAAGCAGTTCTTGTGCTGGAGTATTAAAACCATTACCAAATATGTCAGATTTAGTCACTCTTCCATCGTGAAGTAGTGTTGTAATATCTTTAAATCCTAAATTCCATAATGCTAGAGCATTTCTAGGAATACGTTTTTTAATTTTATCATCCCCTGATCCAGCTGTTCTTTCTAATCCAATACCATGTCCTCCTTCGCCAATTCCTAATGAAAGTCCATCAGACCCTCCTAAATCATGGCTATGACATGTTGCACAAGCAATATTACGATTGGCTGATAAAATTTTATCATGAAATAAAAGCCTTCCAATTTTAACTTTTTCTATATCAACTTTATGAAAATCATTACTTGTCAAAGGTTTTGGTAATTCAATTGAATATGTTTTGTTTGCTGAAATTAAAAATGGAATTATAAATATTAATATTTTTATATGTTGAGATACTTTTTTATAATTTTTTTTATTCCATCTATAGTTTTTGCAGAAATTGAAAATGCTAGAGATTTGATGGAAGCTGGAAAATTTCAAGAAGCTATGGAAGAACTGATGCCAGCTGCTCGATCTGGAAACGCTGATGCTGAAGAGCTTATTGGAATTATGTATGCAATGGGTCTTGGAGTTGAACAAGACGATGTTAGAGCTTTTGAATGGTATCTTAGATCTTCGATGAAAGGTCATCCTGGTGCTCAATCGGGTGTTGGATGGTATTATGAAGTCGGTAGAGGACTCCCTGCTCCTGATCTTGTTCGAGCTTACATGTGGTATGGTTTGTCTGCTATTGGAGGTGATCCCGATGCTGCGATTTCTCAAGAGGAAGTGATTAAAAAAATGACTCCTGAACAAATTGAAAAAGCGCATATACTTATTAAAGATTACAAAGCTTGGATTTATCCGTTTAGGTAATGAGGCGAATAATTAAATCCGCCCCATTATTTAATTAAGATTATAAGTCTTTGTCGTATGCACTTGATGCTCTTTTCTCAGCATCAGCAACTGCACTAGTTAAAGCGTCAAAGATTTGTCCACCACCTTTAACATTTGACTTAAACCAATCATAAACTGGACTAGCAGCTTTTTTAAAGCTAGCTTTTTGTGCTGGAGTTGGAACATATAGATCTCCACCACCTGCTACAAAGTCTTCATATGCTTTGATTGATTTTCTTTTTGGAGATGCAAATGTTGCTTGTTGCAATGCATAAAATCCATCCGTAATAACTTTCTTAAGTTCTTTTGGCATAGATTGATATTTTGCATTGTTCATCCACCAAAGTGCTCCCATGTATGCATGACCATCTAAAGTAACATATTTTAGACCCGCATCTGGAAACTTCATATTCATAATGTCAGTTATTCCATTTTTAGAACCTTCAACTACACCTGTTTGAAAAGATGTAAATAATTCTGGCCATGGAATAGGAGTTGGTGATGCACCTAAAGCTCTTACAAGCTCTTGAGGTAAATCAGCTACAACAGTTCTGATTTTTAGACCTTTCATGTCAGATGGTTCTGCAACTCTTCTTTTTGTGTTAGCAAAATTTCTCCATCCACCAGTGTTTCCAATAGTCATTAATCTAATTGTATCACCTGAATCTTTAAGAGCCATTTGTCTCATAGTTCTTACAAAATCACCTTGCATAACATCTTCAGCAATTCTGTCATCTGCCATTAGATATGGTAAATCTAAAACTTGAACATATGGGAATACACCAGCTGCTCCTCCAGAAGTAGAAATGTAAATATCGATACTTCCATCAGAAACACCTTGTAAACATTCTGCTCCTTTAGAACATAACTGTGTACCTACAAAAAGTTCCACAGATATTTTTCCATTTGATGCTGCTTCTACGTAGTTTTTAAATACTACTGAACCATCATAGTCTTCATCTTGATCATTAGAGTTCATTGTCATTCTTAAATTGTAATCAGCAGCTGAAACAGAAGCTGTAAAACTAATTAAGAATAATAATGAAAAAAATGATTTAATTAATTTACTCATTATTATTTCCCTCTCTTTAAATATATATTTAAGTATAGAAACTATACCTAATTTGTACCTCTGTGTCTATTATCTAAAAAATTTAAAACTATTTTGCAAAACCTGTAAGCAAAGGAATGGTCATTGAGATTGACGGGAAGTATGTAATTAAAAATATTACAATAGCTTCAACTGCTAAAAACGGCAATATTGCTTTTGATATAGTTTCAACTCTTTCTCCAGAAACTGAAGATGCTACAAATAACACTAAACCCATTGGTGGTGTTGCTAAACCAACAGTTAAGTTAACTGACATAATAATTGCAAAATGAACTGGGTGTACACCTAGTTCTACAAACACAGGTCCAAGTATTGGTCCTAAAATAATTATTGCTGGACCTGCATCTAAAAACATGCCAACAACAAATAGTAAAATATTAATAAGAAATAATAAAATATAAGGATTGTCGGTTAATCCCAAAACAAATTCAGCAAGATATTCTGGTGCATGAGATAAACTAACAACTGTTTTAAAAGCCATTGCAGCACCAACCAAAAGTAATACTACAGATGAAACCATTGCAGCTTTTGTCATAACCTTTGGTACATCTTTCCACTCTAAAGATTTTAAAACAAACAAACCAATAAACATTGCATAAGCAGCAGCAACTGCAGATGCTTCTGTTGGAGTAAAAATTCCTCCAAGTATACCTCCCAGAATTATGACTGGGGTCATCAATGGGAAAAAAGCTTTCAAAGAAGCTTTTCCTCTTTGGCTCCATGTTGTCTTTTTTGTTACAGCAGGAAAATTATATCTTTTAGCCATAAACTTAATTGTAACCATCAAACTAACACCAACTAAAATTCCAGGAATAATACCTGCTAGGAATAAGGCGGCTACACTCTCTCCCATAACGTATGCATAAATAATCATTATTCCTGAAGGTGGAATAATTGGACCAATAACCGAGCTTGCTGCGGTAATTGCTGCTGAAAATTTTTTAGTATAACCTTGTTTCTCCATTGCAGGAATTAACATTGAACCGATTGCAGAAGTATCTGCAACTGCAGATCCAGATAGGCCAGCAAAAAGCATCGAAGTTAAAACGTTAACATGTGCTAAACCACCTTTTAAATGACCCATCATCGCTTGACTAAATTCTACTAATCTTTGAGTAATTCCTCCCCTATTCATTAGCTCACCAGCTAACATGAAAAATGGAATTGCCATTAAAGGAAAACTATCAATGCCATTGTAAATATTTCTATAAAGCATTGCTCCATCTCTAGATTGATCATTAAGCCAAAGTAAAATTCCAGGAGCAGCCAACAATCCGAAAAATACTGGTAATCCAATTAACAAAAATAATAAAAACAAAGGGAGAAACCAGATTAACATTATTGGGTCTCCAATTTTTGTTTATCTAAATCTTCAGGTAACTCTAATTTTGTAAAATTACTTAAAAAATTTCTTAAAATTAACTCTATATTTACTGAAATCAAAAAAACAATTCCAACAGGTAAGGACATATACATCCAAGCTAATTTTATTGGCTCAGCTTTACCGCCAATTAAATTAAATGGAATTTTGATTGAAGCAGAATTAAATATCCATCCAGCATTAATATGCTTTAAACCTAATTCAAGTCCAATGATCAAAACAAACAAAGATATAATTAATAGAAATAAAGTTAATAAAGTGGATATGATTTTAGGTAAAAATCTTTCCAACATATCAATAGAGACAAAACCTCCCCATCTATAGGCTGAAGGAGCGATTAAACCAGTCATCCATAACATTAAAAATCTTGCAACTTCATCTGGCCAAGGTAAGGCATTGTTGAGAACATATCTAAAGAAAACCTGGATCATAATTACGACAACCATTAAAAAAATTGCGATCCACGCAAATTGTCTTCCAATTCTTAGAAAAAAAGTATTAATCTTTTCAAGAAAGTTAAAAATATAAAGTAGAGTTTTTATAGTTAAATTCACAACTAAATTTATTTTAATAAGAAAATAATTACAACTTTTTAAAAAACTATTTTACATTGTTTGATATTTTTCGTATTAGAAAAGCCTTCAATAGAAAAGCTTAAATAAAATTATGAGTAATAAAAAGAAGATTCTAGTTATCCAAAAAGTTCATGATAAAGGCATGGAATTAATTAATAACCATCCTGGTTTTGATGTGGAAGTAACTGATGATGTTTCAGTAGAAAATTTAAAGACTAAAATAAAAGATTGTGATGGCGCTTCAATTAGAATAGCAAAACTACCAGGTGAGGTAATTAACGAAGCAAAAAATCTTAAAATAATTTCTAGACATGGGGTTGGCTACGATAATATTGATTTAAAAACAGCCAAAGAAAGAGATATAAAAATTGCTATTACAGCTAATGCAAATGCAGTTACAGTTGCTGAGCATGTAATGTTTGTCTTGCTAAATATTGCAAAGAGAAGAGAGCTTTATCATACGACAGTTAAAGAAGGTAACTTTAAGGACAGAAATAAATTACCTAAAACTATTGAAGTATGGAAAAAAAATTTCCTAATAATGGGATTTGGTAGAATAGGTAAAGCACTTATTAAACGATGTTTGGGATTTGAAATGAATGTATTCGTCTATGATCCATTTGTAGATAAAGACACAATAGAAAAGCTTGGTGGAAAAAAAGTTGATAATCTTGAAGAGGCAGTAAAAACAATGGATGTAATATCTCTACATATGCCTTTAACAGAAAAAACAGAAAATCTTATTAATTATGATTTACTTAAAACGATGAAGAAAAACTGTATCATCATTAATGCCGCTAGGGGTGGAATTATTCATGAGGAAGATCTTGATAAGGCTTTAAATGAAGATTTAATATTTGGAGCAGGAATTGATGTATTTAAACAAGAGCCACCAGAAAATGATAATCCTCTTTTAAAGAATGAAAAAGTTTATTTAAGTCCACATACAGCAGCATTTACTGATGAATGTATGACAAGAATGGGTGTAGAAACAATTCAAAATATAATTGATTATTTCGATGATACATTAGAAAAATCAAAAATTGTAAGACTGTAGTAAGAAATTAATCTTAAAGTTTAAGTTTATTTTTATTGAAAGTTAACTTTTATAAATCTCAATACCACTAAGTTTTAAAGTTTCAGTTAAATACTTGTATCCTATCTTTGCATATTCAAATGGATTTGCTTTTGCAGGATCTTGTTCTGCTTCTACCACCAACCATCCTGAATAATTTTTTTCTTTCAATACATCAAACAATGGCTTGTAATCAATACATCCATCACCTGGAACTGTAAACGCACCTTCTAAAAATGCCCCTCTAAAACTTAAGTCTTCTTTTAAAGATTTTTCTAAGACACTTTTTCTAATATCCTTACAATGCATATGAATTAATCTTTCGCTAAAATCATTTAATATTTTTAAAGAGTCTCCCTGAGCAAATAACATGTGGCCAGTATCTAATGTAAGTTTTACACTATCATGTGTGTTTTCAAGTAGTCTTACCGTATCCTCTTCAGTCTCTATTATCGTGCCCATATGATGATGATAAGCAAGTGGCATACCTTCATCTTCAAGATATTTTCCCATTTCTGAGATTTTTTCATAATATTTTTTTGACTCTTCAAGACTCATTTGAGGTCTTGTAGACAATTTTCGATCTGGATCTCCTTGAATTGAACCAGAAACTTCAGCAAAAACCATACAAGGTGAATTACAATCTTTAAAAAGTTTCAGCTGATCTTGAATTAAATCTTTTTCTTCATCAATACTATTTGTTCTTAAATTAGCTCCATACCAACCTGAGCAAAGATTTAGATTAAATTCTTTAAGTTTAGGGATTAATTCTTCTGATTTTTTTGGAAATTTACCACCAGACTCAATTCCAATAAATCCTGCCTGACTAGCTTCTGACAAACATTGTTCTAAAGAAGTATCGCCACCCAATTCAGGCATATCATCGTTACTCCATGCAATTGGTGCTATTCCTAATTTTACTGACATAAAATTTATTAAAAAGTTAAATCATTTTTAAATGATGATGTTATGTGCATCAAGAAAATTATATTTTTAATTAGTGTTTAATTCATCATTAAAAATGTTTCTTGATTTTGTTTTTTAATTCTGTTCTATATTCTTATGATTAACTTTTCGTTAATGGGAGCAGGACGGATTGGAAAAATGCATGCTAAATTTATTGCAGCACATCCAAAAGCAAAATTAAAATACATTTACGACATTAATTCTGAATTCGCTGAAGAAGTAGCAAAATCAACAGGGTGCTCAATTGCTTCTTCACCAGAGGACGCAATTAATGCAGATGATATAGACGCAGTTCTTATAGCTTCTGCTACTCCAACTCATACTCAATTTATTACAATGGCAGCAAAAGCAGGAAAAGCAATTTTTTGTGAAAAGCCAATTGATTTGGATATCAATAAAGTAAATGAGTGCATGGAAAATATCAAAGGAACAAACGTTCCTATTCAAATTGGCTTTAACAGAAGGTTTGATGCCAGTCATGCAAAGGCACAACAGGCAAGGGTAAAAAAAGAAATTGGTGAATTGGAAATGCTTATTATTACTAGTAGAGATCCTGAACCTCCTGGAATTGACTATTTAAAAGCTGCAGGAGGATTTTTTAGAGATACTACTATTCATGATTTTGATTTAACTAGATTTATATTGGGAGATGATCCTATAGTTCAAGTATCAGCATTTGGAGGTGCTTTATTTGATAAAAATTCACAACAAGTAAAAGATCTAGATACTGCTATGTTTATTTTAAAATCAAAAAATGGTGTTTTAATTCATATTAACAACTCTCGACGAGCAGTTTATGGGTATGATCAAAGAGTTGAGGTATTTGGTAGTAAAGGAATGGTAATCTCTGATAATCAAACTCCTACTTCTTTAGAAAGATATACAAGCACATCAACAAATGAAAAAGAACCTATACATTTCTTTTTTATTGAGAGATATGAGCAAGCTTACAGAGATCAATTTAATGAATTTGTAAAATGCGTTGAAAATAAAACAAAACCATTAGTAGGATTTGAGGATGGAAGAAACGCTTTGATTATAGCTAATGCAGCATATGAATCCTTTGAAAGTGGTAAAGTAATAGATATAAAATTCTAATATGTCTAATAAATATATATCTGAACAATCTAACCAATTTAAAAACAAAATAATAATTGTAACAGGAAGCACCCAAGGAAGTGGAGCTGAGACTGCGAAATTACTAGCAAACAGAGGCGCTAAAGGAATAACTATCTGTGGAAGAAATAATAAAAATGGAAACAAGGTAAAATCTGAAATAGAAAGCATAGGCGCAGAATGCCTATACGTTCAAGCAGATTTAGAAAAACTTGAAGACTGTAAAAAAATAGTTTCTGAAACTGATAAAAAATTTAGCACAGTAGATTCTTTTATAAATGTTGCAGCTTTTACTGAGAGAGGAACGATCTTAAGCACAACAGAGGAAAATTATGATAAAAATTTTAATGTAAATGTAAAAGCTCCTCTTTTTATGATGCAAGACGTTATAAAAATAATGATCAGGGATAAAAAAAAAGGAACTATAGCTCATATTCTATCTATGGCCGGATATAGTGGTATGCCTTTCTTAACTGCTTACAGCTCTTCTAAAGCAGCATTAGCAGTAATGATTAAAAATGTTGCAAATTCAGTTTCTGGTCATCAAATAAGAGTGAATGGAGTAAATCTAGGTTGGACAGATACACCAGCAGAAACAGTAATTCAGAAAAAATTTCACAACGCAGATGATAATTGGTTAAAAAAAGCTGAATCAAAAGTTCCTTTTAAAAGATTAAACAAACCTTTGGATGTTGCAAAGATATTGGCATTCTTGTGCTCAGATGAGTCAGGAATTATGACTGGCAGTATAGTTGATTTTGATCAAACAGTTGCAGGATGGCATTCTTATTCAGCATATGACACCAAGGTATTAGATGATAGTATTTTAGGTGAGTGAACCTAATTAAAATTAATTTGTGAAAAAAAATAAAATTAAAGATACTGGTTTGGAAGTTACAGAATTAAGTTTTGGAACATCCTCTTTGGGGAGTATGCCAGATACTTATGGTTATGAAGTACCAGAACAAAGGGCTCAAGAAACGTTAAAAAGATTTTTTCAAGGTCCAGTAAATATGCTTGATACTTCAAGAAATTATGCAATGGGAGAAAGTGAAAAAAGGATTGGAATAGCAATAAAGGAAAATAAGGGTTGGCCAGAAAATTTTATCTTATCAACAAAAATTGATAGAAATATGGATACGCTAGTTCTTGATAAAAAAAGAACAAGAGAATCTATTGAAGAAAGTTTAAAAACTTTAAATGTAGACTCTGTTGATATTTTATTTCTTCATGATCCAGAATACGTAAAAGATGTAAATGATATCACTAAAAAAGATGGGGCCTTGGATGAGTTATTTAAAATAAAAGAAGAGGGTTTAGCTAAGGCAGTTGGTTTAGCTATGGGAAAAATAAATATAATGTTTCCTCTTTTAAAAAATTGGGACTTTGATGTGATAATTAATCATAACAGATATACTTTATTAAACAGAGAAGCGGATGAAATGTATAGCTATGCTCACAGTAAAAATATATCTATTTTTAATGCTGCTCCTTACGCTGGTGGTATTTTAGCAAAAGGTCCAAGTAACTTTAAAAAAATAACTTATCAAGATGTTACAGAAGAAAAACTTGCACCTGCGAGAGAAATAGAAAAAGTTTGTAAAAAATATAATGTTGAAATGGGTGCAGCTGCCTTACAGTTTTCAATGAAAGATAAAAGAATTACCTCTACTCTATGCGGTGTTACTAGTATTCAGAGTATTGAAAAAAACCTGTCTTGGGCTAAAACAAGCATCCCAGAAGAATTTTGGAACGAAGTTTTAAAATTACCTTACTCAAGCAAAGATCCAGAATCTGAAAGAAAATATACACCTGGTTAAATTTTAAAAAAATTATAAATAAGATAATTATATATTTATTTTGTTAATTTAATTATCAACAATTTATGGGGATAATTTTTAATTGTAATCAATTTTAAAAATACATAATCTATTAAACATAAATTAAAAAAGGAGCATAAATGAAAAAGGTTATTATCTCATTAATAATGATGTTTGGAATAATCTCTTCAACTTCATTTGCTGGTACTTTGGTGATAAATACAGACACATCTGATGCAGCACCAAAAGAAGCTTTTGAATATATTATTAAAAAATTTGAAGAAGAGAACCCAGACGTCACAGTAAAATGGAATGTTTTTGACCATGAAGGTTACAAACAATCCATAAGAAATTTTTTAAACACTGATCCACCTGATGTTGCAAACTGGTATGCTGGAAATAGAATGTTACCATTTGTAAGAGCAGGTTTGTTTGAAGATGTCTCTGATATTTGGAAAGACTCAGGTTGGGTAGACGGAAACCTTTCTGAAAATATGGAGCATGCTAAAAAATCTATGACGATTGGTGGTAAGCAATGGGGTATTCCTTACACTTATTATCAGTGGGGCGTGTATTACAGGAAAGATTTATTTACAGCAAATGGAATATCTGTACCAAAAACATGGGATGATTTTGTAGCTGCATGCGCTACGTTAAAAGCTGCAGGTATTACACCTATTACAATTGGATCAAAGTATCTTTGGACAACAGCTGGTGTTTTTGATTATTTAAATCTTAGAACAAATGGCTATGAGTTCCATATGGATTTAACACTAGGTAAGGTTCCTTACACAGATCCAAAAGTACAAGCAGTATTTGATAAATGGGATGAGCTTGTAAAGCCTGGTTACTTCTTAGAAAATCATGCAGCACTTAGTTGGCAAGAAGCTTTAACTCCTATGGTGAACGGTGAAGCAGCAATGTATGTGATGGGTAACTTTGCTGTTGCTCCTTTAAAAGAGGCTGGCTTAAGAGATTCTAATTTAGGTTTCTTCCAGTTCCCTGAAATCACACCAGGTATCCCAATGGCTGAAGAAGCACCTACGGACACTGTGCATATACCTTCTAAAGCTAAAAATAAAACTGATGCTAAGCGTTTCTTAATATTTATGTCTCGAGCAGATGTGCAAGAAGAGATCAATAAAATATTAGGTCAGCTTCCTATTAACAAGAACTCTAGTGTTAAAAAGGGAGATCCATTCTTAAAAGCAGGATTGAATATGCTAAATAATGCTTATGCAATGGCGCAATTCTACGATAGAGATGCTCCAGCTCAAATGGCATCAGAGGGTATGAAAGGCTTTCAAGAATATATGTCTAATCCTGACAGAAGACAAAAAATCTTAGAAAGATTAGAAAAAGTACGTCAAAAAGTTTATAAATAAACTTTTAGCTTAACTGTGGGGCTTACTGGCCCCTCAGTTAAAAATTCGATTTCATCAATTTTTAAAATATAACTATATGGAACTAAATAATCCAAAAGCTAAAAGAATTACTTGGTGGCAAAAAAATCAAATTAAAATAAGCCCATGGATTTTTCTAGCTCCAGGATTAATATTTTTTTCCATTTATGTAATAGCACCAATATTTGTATCTATTGGCATTTCTTTTTATCAATGGGATGGATTATCTCCATCTATATATGTTGGTCTTCAAAATTACATTGAACTTTTAGATGATGAATATTTTTATATTTCACTTTGGAATAATCTTAAATGGTTAATATTTTTTATGTTAGCAGTTCCTATTGGCTTAGGACTAGCAATATTTTTAAATCAAATTGTTTTTGGAATTAGATTAATTAAATCTCTATTTTTTTTTCCATTTGTTATTTCTCAAGTAGTCATTGGACTTATTTTTACTTGGTTTTACCAACCAAATTATGGGGTTATTGCACCCTTTCTAAATTTTATTGGATTAGAAGGATTTTCAATTCTTGCAAATGAAAATACTGCAACTTATGGGATAATATTTGCAGGTCTATATCCACAAATTGCTTATTGTTTAATTTTATATTTAACAGGACTTAACAATATTAACCCTGAACAAATTGAGGCTGGGAGAATGGATGGCGCCAAAGGATTTCATTTATTTTGGAATATAGTGCTTCCGCAACTAAGGCACGCTACCTTTTTAGCAATTGTAGTAACTGTGATTGGTGCGCTTAGAAGTTTTGATATGGTGGCAATAATGACTCAAGGTGGACCTTATGGTTATTCAAATGTGTTAGCGTATTACATGTTTGAGCAAGCTTTAAGTGAATACGGTTACAGAATGGGATACGGGTCAGCAATAGCAACTGTTTTGTTTACAATAATGATGTTTTATATTTTATTTTTTATATACAGAATGTATCGAAACGAGAGGGAGGATAATAACTAAATGTTCCCTACTCCAATTCATCAAAGACCAATCGTAAATCAATATATTTATAAAATATTTTTACCTATCTCATTAATTATTTGGTTGATACCGATTTTTGGTATTTTAATGACATCAATAAGAGGTTTGGGAGATATTACTGCTGGAAATATGTGGGGAACTCCAAGTGAATTTTTACTTTTTTCAAATTTATACGATGTTTTCACTAACACTCCAATGATCAAATACACTCTAAATAGTTTTAAAGTAACTATTCCAACAATGTTAGGAGCGGTTGCTTTAAGTTGTATGACTGGCTTTGCTCTTGCGAATTATAAGTTTAAGACAAATTTAATAATATTTTTTATTTTTATAGCCGGAAACTTTGTTCCATTTCAAATTTTAATGATACCGGTTAGAGATCTGACTTTTAAAATTGGTCTCTACAACACTATTACAGGATTGGTTTTATTTCATGTAGCTTTTCAAACAGGTTTTTGCACACTTTTTATGAGAAATTTTATTAAAGCGTTACCTCAAGAGCTTATCGAGGCTGCGAGAATGGATGGAGCATCTGAATTTAGAATATTTTGGAAGATAATATTACCTTTGACTAGACCAGCTATAGCAGCACTGTGTGTTTTAATTTTTACATTTATATGGAACGATTATTTTTGGGCAACCGTCTTAATACAAGGTGATCATGCAATGCCAATTACTGCTGGATTAAAATCATTAAATGGTCAATGGATTACAGCTTATCACTTGCTATCAACTGGATCTATTGTTGCTGCGATACCTCCTGTTATTATGTTTTTTTTAATGCAAAAACATTTTATTGCTGGATTAACTCTTGGAGCAACTAAAGGTTAGTATGATTAAAGTTACTTTTATTGGAGCAGGAAGCACTGTATTTATGAAAAATATACTTACAGATATTCTGCTTGAAAAAAATTTCAGTAACTGTGAAATAGTTTTGCAAGATATTGATGATAGAAGATTAAAAACCTCAAATTTGGTTGCAGAAAAAGTTTCAAAATCAATAGGTGCAAATCCAAAGATTATAATCGAAAAAAATCAAAAAAAAGCACTTAGTGGAGCTGACTTTGTAATATTAATGTTTCAAATAGGAGGTTATGAGCCCTCTACAGTTATTGATTTTGAAATTCCGGCAAAGTATGGACTAAAACAAACTATTGGTGACACTTTAGGAATAGGTGGAATCATGAGAGGATTGAGAACTGTCCCCGCTTTATTGTCAGTTGCAAAAAATATGAATGAAGTTTGTCCAAGCGCAACTATGTTGCAGTATGTTAATCCTATGGCAATTAATTGTTTAGCATTGTCTAAATTTGCACCTGAGCTTAAATATGTTGGACTTTGTCATTCTGTACAAGGAACTGCTGAAGATTTAGCAAAAGATATTGGCGAGGATATAAAAAACATTAGTTATGAATGTTCAGGTATCAATCATATGTCTTTTTATACTAAGTTTGAAAAAATTAATCCTGATGGAAAAAAAGAAAATCTTTATCCTAAAATTTTTAAAGCTGGAAAAGAAAAAACATTTGGAACTAATTGGGATGGATGTACAAATGAAGTTAGATATAAAGTTTTAGAAAAATTTGGATATTTTGTTACTGAATCATCCGAACACTTTGCAGAATATACTCCTTGGTTTATTAAAAATAACAGAGAGGACTTATTAAGTGAATTCAATATTCCAATTAATGAATATATTCGAAGGTGCAAAAAACAAATTAAAGAGTGGGATCAACAAGAGCAAAATTTATTAGATGGAGAAAAATTTGTTTGTGAGAAATCTTTAGAGTATGCTTCACGGATAATTGTATCAATTGTTGACGGAAAAGAAGACACAGTTAATGGAAATGTTTTGAATAACAAGTTAATTTCTAATTTACCAGATGATTGTTGTGTTGAAGTACCATGTAAAATAAATAATGAGGGAATTAACCCTCAAAAAGTTGGGGATTTACCTATGCATTTAGCAAACCTAATGAAAACTAATATAAATGTTCAACAATTAACTGTTGAAGCTTTAAGAACCAAAAAAAAAGAGACCATTTATCATGCGGCTATGTTAGATCCACTTACTTCTTCTTTATTAAGTTTAGATCAAATTAGTTCTATGGTAGATGAGTTATTAAAAGCTCATAAAAATTGGATACCAGAATTTAACTAACATGAAAAATAAATTTCCTAATGATTTTTTTTGGGGAACGGCTACAGCAAGTTACCAAATAGAGGGTGCTACAGATAAAGATGGAAAAAGCAAAAGTATTTGGGATACTTTTACACATACACCTGGAAAAGTTAAAAATAATGAAAACGGAGATACTGCTGTAGACCATTATCATAGGTACGAAGAAGATATTGAGCTGATGGCTAATATAAATTTAAATTCATATAGATTTTCTTTAGCGTGGACCAGGATTATCCCTGAAGGGATAGGTAAAATAAACCCTAAAGGAGTAGATTTTTATTCAAGGTTGATAGACAAGTGTTTAGAAAAAAATATTGAGCCTTTCATAACTTTATATCATTGGGACCTTCCTCAATCACTGCAAGATAAAGGGGGTTGGGCAAATAGAGACATAACAAATATATTTTCAGATTATTCAGAGGCTATTGTTAAAAATTTTGGAGATAGATGTAATCATTTTATCACATTTAATGAACCACAAGTTTTTACTATTCATGGATATGTAGATGGTTACATGGCTCCAGGATACAAAGATTTAGAAAAATACTTTGCATCAATACATAATGTTAATGTTGCACATGGCAAAGCTTTTCAAGCAATGAAATCTTTAAATAATAATATAAAAATTGGCTGCACTTTTAATATGGCGCCATGTATTCCTGCCACAAAATCAAGTGAAGATCTTCATGCAACTAAATTATTCGATACTTATTGGAATAGATCATTTGCCGACCCTATGTATCTTGGAAGATATCCTGAATTACTAATTGATGATGTCTCAAAACATATTCAACAAGATGATATGAAAAATATTTTTCAAAAAAATGATTTTATTGGATTAAATCATTATCAACATATTAGAATTAAAGCTGATAATAAAAGTTTACTTAAAGCAAGAGGAGCATTCAATGATGAATTGCCTTTTGGTCTTGAGGGCAAAGATGCAAAGTTAACTCTTATGGGATGGGAAATTGTTCCAGATGCTTATTATGATCAAATTATGGATTTAAAAAATAATTATGGAAATCCAGATATTTATCTAACTGAAAATGGTGCAGCATATCCAGATTTAATAGAAAAAAATGGAGAAATAAACGACACCGATCGTATTGATTATTTTAAAAAATATTTAAGTGCTGTAAAAAAATCTATTGATGATGGAGCTAAAGTTAAAAGCTACTTTGCATGGACATTCATGGATAATTTTGAATGGGCGTTAGGATTTGAAAAGAGATTTGGAATAGTGCATGTTGATTTTAAAACTTTAAAAAGAACACCTAAAAAATCGTACTATTTTTTCAAAAAGCTTGTAGAACAAAATTCAATTCCTTTTGATTTTTAATTTATTAAATCTAAATAAAAACTTACTTAAAAAGATAAATTATTTAAAAGCTAAATTATTTTCGTCAAATAAATGACATTTATTTAAATCAAAACTTAAGCTTAAATTGTCTCCAATATTAGCTGAATTCTCACCATCTGTTTGAACAACTAATGGTTCTCCATCTTTCTCTAAATATAGAAATGTAGATGAACCCAATTTTTCAATTACGAACACCTTGCTATTCCAGCATTTTTCACCAGTATTAATTAATATATGTTCAGGTCTGATACCAATCTTTACACTATCGCCAGGTGAAACTTTATCTGAAGTTTTTGGAACAATAATTTTTCCTTGTCCTGAAATTTCAACTTCGGTTCCAGAGCTATTAGAGCTTATAACTTTAGAATTGATAAAGTTCATCTTTGGTGAACCAATAAAACCACCAACAAATAAATTTTCTGGTTCATTGTATAATTTTAAAGGTGATCCTTTTTGAGATACTATTCCATGATCTAATACAACTATGTCATCTGCAAGTGTCATTGCTTCAGTTTGATCGTGAGTAACATAAATCATCGTTGCATTTAATTGATCATGTAATTTAGCAAGCTCTACTCTCATCTGAACTCTTAAAGCTGCATCTAAATTAGATAAAGGTTCATCAAATAAAAATACTTTTGGCTTTCTTGTAATTGCTCTACCAATTGCAACTCTTTGTCTTTGTCCTCCTGACAATTGTTTTGGTTTTCTCTCCAAGTATTCCTCAATTTGAAGAATTTTAGCAGCCTCCATAACTCTCTCTGTAATTTCTTCTTTAGATTTTTTTTCAATTTCTAAACCAAAAGCCATGTTA
>Ga0207993_1000465_pt1 | contig 15871 bp, 21 predicted proteins | sample ETN01SmetaG_2_FD_185791 | JGI IMG/M metagenome (GOLD analysis project Ga0207993, IMG submission 185791) | Marine microbial and viral communities from oxygen minimum zone, Eastern Pacific Ocean - ETNP2014F12-01SV265 (SPAdes) (version 2) | ecosystem: Environmental > Aquatic > Marine > Oceanic ...
AAGCGATTGCGGAAGAACTCCGTGGTCTCGCTGTTGAAGCGAATGTTCCTATCATCTCAGCGACTCAAACTACTCGTAGCGGATTTGGTTCTAGTGACGTTGATCTTACCGACACCTCTGAATCTTTTGGCCTTCCTGCTACTGCTGATTTTATGTTTGCACTTATATCGACAGAAGAGTTGGAAGGTATGAATCAGATAATGGTAAAGCAATTAAAGAATAGATATAATGATCCTACAATGTTTAAAAGATTTGTTGTAGGTATTGATAGAGCAAAGATGAGATTATATGATGTAGAACAAAATGCACAAGAAGGTGTAGTTGATAATGGTCATGATAAGGAGGATACTCCTGAGACTAAGTTTAAGGATAAGTTTGGGGGTTTTACATTTTGAATATACCTTTAGAATTAATGGGTGATCCATCTGAGATTGAGTATCCAGATAGGAGACAATTTCCATGTGATAAGACCGTAGATAAGTGGAAGTCTATAGGACATCTTTATGTTAACTATACAGGATTATTATTAGAGGAGTATAGAGGAATTCCTGAGTGGTGTCTTGATATAAAGGATCATCTTGTTAAAGAATATGATTTACAAGATGCTTGTTCATCCATCTACTGTATGCCACCAGGAACGATTATGCCAGAGCATAGGGATACTTATCCTCGTTATAAGTCCTTACATAATCTTGACAATCTAGAAAAAATCTGTAGAATACTAGTATTCCTAAATGATTGGGAATCAGGACATTATTTTGAGGTTGATACAAAACCTGTAGTGAACTGGACCAAAGGAGAATATATAATGTGGAGAGGTGACACACCGCATATTGCGGCTAATGTTGGTTCAACCAACAGATATACTATGCAAATTACAGCACATGACTAAAATTAAATTAACAAAAAAGCAAAGACATCAAGTGAAATCTAGGTGGTATTATATTTTCTGGGGTGCTGCGACTGTATCTGTCTTTGCTGGACAAATGTATGTTGGATCTGGATATCGTCAGATGTCAAGATCCTTTAATCGTATCTTAGATACTGTTCGGTTAGAGTTGGTTGGACCAGAAGAATATGACCATCCAATGTTGATAGACAGACATGAGATTCCAGATATGATTGATGCATGGGAGCAAGAGGAGAGATTGTACCACCCTACGAATCCTCCTACACCAATATACTAAAGGAGGGTTATGAGTCCAAATATACATGACATACCTGGTATAGGACAGTTCTACACTAAGAAAGAAGTAGATGGATTGATTAAGGCTGCCGTCGATGAAGCAAGAGCAATAGATGAAGAGTCTATGCGTAAGCATAATCGTGATGCTACTATCATTAGTATGATACTTGGGTTTACATGTTTAGCATTATTTGTGGATGGTTTACTGAGAATTTTAGGAATTATTCCACCATTTATGGATATAGATGTCAATGTTATTGATAAGATTGCAGACAAGGTAGAGAATGATATGATACCAGTGTTATCGGATACAATGAAGAGGATGCCGAATGTACCTAAGCCATGGTAATTGATTCGCTAGTATCGAAACAAGTTCCACAACGTAGAGCAGTTATAGATGATGTAGTAGACAAGTATTTTGACTACTGCTCATCTTTTACTTTTAAATTAAAAAACGGATTACCTAATCAAGTAATTCATAGAGCAGGTTTTGTTAATTGTTACGTTGATGTAAAAAAGAAAATAGTATATCTGCATGTTGATAAGTGTGGAAGTACATCCATAACTGCAGCATTTATTACTGAGGGTATGAGTTTTATACCTTTGGATAAGTTTCCTCGTGCAGAGGATTATGATGCTATGGCAAAATTTTTTGTTGATAGTGGTTATACTTTTTTTGCTATGACTAGAGATCCTTGTACTAGATGGGTATCTGGAATGAATGAGTTTATGTGTAGATATAAACCACCATTTGATTGGGTAAGAAAATCAGTAATGAAAAAGAAATATGTCTATGATGAACACACTGCACCACAACACTTGTTTTTAAGATTGTGTTTAGAGTATAATGGTAAACTTAAGTTATTAAAATTAGATAATAATTTAAAAGAAAAGGTTAATGATTTTCTTGGTATGAATTTAGATATACATCATTTAAGACAGTCTAAATATTTTGTGCCTAATCATACAATGTTGGCAAAAAAATTATTCCATAAGGTTGTGGAACCAGATATGGAAGAATTCAATAAATTATACGCTATAGATTATGAGTTATACAATTCCGCTGAATGATCAAGTAGTAAGGGATTCAACAATATATCAGTTTGAGCAAACTATTGCTAACTTTTATGGTGCTCCTTATGCTATAGCAGTGGATTCATGTACTCATGCAATGGAATTGTGTATGAGATATGAGAAGTTTGATACTGTTAAAGTTCCTACTCATACTTACTTATCAGTACCTCTGATAATGAAGAAGATAGGTGGTATTAAATGGAGATGGGAAGATCTTGAATGGAAAGATTATTATTATATTAATGGAACAAATATAATTGATGCTGCTGTTTATTGGAAGAAGGATTCATATATTCCTAATACATATTTTTGTTTAAGTTTTCAGGCAAGAAAACATCTACCATTAGGACGTGGTGGTATGATTCTTACTGATAATCCTACATCATATTACTATCTAAAGAAGATGTCATGTGATGGTAGGGATTTTTATAGACCTTGGAGAGATCAAGATATAGATGTTATGGGTTATCATTATTATATGACACCAGAGAAGGCAGGTGAGGGATTAGAAAAATTTCAAACAGCAGTAAATAAACCAACTAAGCAATGGTCTTATCAAGACTATCCTTACTTACCTGGTATGAGTGTATTTAAATATGACAAATTTTGATGATAAGTTGAAGGGGTTGCCTCCCATATTTTATTTGAATATGGATCATAGAACTGAGAGGAAGGCACACCTTGAGAATGAATTTAGTAAGTGGGGTATCACAGATTATACTAGGGTATCTGCTAATAGATTTCATACTAGTAAAATAAATGAGTGGGGTCATAAATTAGACTTGATGCTTCTTGCTCCATCTGACGCATCAATTGTAATGAATGAGTTCTGGACTTTTATTGATTGGTATGATTCAGGCATATCAGAGAACATGCTTTTGATACAGGATGATTTGGCACTGGATCTAATAGAACATTGGCCATTTGATTGGAAGACTTTATATAATAATCTACCTTATGATTGGGATATAGTACAACTATATTATTGTCACAATGATTTTTTAAGAATGCATTTATCACCTAGGATTGGTGAGAGTTCATCTGCTGCATGTATTCTTATTAATAGACATTTTGTTGAGAAGTTAAAGAAGTTACATCTTCAACCAGATGGGTCATTCAGACTTAATAATAATCTAAGAGATGTTACTGTACCACCAGAATGTTATAGTAGTGATGACTGGTTAATATATCAAGTTGGTAAGTCATATACATTACCTCTTCTTGCTTTAAATCAAAGACTAGCAACTAGACCTGACAACAGGCAAGAAGCAAATAAAGATGAAGAAGTATATGATGAAGTAGTTGCTCAATATCATAATAAGATCTATGATATACTGGCAACAACTTGCACTAGAAAATGGTGGGAAACTCAAAGTAGCAAATTTACTGCTGATGATATTTTAAGTTGGGGTGGTTATGTTCATAAAGATATGATTATTAAATTACCTCAGTATGATAGTAAGTTATGAAGTTAGAAGGAATACCACATATAATATATCTTAATTCTAAGCATCACCCTACACAGGATGCTAGGATAAAAGAGAACTTGGATTACTATGGTGTAAAATATGAGAGATATGAAAAAGAATATACTACTAAATTTTTAGATCTTCCCTTTGCTAGTTTTAATGATCTACTAACAGATGATTATAGCGATCAAGGATTTGGAGAATATGTTTCTGGTTCAACAGACTATTCTCATTTGCGTGAAGATGAACTTACATTAACATTAGATAATTATAATGCCATTGTTAAATGGTACGATAATTCGGATGATGATGTATGCATAATAATGGATGATTCTGTTCGGTTGGACATGTCTCAATATTGGCAGTTTGATTGGAGATATGCATACTTGAGACTTCCATATAATTGGGATTGTATTCAATTATTTACTAACTCTTATTCTGAAAAGATTAAGATGAATTTACACCCTTGGATACGTCATTCCAAATCAACTAGGTGTTATATGATTACTAGATTATTTGCAAAGAAGGTTAAGAGATTTCATTATGATAATGGTAAGTTTAGACTCCACTATAGATGTAAGGATAGACTCATTCCTTCTAATGAGTATGGAAGTATTGAAACTAATTTGTTTAATCTTGGTGTTACTTACACACTACCTCTTTTTAATCTAGATGAAAATGCTGGTTTTTATATTGATTCTAATACTACCGAATCTTCTACTGCAATGATAAAAAGACAGAGAGATTTGTTATCATCAGATTCTATTAAGTATTGGTGGACTACAGTTGCTTCACATTATTCCTTAGACGAACAGTTCTCATATGGTAGAGATGAGGAGTGGAAAATGGAAGTTAGTTTTGACATGCAATGTGATCATGTTCATATGACTAAGAAGAAGATGCTTATATGGATTTAGATAATAAACTTAAAGATATGCCAAAGGTATACTACTTTAATCTGGATAATAGAACAGATAGAAGGAAGTATATGGAGAGACAGTTTAATAAATTTGGTATTGAGTATACTAGATTATCGGGTACAAAGTATTTGGGATCTAAGATAGATGAATGGAATCATTTGATTGTAGATTTTGATGAATATACTTTGTTACCTGCTATTGCTGCTAATGCAATATCACATCTTGAGTTTTTAAAGAAGTGGTATACAGAGACAGATGAACCACATTTAATATTAATGGAGGATGACTATGATTTAAGTCTTATACCAAGGTGGCATTTTGATTGGAATCATTTGATGGAGAGACTTCCATATGATTGGGATTGTCTTCATATGGGATTTGAAAATCCAGAAGGATTACCAATGTATCTACATCCTATACAATCTGCTCATGATTTTGGACCAATTTTAATTCATAGAGAATATGTTGAGAAACTTATAGATCTTCATTGTGATGGTGATAGATATAGATTATTAAATACGGTTGCTAATGCTGCTTGGAATTCTGGTGAAGCAGTTGCTGGATCTGGAACTGTAGATTATTTTATGGTTCATACTGGTAGAACATATTGCATACCATTAATATCAATCAATCCAAACTTTGGTAGTTTTGAAGACAATAGTTTGATTCAAAATTATTATCGTGAGGGTGGAGATGTTAAAGCACGGAATGCATATTATTTTTGGTGGCAACATGAGAGAGACAGATTTACCTTAGATGATTTTTTTACCTATGGGGGTGGAATAGATAACAAGATGACACTAGACACAGAGAAGTTTTTACACTATGATATTAGTGGTGAAATGTATAAACTCTACGGAGAACGCTATCTACAACGATATAGAAATAGATGACTGTTAAGAAATTTGCTTTTGCTGATAAATTAAAGCACATGCCACATGTATTGTATACCAATGTCAAAGGACAAAATGGTAGAAAGCATTGGATGGAATATAATATGAGACTTCAGGGTATTAAATTTACTAGGATAGAACTACCTCCTGTTAAAGAGATGCCTGATGATTTTCATAAGAAGTTAGATGGAGATTATTCTGATAAAAGTTCTGTAATAATTAATTGGTACTCGTCTCAACTATTAGATATTCTACGTAAGTGGTTGGAGGATACTAAAAATACTGGTGAACCTTATATCATTTTAATGGAAGATGATTATGATATAAGACTTCAAGACTTCTGGCATTTTAGTTGGGAGTATATGATAGAGAGATTACCATATGGATGGGATAGTATTCAGTTAGGATTTGAATCTCCAGATGTAGTTCCATTTTATTTGCATCCAACTAGACCTGAGTATTCTTTAGGTGCAACTTTAATGAGTAGGCATTATGCAGAGAAGTTATTAGATTTACATTATATTAATGGAAAATATAAATTTGATTATACTATTGCAAATTCTCTTTATATGAATAGAGATTCTGGAATACATGATGGTCAAAATTATGATCAGACATCAGGATCAGCAGATTACTTTATAGCACAATCTGGTAATTGTTATTCTATTCCTATGATACCCATAGTTCCATACTTTGCTGGTATCAGTGATCATGGTGGATCGGGAGACGATGATGCTTGGCAAGCAAGACCTAGTTTTTTAAAATGTTATAAAGCATATTGGGAATGGTGGACACAGGATAGAGATAATTTTACTATTGATGACTTCTTCACTTATGGTAAGGATAATGATATTCTTATGCAGAGAGATATCTCTCAGTGGAGTGATAAATATTTTTTAAATAAAGCAACAGAAGAGAGAAGAGATTTTCTCTATGAAAATGGAGCGGTGATGAACAATCATGGAATTGAAGGATAAATTATTTGGGATTCCCAAAGTCTATTATTTTAATAAAGACTCGGATGATTTTAAAGATGAACATATGGATCGGTGTCTAAGTAATTTAGATATTGATTATGAGAGAGTAAGTACATCTAAGTATCTACAGGAGAATGTTAGTGAATGGAAGGACTTACTTTTAAATAGAAGTAACTATAAACTCCCTATTGGTATTGCTGGATATTCTATAAGTGTTCTTGAGTTTTTAAAGAACTGGTTGGAGACAACAGATGATAATCAATTGGTTATCATGAGAGATAGTGTTGACTTTGATTTATGTTCAACTACTTTACAATACAGTTGGGATTTTGATTGGAAGTATATGATGACAAGACTCCCATATGATTGGGATTGTTTTCAATTTGGATTTGAGAATTTACATTATATTCCTTTTTATCTACATCAGATAATGCCAGCGAGTACTTTTGGACCATCATTATTGAATAGAAGATATGTTAAAAAGATTGTTAGATTACATTGCAAAGAAGATAAGTATGATTTGACTGGTAATATTGCTAATATAAATTTTGGATTGAAGTCAGGAACGATTGATTATTTTATAGGTCATAATGGTAAGACCTATTGCATACCTTTATTCCCCAATGATCCAAGATTCTTCCCTAGAGAATCTAAGAAGCATAAACTTGTTAGAGCATGTAAAATTGCATATCATGATTGGTGGTCTAATGATGCTAAGAAGTATTCCTTAGATGAGATCTTTACTTATGGTAAAGGTAATGATATTAGTATGGTTAGGAAGACAATGAATTATTATGCTTGAATATGATCAAGGACGACTAAGAAATTTTCCTCATATCTATTACGTCAATCTGGATAACCGACGTGATAGAAGAGTCTATATGGAAGATCAATTCCAACAGTGGAGATTAAAATATACTAGAGTATCATCAACTAAGTATGCTGAGTCTAAAGTAAATGAATGGTCTCATAAGGTAGATGGTAAGTGTAGAAATATTCCAGTCTATGTTGTTGGTAATGCTATTACACATTTAGAGTTTATGAAGGATTGGTTGAGTACATCAACTGATCCTTTCTTGTGCTTAATGGAAGATGATTATGATTTAAATTTGATTCAGTATTGGAATTTTAATTGGGATTATTTGATGAACAGAGTTCCATATGATTGGGACTGTCTTCAGATTGGATTTGAGTCTACTAAATTTATACCATTCTTTTTACATCCAAAATTAAATCATACTTATTTTGGACCTGTTATATTACAGAGAGATTATGTTGAGAAGATATTAGATCTTCATGCATCTGGTGACAAGTGGAGATTTTTAGGTAAGATAGGTGATAATAAGTTTAATAGTACTGGTGCTACTGTTGATTATTTTATAGGTCATACTGGTCGTACTTATTCTATACCTCTAATTACTACCAATGATAAACTGACAAGTGGAGAGAATAGTGTTACAATAAACAGGATACACCATACTAAGTCTAGGAATGCTTACTATCATTGGTGGGCGAAGGAACATAAAAAATTTAGTTTAGATGACTTTTTTACGTATGGAAAAGATAATGATCACAAGATGGTAATCTCTACGTTATGACAATGCTTGCTTCTAATGAATGGGGAAAATTAAAAAAGGTTGTAGTTGGTGTTGCTGACCATGCAGTTATGCCACCAGTTGACAAGTCTTCTCGTACTATTAACTATGCTGGTGTTAAACCAAAGAAGAAGTTATTTGGTTATGGTGATGAAGATTATCTTCCTATAAAAGTTGGAGCATTCCCTGAACAAGTTATTGATGAAGCAAATGAAGACTTAGAAGTTTTTGTTAAGTTCTTAGAGGGTGAAGGTGTAGAGGTAGTACGTCCAAAGAGAGAACCAACATCATATTATAATTTCTGTCCTAGAGATTGTGTGTTTGTTCATAGAAACTTATCTTTAGCAACTCCTATGCCTTTAAGATCTAGAAGAGGTAATTGGAGATCAATGAAGGATTGTTTACCTGAGACTGTAGAGATACCTTGTTCTTATCTTGATGAATTATATAATGAAGATTGTATTGGTAATCCAGATGTCTTAGCATTAAACGAAGTTACTCCAGCATTTGATGCTGCTAATATTCTTAGAGCAGATAATGATATTATATACTTAGTATCTAATAGTGGTAATGTACTGGGTTCTGAATTATTACAGAATCAATTAGATGATGCAGGTTGTGATGCAGAGGTTCATTTACTTAAAGATGTTTATTCATATTCACATATTGATACTACATTAGTATTTTTAAAAGAAGGACTTATACTTGCAAATCCATCTAGATTAAAAGATAAGAGTCAGTTGCCAGGTCCATTTAAAAAATGGGATGTTATCTATGCACCAGAGGCAGTTGATATAGGATCATATAAAGGATATAATAATATGTCAGTATGGGTGAATATGAATCTCTTTAGTATTAATCCAAATTTAGTTGCTCTTGAAGAGAATCAAGAACCAACTAGGAAGTTGCTTGAGAGTCATGCTATAGAATGTGCGATGCTACCAATGAGACAACAAAGAACTTTAAGTGGTGGATTCCACTGTGTAACTCTTGATTTGGAAAGAGAATGAATATAGGATTTATTGGTCTTGGTAAACTTGGAATGCCTTGTGCTGAGGAGGTTGCTAAAGCAGGTCATTTTGTATTTGGATATGATGTTGAATCTAGAGATACTTCTTTAGTAGATGTACAACCTTCAATTAAAGATGTTGTAACTAAATCGGAGATTATTTTTATTGCTGTTCCAACTCCACATGATAAAGATTATGATGGTAGTAGACCATGTATGAAATTAGATCCAAAAGATTTTGATTATAGTATAGTTGAGAGTGTATTAGAAGAAATTAACAAACATGTAGATAACCAATTAATAGTTTTAATATCTACAGTTTTACCTGGTACAACTAGAGAGAGATTTACACCAATGAAAGGTAGGTTTGTATATAATCCTTACCTGATTGCTATGGGTACTGTTGCATTTGATTTTACAAATCCAGAGATAGTAATGATTGGTACTGAAGATGGTACTGAGACTGGTGATGCTAAGGAACTAATTAAATTTTATAGAACAATAGCACAGAATGATCCACCATATATTGTTGGTACATGGGATGAGTGTGAATGTATAAAGGTTTTTTATAACACATTCATTAGTAATAAAATTAGCTTTGTTAATATGATTCAAGATGTTGCTGAGAGACAAGGTAACATTAATGTTGATGTTGTTACTGGTGCATTATGTCAGGCAGGAACTAGAATTATTAATTCATCTTATATGACAGCAGGTATGGGTGATGGTGGTGCATGTCATCCTAGAGATAATATTGCTCTTAGATTTTTAGCAAAGAAGTTAAGACTTGGATATGATTTGTTTCAAGGTATAATGTTATCTAGAGAAGAACAGGCAAGGAACATGGCATTAAAGTTAGTTGAACTTGCATGGGATAATAAGATGCCCATTGTAATTCATGGTAAAGCATATAAACCAAGAGTATCATATACAGAGGGAAGTTATAGTTTATTGGTTGGTCATTTTTGTAAGGAAGTAGCAGCACCATATACAGAGGATATTTCAATATCTTACGTTGACAAATGTACGGGAGACACGTATGATAGCAATAAACCTGCTGTGTTTTTACTTGCCCATAGTGCAACGACAACCTACAGATACTGGGATAATCCAGATAGTGATGAACTATATTGTGAGATTCCAGAAGGTAGTATAGTTGTTGATCCTTGGAGGAAGTTTAAATCAGATACTTTAAAGGTTATTCATTACGGTAATACTAGATGACAAAACAAGTTGATTTTGATAGGTATGCTGAATTTGTTGATGGTGTAACAAGTGCTCCATCAAAAGATTTTGAAGCATTCATTTACAGACTGCAAGAATTAAATGGTGATCGACCTGACATTCACCGTCTTCTTACTGCTGCTGTTGGGTTGTCTGCTGAGTCTGGAGAGTTTACTGAGATTGTTAAAAAGATTATCTTCCAAGGTAAACCATACAATGATGATAATGTTTATCATATGAAAAGAGAGTTGGGAGATATATGTTGGTATCTTGCTCAAGCTTGCATGGCACTAAATACTAACTTTAATGAAATTCTTGAGATGAACGTAGACAAACTTAAAGCAAGGTATCCTGGTGGAGAGTTTGATGTTTACAAATCAGAGAATCGTAAAGAGGGAGATTTATGAGTACTAAGAAGACTCTTAAATTTAATATTAAGCAGGACGGTACTGTAACTGAAGAAGTTATAGGAGTTCAAGGTGATGGATGTGTTAGTCTTACTACAGAGATTGAGAAGAGGTTAGGTGCTCTAGAGAATAGAGTTAAGAAGGCAGAGTATTATCAACAACAAACCGTACAAAAAGATGTCACACTTCAGCACAATCAAGACCAGAATTAAAAACAAACCTGAACTTGTAGAGGCACTAGAACTCTTACAGTATAATGTAGTTCAAGATGTTAAATTAGAAAACCCACTTGACCATCAACATAAACAATGGAATGTTGATGTTGCTATTAGTGATGAGATTGGATTTAAATTAAACAAGAATACAGGAACTTATGAGTTGGTTGCTGATGAACAGACTTGGGACTTAGATGTACCAGTTCAAAGGTTCATTGATAAAGTTACTCAACAGTATGCTAGGATGACAGTTTATAATACTGTTAAGGACTTGGGTTATCAAGTTGAGGAGGAATGGGAGATGGATGATCTCTCACTTGAAATCACAGCTACGGTTTGGGAATGAAAAGAATATTAAAATTCCTAAAAAAACTTTGGGATTGGGGAATGATTAATGAGTAAATTCTTAGACTATCAGGATATAGAACCAAAGTTGTCTCTATTAAATGATAGGCATGAACTTATTCATAGTGAATATAAGAATTATGAATCTCATTTGGAGTTTAAGGATTTTACTAAAGAACAAAAGGGATTCATTGAAACAAATTCTAGAGGATACCCAATAAACTATGACTCCTATGCTAAAGCAAAGCATAGGAATTTTAGTGAGAAGGGTTGGCACATTGCTCCTTTGTATGTGGAGGAGAATGAATATAGATCTAACACAGAGATATTACCAACCCTTGCTGATACTTTATATGAGGTTGGTATCTTATCTGTATGTGCTTTGAATGTTTTAGATGCTGGTCAGAATTTGGATTGGCATTTAGATACTGATTATATTCCTGGTGTTCAACTCTTGCGTATATTATGGGGATTGGATATTGATCCTAATGATGAGAATGATTCTATCATTCAGATACGAAATGAATTTGGTCGAATAGAAACTAAAAAGATGCAGAATAAAGAGTTCTATATATTCCATCCTATGTCAGAGCATAGAGTTGAGAATAATATGAAGTCTTCTAGAACTCTTTTGTGTCTTGATTATGTACCCTCACATTCAACATGTATACTTTAATTAAAAATGAATTTCCAAGAGCTGATATGGTATCTTGGGAAGATGTTATAATAAAAACATGTGAAGAGCATAAGTATAATACTTTAACGGCATTGTATGATGAGACTACATTGCCGACTTTTATTTGTTTCAGTGAGTTTTATCCTGGAACTATTGGTGAGATGAGAGATCATGTTAATAAGAAGTATGATTTACCTACATTACATCTATATTATTCTTTCTCTGAGAGAACTGTAACTTATGGTAGACATCAAGATCCTGTAGATGTATGCATTATTCAATCATATGGTACGATAACATATGAACTTGATAAAGGAACACCATATGAGGTTGGAGATATAGAGACAGTTACCTTAGAACCTGGAGATGCTCTTTGGATTTATAAAGGAACATGGCATAATCCTATAGCAACCGAACCAAGAATTACTCTAAGTTTTTCTAAATAGAACGGAGACCTGCGTTCTACTACCATGTTGTGTAAAGCAAGAAAGTCCATCAAAGAATATCGTGAATGGCAATTAAAGATGTATAACCGTTGGGAAGATACTCTGGAAGTAAGACTTGCAGGTATTAAAGCGGCTAAAGCAAAACTTGAGGAGCAATTGGGTAGGGAAGAGAGTAATGATCAATGAAGCACTTAGAAAAAAGTTAGCTAAGGACACTCATTTAACGATAAAATGGGACACTACTAAACAACCTGGTGGTCAAAGGCCAACATCAAGTAATTCAAAGAAGGTTGCTCAAGTTAGAGTTGAGTTCAATGATCGTGAAGAAGCACTTGAGACAGTCAAACAGTCTTTAGATAGTATGGGTATTACATATACCTTTTCTGATATAGCTTATTCTTCATTTGGTTGTTTAAATATTCCAACTGCTGGTAATTATGATAAAGTAAATAAGGCTGAACATACCTTTAGAATTTTGTTTAAGTTTGCAGGTGGACAAGATTTTCAGTCTATGGGTAATAAAATGTGGACACCTATGATTGTGTCAAATAATATTACTAAGAAGATTCCTAAGAATAAATTGGAAGCTGAGATGTTGATGCAGATTAATAAGAAGATAACAGCGTTATCTAAGGGAAGAAGATTTACCTTAATATTAAAGTCCAGAAATGGATCTTCTAGTGAAACTTTTAATGATGTTGTTGGTCTTGTGGGTGGTGACGGTAAAGGTCATGCCGACTTTGTTGTTAAAGATGCTAATGATAATAGTTTATCTTTCATAACTCATAAGCAAGGTAACAACCCTAGAGCATTCCAACAATATGCAGGAATACAAGAGGCAGATAAGTTAACTTCTCATGAAGAGGTTGTTGATTTTAAGAAAAAGGTTGTAGAGGATTGGAATAGTGGTGTAAAGCATTCATTTGAACAAGCAATAGATGATGTTGCATTAAAAAAGATGTCAGTATATGGGGTTGATTATGGTGGTGGTTGGGGTAATAATAATTGTAATTGGTTTGCCCAAGGTGGTTTTGAGTTAAAGAATGTTACCAAAGGGAACTCTGAAGTTAAAACCTTACAATTATCATTCAAACATAGGATGGTATATAATGGATCTCTTACAACATTAAAACAACAGTATACTCAAACTCTAGGTGCTACTCCTCGTAGTGGACGTAGAATAACTAGTTCTGAAGGTGTTGCTTCAGGTATTCGTGGTGGAGTTTATTCAAAAGGATTTATGTCTCGTAGGAAACCAAAAACGGTCTATCACAAACAAACATAAATAAATATATCTTATATTGATGATACACTAGATCTAGTATTATGAAAACCTTTTCCAAGTTCTTAAAAGAAGCTGGGGCAATAAAGTCTATTCCTGCAATACAGGGAAGGAGACTTGGCCTGGTTCCTGATGGTCATGGTGGATACCATGATAAGAAGACTGGTGAGTTTATTGCAAAAAGTACTAACGGTAAACTGAAGTTCTATAATCAGAACCAAGTTGTTGGAGCACAAGATCCAAAGCAAGTTAGAACCGCAGCAAACCAAAGACCAGTTGCTACTCAGACTTTTAGGAAAAAGGCAAAGGCAAATAAAGAGAGTATTGAACTTAGAGATAGACAAAGAGAAGATGAGTTAAGAGAACTTTATATCTCTGGTGCTATTTTTAAGGAAGGATCTTATATACGTAATACAATTACTGGTCAATCAGGTAAGGTAATTCGTAGGGGAACTAATCACCTCATATGTCTTACTGGTGAACCTGGTGAATATGACGAGTTTGGATTTAGTGAGGGTGCAGACCCTGAAATGTTTAAATGTTGGATTAGAGATGTTGTTGAATGGACTGATCAATCAGGTGAACCCGACTCTCGTAAAAGAGAGGTAGGTACTGATGCATTCAGAAAGTATGTAATGCGTTTAACGCATACTAAAAAAATTCATAATTTCCCTAATCATAAATAAATATAGGAAAAAGTAGGCTTCTTTAATAAGAATAATGACTTTAAAGCATATTGTAACTGATCTCCATAAAGTATATCTTACTGAGATGGAAGCAAAGATCAAGCCAAAATCAACTGCTGGTGCAGGTGAGAAGAAAGCATCTGGTGACTCTGAAGGTGGAACTGCAGAGGATCAGGTTAAAAAAGCTGCTCGTCAGTTGGCATATGACACTCGTTATAAGGCAAGGCGGGATGGAATTCCTTTGGAGAAAGCGTATACACAAACTCTCCAAAATTCTAGTGCCTCTGCTCCTGTTAAAGACCTCGCTAAAGGAATGTTATTTGGTGGTGGGCAGAAGGAAGAGGTTGAAAGGATCTCTGAGAAACCAGAATTACCTCCTGAGATATTCGCTGCACTTCGTCGTTTAGAGAATAAGCGTCAGCGTCAAGGTGGGGACAAGAAGGATTCACCATTCCCATCGGATAAGAAAGATGTTAAGAAGGAATCTATTGGTTCAGCAATTGATAAGACTTTTAGTGCAGCAGGTGAAGTAGCAGATACAGCAGTTAAACTACCTGTAAAGGCAGTTGGATATGCTGCAGGTCTTAAGAAAGGACTTAAGAAGCAATTTAAAAAAGGTCAAAACAAAGCAAACGAAGAGACACAACAGGAATCCATTGGATCAGCAGTTGATAAGACTCTTGGTGCAGCAGGTGAAGTTGCTGATACAGCAATTAAACTACCAGTTAAAGCGGTAGGTTATGTTGCAGGTCTTAAGAAAGGACTTAAGAAGCAATTTAAAAAAGGTCAAAACAAAGCAAATGAGCATCACGAAAAGGATGCTGATGGTAAAGTTTTAGAGCATGATGTAGAGGATACAGCACCTAGTTCTATAGACGAAGCAAAGACAAAGGCAAAGACCGCAGGTAAGAAAGGTAAGAAGAAGGACAAAGTTCTTGTTACCCCAGTAAAGGGTCAAGGTAAGCAATACCGTAGGTATGCAGATGCCAAGAAGAAGTATGAATTACGGAAGAATCCTCAGATTAGTTCTGTAACAGGTACTTCATATGGTAGTACATATGATGAGAAACCTGAAGATAAGAAGAATCCTGGTAAGTTCCCTCAGCAAAAGAAGGCAAAGAAAGACTTTGATGGTGATGGTAAACTAGAATCTCCAAAGAAGGAGTGGAAGGGTTCTAAGGATAAAGCCATTAAGAAGGCAATCAAAAAGCAAAAGAATGAAGAGTTCTCTAACTGGAAGGAAGAGTTTGACTTAACTGAAATCATTAAGAAGGATAGTCAGCCAAAAAAGATACAGGAACTCAAGGGTAAAAACACTATTATTATTAATCCAAAATTAGAGGAAGGAATTGAAACCCTTGGGGGATGTGTATTAGGTGTTGATGAATTAACTAATGAAGAAATTGCAAACATCGACGAACTAAAATCAACAACTTTATCAAATTATATTACTAAAGCTGCTGCTGA
>Ga0207993_1000468_pt1 | contig 15844 bp, 5 predicted proteins | sample ETN01SmetaG_2_FD_185791 | JGI IMG/M metagenome (GOLD analysis project Ga0207993, IMG submission 185791) | Marine microbial and viral communities from oxygen minimum zone, Eastern Pacific Ocean - ETNP2014F12-01SV265 (SPAdes) (version 2) | ecosystem: Environmental > Aquatic > Marine > Oceanic ...
CAATTCTATTGTCATAATAGCCAACACTATCACCCCTATCTAAAATTACTTCATGTTCCCATTTCTCACCATTATATCTAAATACGTGTGTATAATCACTACTACATCCAACAATAACATTATCTTTATATATTACCTTATTTTCCCAGCGGTTCCTATGATCACTTTCTGTCTCTAATGGCGACCATAAAGCTTGTTTTTCCTCCCATTTTCCATCTCCAACATAATCAAATACCCAGTTATTTCCCCCCCATGATTTTATTGTATCTGAACCAGGTTGGGCTAAACTGGTGTAAACCAATTTACATCCGAGAACTATTGAAGTACCTGTTTCGTTTATTGCTCTTATGTTGCAATATCTATCATTCTCTTGGGGATTTGACCATTTTGTGATACGTTGCTCCAGATTCCATACTCCACCCGTTTTTCTATATATAAAGACACCTCCTCTGTTATTATCACTACTTTTAGGTTCACCTTCAAGTGTAGTATCTAAAAGTTGAGCGCCAACTACAAGAACATCATTTCGAATATATACAGGATTTCCGAAACGAATTGATCCACCATTTGGCAATCCATCCGCATCACTAAGGGTTTGTTCATGTGTTATTGTTTTCCCATCATCACTTATGTTAAAAATATAAGCCCTTCCACCAGGCACATTCTTTTGTCTATCACCAATTACTAATGTATTTTCATAAGAATGTACACTATTCCCAAACCATGCGCTTCCACCATCTGCTTCAGGAGACCTAACCGTATTAACCCGTTCAAATTGATGTGATTCATAATATGCTAATTCGCCTATTGTTATACCAGATATAAAATTTGTTAAATAATTATACAAACGATAATGCTTATATGACCCAGGATTTTGAATTTTGTATTCACTATATGGCATTCCAATTAGGGAAAACTCATCATTATATCCATGTGGTCTTATATAACTAACACTCCGTGTATCTTCAGTTTCATATTTACGTGTATCTAGTGTTGTCCAACGAGAAGTATGATGTTCTACCAAAGCAACATTTGCTATCAATATTGTTTGATCAGTAAGATTCGCATTATAATCGGGTCCGTTGACATAATCATTTCTAATCTCTAACGTATAAGTTCCAGGAGTAGTAATATTATACTCTATGTCATATCTTGCAAAAGTATGTAAGTGGGCAGAAGTGTTATATGTTTTTGTAGTATTGTTAAAATCAACTGCAAATTGTATATTCTCTGGACCATAAACTCCACCAGTGGTAGTTGAGTCAAAGTTTGCATCTTTGGTAAAGGTATATGTTTGACCGCTATTTCCGTTATTGTATCTAGATATTAAATCTGACAAATTATTTGGTGCTCCTTGAGTAGTAACAATGCCTCCTTTATATCTAGAACTACCATTCACCATATTGCCTTGTTTGTCGATTTTAATATAATAATTATAGGCATCGGGAGATCCACGCAACTCTAAAATTATATGTCCATCTTCACCTAGACCCCAGCTGTTAGGATTACCATTGTAACCGTTGGCCAGAATATTACCAATATTAGTCGGATCATTTCCAAAAGGATTCGCCATCCAATAATCTGCCCAAGTATTGTCCCGAGCAGTCGCAAGAAATTTTAATACATAAGTACCCGAATACTCTATATTTACTGTTTGACGAATATATGCTCCATGACCCTGAATCCCCGCGAAATATTGTCCTAAATTCTTACTAGAACCCGAATGCGCGTATACTGGATCATTCCACGCAGCCCTTCCAGTAGCATCATTGTCTATTAGATTTATTGTATTAAAAGTCCATCCATCTATAGTTCCAGCATTTTCATTACCCATATGCATATGAGTAAATCCGGAATTGACAAGCCCACCAGTTCTAGCCCCATCAAAAGAACCATTTATTAATAAATTTGAAGGTGATAATACCATATCGTCGTTTGAACCTTGAATTACCCAATTTTTTGGTAAGGAATTCCCGAGCATATCTGCAACATTACCATCATGGTGTGGTCTTGCCCATAACGCATATTTTGTAATATATTTCGCTTCTGGAAATTCCAATGATAACCAAGTATTTATACCATATTTTGGACCCCAATTACCAGTATGAGTTTGCCATCCGTACTCGGCATCAAATGATGAATTATTAAAAGCTTTATATGGGAATGAAGTAATCTCGTCGGAGGGTGGATAGACCCATTCGCGGGAAGACTCACTTGCTCGAGCAATACCTTGATTTCCACCATCTCCATTTAGACCACCTCCTCCAGCAGCAGGTCTTACAATATCAACATTCACATGTTTTTTGATATAATTAACTCCCAATGGGGATTGACTATAATGATTAGGGCTTGTTAACCAATTAATATCAATATCTTCAGAACTATAAATAGTATTTCCAGCTGGTTGATCTATAGTAATTTTTATAAAACTTCCATTATCAAAGCCTGAATTAGTAGGCCAAGTACTATTCTCTGTCGCAGGGACAATATTTAGTTCCAAATCAGTATGATGAGTAATTAGTCTCATTTGTTTTTTACCTTGTATTGGTACTACACCGTCAAATACTCCCCCATAGTCTCTAAAAATTCCTGAGCTACTCATGTAAATAAAAGGATACATCTTCGTGAGACCAGTATCATTTGTGAATAGAATATCATCACCACCCAAAACACCCGCATCATTTCCAAAAAATATTTTGAGTACGCTAGAATCTCCACCCAACCAAAGGCCAATATACCTATTATCTATCCAATTTCCACGACTTGTACCATGATTAACAAAACTTCCACCACCAAATGTGTGCATGTTGGTACCATCATGGGTTGACACTCCAAAACATTTAACGTTATTTATGGTTCCGTTAATAGTATTTTTTAACCAATTTGTAGAACTTTTATCAGTCCATTGATCAATTGGTTTATCTGCCAATCCTACAATGAATAATTTCGCACTACATTCAAATGACCAATGATTTGTTGTATAAGGACTACCATTTAAATATGACGATGTTTGTTCATTCATTTCTGATGCGGATAATGGATCCGCAGTATCTTGATAAATAAATTGGGGAGGTAAAAATGTCATTTTTTCATTTTCAAACCACACTTGTGTGTGATCACCACTTGTTTGTCCATATATAGACATATGTCCTAATATATTTTGCCTTGGAGTATCAGGGTCCCATTCGGTATAACCATTCGTAATATACAGGCTATGACCTCTAATACTTGTATCTTCATATAATCCCTCTACTTTAATGATATATTCCTTAGTTTCATCAAATGCCAACTTAAATTGATGATTTATGGAATTTTGATTCTTTGGAACTAATATTGCTTTGGATGGCAAATATGTATCTGAAGTACTAATTGAACTATATAATACCTTTTCTGTATTAGGTGGAATAAAATCCCATTCTACAGTTTCTTGTGAGTCTACACCATAAATATAATGTTTTAATATAGGGCTTTGTCTAACTAATTTCTCATCACTACCTCTTAATAATTGTACAATTACTGGACTACTTTCATTATTTTCATTCTCTCTTCCTGTAACATATATTCTATATAAAGCATTTGAATCTAAACTAACATCTGCTTTCCACCAAATCTCATCTATTGAACTTCCGTCTCCATTTCCAGCTTCAGATATCCAATAACTCGCTAAACTATTATCAATTACCCTATCCGCTGTATTCGAACCACCCACAGAAGATGAACTTGGATTAGATAATGTAATATATTGTCCGCTATTAATGTTTTGTATTTTGATATCAGCTATAGTTACACGCAAACCGGTATAACCATCTTGATGAGGCGAACCAATTACTTTAATCTTATAATCATTCGCAATTTCATCAATTAAATCAATAACTTCTATCTGAACTGGAACATCTGTGTCTACTACTGATTCACTTGTTAAAATCACATTATAATTTTCAAAATCATTTGTACCTCTATTAAATGTAGTTTCCCAATAATTTCTATTTACAGCAATTTGTCCATAATTCGCATCTGCATTACTTACATATTTTGTGTTTGAATCATTATCTGTAAGATTATTTGCAGAACCTTGGCTAATATTTGTAGCAAAATCCCCAACAGTGTCTTTATCAACTCCATTATATTGTATTGAAACTTCTCCTAAATGAAGCGCATTATTATAAGTCGTATTTCCTTTGAACTCATAAACACCTGTTTTACCCCAGAACAGTTTCTCAATATTATCTGTAGTTGTAACCGCAAAATCATATACAGTTACTTGACCAATTGTTCCAATGAAATGAAAATCATTCCTCGCGGTTCCTCCACGTTCTTGGCTCTGAGGTAATCTAACACCAAGAGCAAAATCACAAGTATTTTGTGTATCCCAACCATTTGTAAAGCGACTATTGTTTGATTCGACTTCCCAAATACCATTTGAAGGATTTTTAACAAAAATATAGGCTGTATTTGTTGCACCATCATAAGAACAACCAAATGTTGTTGTAACATTCGGTTGAATTGTAAGACTATCCGTACCAAAATCAGTACCACGAATACCAACAGTTAATGTATAGTCCGGCTTGATGGACGACCAGGAAGGACCATTAATAAAAAAACACACATTTTTACCGTGAGCGGAATCACCATAACTAAAAACAACCTGCCTATCTTCTGTTGAAGTTCCATCATGAGTGACTGTAGCAATAAATGTACGAGAACTATTTCCAAGTATACTTGAAATATCTAATGGAGGATATACTGGATTATCGCTTGTATCGAAAGTAGTTCCAGTTGCATCATATGAAAAAATTGAATTATAATCATAACTGGTTTTATCAATTATAGCATTAGCAAAATTTGATTCATTTGTTGTTTTAAGTGATGATAACATACTGTCCCAAGCAGGACCATTTACACGATGATGATGATAAACATCTGAACTGGAAAAATAGTCACCATCAAAAATTACTTCTTGATTTTCATCTAATAATTGTGGTTTAAAGTCTTTGATGCGAAGACCAGACTCCTCATTACCAAAAGAAACGCCATTTTCATCAATTCCAACCAATCTATTATAAACAACTATAGCTTGTAGATCACCCAAATCATAAGTGCTATTTAAATCTATATATAAACCAACATTAGAAGGATTTAAAGCCCATGGTCCTTCACTATGACAGCCTAAAGTATTATTAGGAGTTGTTATACTGTCATTATTTGTATAATATGCCCAATAGGTAGTGTCACCAACCGCCCATGTTGGTACATCTTGACTGGTATATTCATCCAGCCCAGAAGCTCCTCCTCTAAATTCCGCGGGAGACGCCCCATTATTTACTGATGCTACATTTTGATTATTTACCCATACTTGTATTTGACGTATATTCAAAGCAGATACATTATTTCCCTTGAGTAATAAATATCTAAAACGTCCACTCGTTCTTACAGCATCAAGACGATGCGTAATTCTAATTTTAGTATTTGAGGTTGTTCCCCCATTATCAGAAACTGAAATACCCATTGCCGCAAGAGCAGCTATTGCTGCACCACCAACAACACCTGAGGTTGAATTACCAAAATCAATAGCTCCTGTTGAAGATGTAATATTTTGTGTTGCCCATGTAGTCAAAATTGATTCGTAATTCGATTTTGAAAAACTAACATTTGTTGCAAAATTCGTCCAATTTGTACAATTTTCCACATTGAAATTAGAAATATCTTGGTCGAAATTAACAGCATTTGCGAACATTCCATTCATCTGAACAACTGATGATGTATCCCAATTAGTTAATGGACTATTGAAACTTGTAGCAGCATTAAAAGTATCAGTCATGTTTGTAACACTGGATACATTCCAATTACCAATCGGTTGGTCGAATGATATTGCATCTTGGAATGTAGCATTCATATTTTCTAAACTGGTTGTTGTCCAATTACTAATATTCTGATTAAACACTGTTGCTCCTTGAAACATTTGAGACATAGTTGTAACATTTGATACATCCCAACTACCAATATTTTGGTCGAAATTAACAGCACCATGGAACATTTCGGACATATCTATTACATTTGATGTGTCCCATGTAGAAATATTACCGTTAAATGTAGTTTTGTTTTTGAACAAACTATTCATAGTATTAATTCCAGATACATCCCAGCCACTAATTATACCATATGCTAACATTGCTGCTGATTCGTTGGTTATCCATAAATCAACCGCGGTTTGTAATTCAGCAAGAGTAACAAATATATTCTGAGGTTCAGGTTCTGGTTCTGGTTCTGGCTCAGGCTCAGGTTCAGGTTCTGGTTCTGGTTCTTCTGGTCTATCAGAATATACTGCTATTTCAGAAATACCAGGTCTATTGAAATGAAGTACTGGTTTATCAATTACAATTTTCAGACCTGTAAGTCCAAATCCCCCACTTCCACCTCCTAAAGGTCCTTGTCCACCTAGTGTAAAATATTTATAAAGCGTTTCTTCTAATTCTCTATAACTTCCACCGCCAGTAACTAAAAACGAACCAAATGGTATCCAAGCAGAACCGGTTAATGTATCGTGCGGTGGGGGTACATCTGTACCATATACTCTATATATACCACTTGCCCGTGTTAATAAATTAAATGTTAAACTGAATCCAACAACTACTTCCAGTTGAGAAAAGGTTAGTCCAATATATATAGAACCAGGGACACTTGAATTTGTAAGTGATACCCAATGACTATTTATGTCTTCATCAATAACAAAATCCTTAGAATAACCTTGATATGTTCCACTTGACCAAACAGTAGATGATAACGCCAAATTACGTCGGTCACGTACATCTCCGTTGTTTATTGTCAATACTGGTCTATCTTCTGCGTTAGAAATTCTCAAATTTGAAAATATTTCTGGCTCAGGCTCGGGTTCTGGCTCAGGCTCGGGTTCAGGTTCAGGTTCAGGCTTAATAGTATCCAATGGTGGATCACTTGTAATACCCTCAGCTTCATCAAAACCACCAGATTTGCCAAGTAATATTTCAGAACCTACAAACGAAACACGTTTTGAATTAAGAGGAGATGCCGTTGAACTACGACCTCCTCTTAAAACCAAAGCCATTGTTCTTTTCATCTTAATACGTTTTTCTTGTATATCTTCTGGTGATTCTCCAACAATACTTAGATTTTTGTTATGACTATAGAATGTATGGACACCTGAACGGCTATTTACATTATTCAATTCAACACTTAGACCAGTTAAATTTACTGAATTATCACCAGAATGTCTTTTCTGTGCTACTTTATGTATCATCATTCCAATATCATCTGCTTCCCCAAGTTGTTCTAAATTAAATGGCGTTGATGTTGCTCCCTTTTCCTTAACCATTTCTGCAATTCCTTTCATAACACTTGAATCCATTGTCTTTGATACTTCTTCTCCTGGCTTTGTTGTTGCATCATTTATAGCCATTCCTAATCCAGTTAATTCCATTGTAAATTTCAATAAATCATCATTCGCTAAATCATTATGATTCTTGTATAAATCATCTTTTGATATTCCAAATGTAGTTTCAACATAATCTTTTGCCAAATTTAGTGTTGTATCGTTGAATATATTACCCATCTCTTTGATTGTTTCATAAACCAAAGTTGTTGTTGGCGTTACATATATTGTGTCCGATGGACCAGTATATGTAAAAAATCCAGATAATGACATAGTGGGTGTGGCATCTAATTCATCATCTCCACCAAGCAATGTCGTATCTTTTGCATCACCTCTTTCATTTACTGAAAAAGCTACAAATTTATCATTCGCATCTAATTGCCAAGCGGATGGGATTAACGTGCGTCCTCTTTCATCAGAAACTAATGGCGGCGTTAAAGCTTTTGTTGCTACAGCCCCATTCTCATCAACTCGGTGTACTCGAAGAGTCATATTCTGTAAAGGACCTCCCATATTATCAATCGCACCATTGTTGCCATAGTTTAAGTTCCAACCTAAAACAAAAGAAGCATTTACAGTCTTATTTGCAAATGCATTCACTGGATTAATTCCAGATTGGTCTACAACTAAAGCTGATAGTGTATTATCTAATTGTCCAGATACGAATGTAAGAGCTATATGATATGCGACATATATCTTATCACCATCATCAAAAGGAACATTTCCAGTTTCATGTGAAGAAAATCCATTCCAATAGTCTGTCTCAGCCCCACCACCTAATACTTCACGATTAAATTCAGACTCAGTTTTTGCTAAAATATCAGCTATAATATTTTGTGTTGCATCATTATCGAAAAACAAAGTAGAATCCCTCGCAAAATCCTGTGTAAAATTAACTTGTGATGTATCCAATCCTGTAAAAATTTCCTTCACAACAAGTGTAAATATTGCACCCCTTAACAAATCCTCTGACGAATCAACAACTCTATCGCCATTTCCATCTTCATTTGTAAAATCTGGATGGAATATCCCCGTTAAATCATTAAGTGCTACATAACTAGGAAGTGGTAACGTTTCAGAACTAAAAAATTTAGCTCCATCTGAATGCAACACTACATTATTTGCATCCGTATAGTAAATAATCCGACCATCTGCAACTGTTCTATCTACTGAAATGCTCAAATTCGACATAGAACCAAAATCTTGAATCAAAAAGTCAGCATTGACAAATTGACCAGAACCAGGTTCTAAGTCTACTTTCTCAAATTCTAAATCCGATAATACAATGACTACCGGATTTAGATAATACGTTGGCATTACAATATTGTTTAAAAAAACATGAAAGTATACTCGTAATTTTTAATTAAGGTATAGTTTATTTTTTTTATGAACGTACATTTTTGAACATTTTTAAAGCTTCGGCAAAACCTCATCATCATCCGAAATATTACAAAATTTGACAGTCTGAAAATCCCCATGCCAAAGATCTTTGATATAATATCTTGAAGTTTTGTTACATGGAGAATGTAAAGCACAGCATTTAACATTCAGAGAAAATGGTTTTCGACAATCTTTACATTCAATCTCCTTTATAACACTCAAACCCATCTTCGTAAACATCACATCCGTTACTTTCGGCTTCTTCGGTCTATTCGGCTGACCACGATAATGCTCATGAAATTCACGAACAAAATCATCAAACGCACATCTCGCTCCTCTTCTCACTCGAAAACTATCATGTTCAGACACCATTCGATAAATGTAGTTATTCTCCATCAGAATATCGTCTTTACGAGAATCAAAATACGGAATATTCCATTCGTGAAATGGCCGAGTCTTATATTTTTCAATCAATGCTCTTCTCGCAAGCAATGTTTTAATCAATACAAGATGTAATTCCGTTTTTATACACGTATTTTCCAAATCAGAACGTGTGTTTTCTACAGGTTCAAATCCGAAATATGCTATCCTTCTAATAACCTCGCCAGTATCCTGGACATCTTGCATGTATTGAGAACAAAAGAACATCCTTTGTGTTACTTTATGTTGCTCCTCTTGCTTTTGATTCTTAATAGGAATCGCAATTGTTTCACCAGATACTGCCTTTTGAAAATCTGTTTTGCCAAATTGTTTTATCATATCCGCGGGCGTATCCTGATCACAAATTATATCGTGATCAATGAAAGCAGATTTACCAAAAGTTTTCTCTTTGTAATTTATAGTTCCCACAATTTCCTCAGAAAATGTATTCATATAAATATTGACAATAGTGGACTTCCCAGTACCACTTGTCCCAACGAGGTAGGGTACAACTTTAATTGAATCATATCCAACAGGATAGTGTAGAGAGCCCAATAAACCATAGAAAGCTAAAGTCACATTTTCATCACTTGATAATTGAGGCTGATCGCCAATAATCTTATCGAAAACTGGACAATCAATTTCATCCCAACTCATATTCAGCCATTCAACATCAAAATCAAACGGAATGTATTTCTTGGCAATCATATGTCCTTTAGATTGGTCATATGAATAGAACTTAAATTGCTTCAAGTTTAGAAATCCATTCGTAAATGCTAAAATGTTTGAATCTCTTTCTAGAATACGAATATCAGTATGAATATTTTGTAAATAATCTACCAAATTTCTCTTTGAAGACGGCTTTTTATAAACACGCTTTAAAGCTAAAGGAGCTTCATTTCTGAAAATATTATCCAGAAATACGGAAAACTTTGCTACTTTCTCGTATTCAATAGGACATTCTTCAGATCTCTTCATCATAAATCCATCTTTCTTCATCAAATCATGTTCACTACAATATTCATCAACAAATTCTTGAATTGTATCATAATTTACATTTTCTTCATTATTTGATAATTCGAAGTAATTTCTAATTAGCTTCCATGTTGAAGCATTCTTCTTAACATCGATCTTCTTTTCACCACAAGAATGACATTTTGCAATACAACTCGTTTTTCCAAGAGACAAATAACATTGGACACATGAATGAATCTTTGGTGTATTAGAAACAAGACATTGCTTGTCTCTAGCTGGAATCAAGACTACACACCGCGAATTCTCATAATAATTTGATTTCCACTCACCCTTGGTTGTGAAAATTTCGTTCAAACTTTGACTGATGTTTGGGTTCAAATTTGTATTTGACCTATTAGAATTTGCAGTTTGTTCACTATCTTTTGTTAAGACATTGTGAACTCTTCCACAATAATCGATCATTTCTTTTTCAGAACAATAAACCATTGCCTTCTTTGACGCGTAAGAGCCCTGACCACACAACAATTCAACATCATCCCATTTGGTTGGCGCACGCTTTTTTGAAAATCCGCAAAATCCTTTCACAAAATAATGTTTCTTCTTCTTTGTGACAGATTCAAAATATGGTGTTTCAAGATTAGGATCTGTCTCGCCATCCACATCAATTTGATTAACAAAACGCGTGTCAATCCAAATATTTTCATAATTATCAATCCACTTTTGCCTTTGTTTTACTAACTCCGAATCTCCTAGTTGGTTATAATTCGGCATTTGCTTATCTTCTACATAAGGCTTTAGGACTTTCCTAGTCTTTGAACCCCATTGTTTAAATTCCAAATTTATTGGCATCCAATTTATGTCATGTTTATCTAAAAACTCAATCAAATCTAAATTTACCATGATTCTTCAATTTTGCTATTCGCTATTTGCTTACATAATTCTCTAGAAAACCAGTTCATTTTTTTTATTTTTGCGCAATATATCGGATAGAAAAATTTTTTGATTAAAGTGTTTAAGCATAATATTCTACATTTGTGCGCATTGAACACCCTCATGATTACCAAAAGGGTCCCGCTGCCTTTCATTTCTATTCAATTCATTTAGCAAATTAGAATCGACTTCTTGTAATTCTAGTAAATTGCTATTTTGAGATTTGTGTAACCTTTTTGGTAAAATTTCTTTCAATTTTTCCTTTTGTTCCATATTAAAATATCCATTCGGAGGGAATTCAATAATAAAAGCGATTAATAAACTTCCTTTTTCACCATTTTTATGTAAAATTGGCATACCCTCTGAAGGAATACATCTAAATGGTAGACTGCCTAAACACGATTCGCCAGAAACACCAATTATAGAATCTTTATTCGTTCCAATACTTATGACGCGTCCATCTAAGTGAGTAATATCAAATGATGACCCAGTTAAGGCTTCCAATAAAGAAATACGTAATTTTAAAAACAAATTATCACCTTTCCTAGCAAATGTTTTATGCTTTTCAACATCCAAAGTGAATATAACATCGCCTGTGTCACAATTTGGAATTTCATTGCCTAATCCTTGACAACGGATTTTAGTATCGCTTGAACTCCCCGGCAAAATATTAATATCTACGGTTGTTTTTTCATTGTTAAATTTATAGTTTTTTCCGTGACCACCGCAATGATTACAAGGTGATTGTATTTCTTGGATCATACCCGGACCGAATACTCGTCTTTGTCTGATAATTCCACTTCCATTACAATGTTTACAAGTATCAGCTTCTCCAACTATTACTTTGCGATGAATTGCGATTTTCTGTTTTTTTCCGTTATACAAATCATTTAGAGTAACCTTTAACGTATAAATTGTATCTTTGCCTTTTCTCCTACGTGGAGGTCCATTTCGTCGTCTAGCACCTCCGAAAAATATATCAAATATATCTGATCCATCTTGTTGTGAAGCATCTTCTCGGATTCCATCCATTCCGAATCTATCATATTTACTTCTCTTATCATCATCAGATAACACTTCATAAGCTGTTTGAATTTTACGAAATTTTTCGGCATCGCCGCCTTTATCGGGATGATTTTTTAAAACTAACTTGTGATATGCTTTCTTTATTTCTGCTTTTGAAGAATTTCTTTCAACATTTAATTCTTTATACAATGTATCATCATTGGAATTTGGACGACCAAAATTGTTTGGCATCCCACCAAATGGTATTCCTCCAAAATTCATATTATATTTAAACAACCTTTATCTTAATTTGGTTTTTCTTCATCTAAAATTTTTAGGGCTTCATGATTTAACGCTAGTAATACTTGGCGAGTTTCAAGGCTAACCATCTCATTTTCTATTTGTTTTCTCGCATTTTCAGCTGCAATAAAATCTGGACCATTTTCTATAATATATTCCAGCCAATCGTCAGGACAATTTTTTTTACCGCCGTCATATGGTACAACAACCTTTTTTTCTAACAGCCATTTGTTAATACATAAATCACCAAGCCAGACTTCTGCTAATAAACGTCCATATTTATCACAAGATACGTTTTCTAAATGAATATATTGATTCAAAATTTTATCTGTTAAATATTTTTTCGATATTTGGGCAGCTTTCTTCTCATTTTCATTTTTTGTTCTAATCTCAGGACCATCAATCCCAGATAATCTGACTGAAAATCTAAATATTGGATGAGCTTTATAGGGCTTCGCTACAATTGTAATTGTATCAACATCGTAACATTTTATTACTTTTCCGTAAGATACTGACGGAATAAATGGCTTTGTATTATCCCAATTTGCTTCATCTAAATTTGGGAATAACTCTTTCTTATTAAAATCTCCTTTCTTGTTGCGATCACTACTTGGTGGTCTAATATTCCCTAGTTCATCCTTTTTCTTTTGTTTATTTCCTGGAAATAAACCAAAAAATTGTTTCTTAAATCCCATATTAACTAGTATAATCTTAGACTTTAATACATAAAAAAGAGTGAATATAATATTCCCCCCTTTTTTACCAATGGCGTGCCGCGGCCGAAGGCGCGTAGAATACTTTAAGTAAACTTAACACTTATATCGTTGTATAAGGGTCAATCTTTCTTAAATCCGATAAATAATTCGCATATTCATTCGGATATGTTTCTGCGGCATAAATATAATTCTGAATATTTACATCCTTATTTGGAGATCTCATTAGATGAAACAAATCATCTAATGGGATATAATATTTCTCATCTAAAAGACAATATTCCTTTAGAATATCCTTTTCTTTTGTATCAACCAAGTGATTTGAACCACTATTGTTGATAAACTTCCAAGCTGGACCTAAATATTTACTTCTGGTAGTCATCTTTCTTAGTTATATGTTGCCTTCTTTTTGTTGCTTTTATCTGTATTTCTATTTTATATCAAAACACTATTCATTTTTATATAAATCCATTATCTAAAAGGTATGTATATCCAAGAATTTGGATATATATTTCTTTATCTGTCAGCATTTGGATTTAGTGATTTTATTGTTTCATATTATCAGTTCAATAATACAATCTATTTACTTTACTATTCTTCAATCGCTTTTACAGGTGGAACTATCTTATATTTTAGCAAATACCGAAAGAATCAAAATATTAGTGCAGATTATCTGATTAGTGAAGATTATATTCCTATCGTTGAACCAGAACCAGAACCAGAAAATAGAGAATCTACAGAAACTGAATGTGAAATATAATGGTTATACTATTCGCTTTTGTCTAATTAATAATCCTATAAAATCAGGACAAATTCCTGTATCTTTTACTCTAATTAGTTTTCCAGTTGATCTTTCCCAACGACTTATTGCATTTTTAACCGAAAATATTAAAGTATATCTAAATTTTTTCGCAATCATTTCCCTATATTTATAAACTTTATTCGCAGAATCTATCCAATCTGTGTCAGATATTTCTATTTTGATATAGTTTTTCTTTTCTTCTTCCCATTGATAACTCAAAAAACACCGTGATGGTGTAACACACCCGGGATACCATAATTCACTAAACCAACGACTATTTGATGGTGCATCTACGATCATACCAAATTTATTTACATGATTTTTATAACGAACAAAATACTTTAAATTATTCTTTAAATATTCGAACTTATTCTCATAATATTCTTTAGAATATGATGGTGTTGCGCTAACTTTTAGCTCATAATTTCTATCTGTTTCCTCAAAATTTTCATATACTATTTTGTAATCTTTCTTATTTTTATTACCCAATACATGCTGAGATACATCATATACAGATAAATTAGTGCATGTTTGACTCATAGTTGTATGAAAACGCAAAATTGGGAATATTATTTTTTGAATCTTAATTGGAAACTCCATCATTTTATTCAAAAAATATTGAACTCCTCCATTTTTAATATAACTATGTGCTTCATTCTTAAAACTACTACTTAACTCTGCTTCACTCAAACTTTCTATGTCATTTCTTGGTATCAACCAAGGTATTATTTCATTTATTAAATCTGTCGGCAATTTCCCAAATGTTTCAGTACATTCTGGTCTTAATTTACATAATAATATTGTTTCTACTGTATTTCTTACATATTTACTATGATTCTTATTTGTATTTGGTGACCATTCGACATTATTTTTGAACCACGATTTTGTTTCTAATATATATTCGGGAATTACATTCCATATGCTTTTTAGCATACACGCTAAAGAAATATTTGACAGTCTGTAAGTTACTCCTTTTGATATATCATGCCAAATACGCGACCATTCATTAGAAGACCATCGTAGCATTACTGGTTCTTCTTCTACATTCGAAGTTTGAGTTAATAAATCATTTATACCAAGGGTATAATTATTCAAATTTGATAATATTCTTGTAAAATATGCTATTGCTCTTGTTTCATTGTTTAAATAATAAGAATTACCATATAAACCTAAGATTACTTTTGATACATTTAATCTTTGTATAATAGCCTTATTCCTCTTATACCAATAATGCCCAATTCGTACGTTCAATTCAAGCATAAAAAATCGATAAGATTTGGTATTTATATTTGAACAACCTTCAAAATTCAAGTTATTTAATACAGAAGCTCGTCTATCTCCTTTTGTTAATGCACCTAATCTTTCTAACTTTGATGTTAATCCGTAAAAAAATCTTATTTCACTTGGTATATTTGTTACTATTATTGTATATTTTGGTGGATGTTCTGAATTTGTCCGATTAGTTCTACCAAACTGTTGAACTAATAATTCAGCTGAACGTGGTGGCTCTAATATTATATGGTGTCGAGGCCTACAATATTCTAACTTACTCTTATTTCCATGTAATGATATACCAGCACTTCCACTTTTTGTAATGATAGCTATATTCTTTATATCATTTTGAAATTTAACTAATTCGGACTTTAATGATGGCACTTTCTCTAAAACTATTTCTCCATTACTATGTTTAATTGGTCTATTTGTTCTACCTGAAATCTCAGCTATATTATTCTTTCCAAATTTCTCTATCAAAATATCGATTGGATTCGATTTAAAACTAATATTTTCTGTATTGCATCCTCTCCTAACAAATAAATCAAGCATACAAGAATATTGACCACCATCTTCAACTCTTTTATAACATGCTTCTCCAGTTGTTTGTAAACCAACAACTACAGATTCGCCTCTTTCTAA
>Ga0207993_1000473_pt1 | contig 15804 bp, 19 predicted proteins | sample ETN01SmetaG_2_FD_185791 | JGI IMG/M metagenome (GOLD analysis project Ga0207993, IMG submission 185791) | Marine microbial and viral communities from oxygen minimum zone, Eastern Pacific Ocean - ETNP2014F12-01SV265 (SPAdes) (version 2) | ecosystem: Environmental > Aquatic > Marine > Oceanic ...
TAGAACAGAATATTAAGCTTCAGGAACGGGGATTTGATCGCTACTATGCCCAGCTCCGTGAAAACAACAGAATCCAAGCTGACATGGCAGGAGAAACTTTTAAAGCATTGTCACAGTTATCAAGTAAGTTTGGAAAGATAGTAGAAGCTAATCAGAAAAAACAACAAGAAGCAGAATTTGCTCAAGGAATGTCAGACTATTATAAGTATGGTTTTCCTAAAGATGAAAGTGATGCTTTTAATAAGGCTGAAGAAGAAGAAGTAAATCGTCAAGCAGAGCTAAACAAGATAGGTACAAAAGTAGAAAAAGAAACAGGTCCTTGGACTGCCGAAAGGTTTCGTAAATTATCTGCACATCGTCAACTTGGTTTAGTAACTGCTTATGTATCTGAACAAAGTCTTTTATATAATCCACTTGAAGTTGATGGTATTTTAGATTCTACAGATCCTAGTGATTTAGAAGCTAAATTAAACCAGTATAGAAATGAACAATATAAAAAATTAGATGGTATAAATCCAGCCATAATTAACAAGTACTTCTTCACACAGCAAAGAAAAATAGAAGCTGATCTATATGCCAAATTTAATGCAAAAAGAACAGGTGAACTTAAAGCACAAAGATTAGAAAATTATCATTTAGGTTTTAGAGATTCTGTAAAAACTGGAGAAGCTGGTAAAGGTTATTTAGATTACATCAAGTTATCCTCTGGAGATCATGGTGGAGATCGTGCAGCTCGTTTACAAGCTAATGCAATTGTAAAGAGAGAAATAGCAGCTGGACTTTTAACTGCTGATGATATTACATCTATAGGTAATGCCGAACTAGATCATAGAGGTAAAGGAAAAACTAAATTTAAAGATATCTTTCAAGCTGAGTATCAAGACATGTTAGATCAGTTAGATGCAAAAGTAATTGAAGATTATAGAAAGAAGAAGCAATTAGAAACTGTAGAATTTGGTAATGAAGAAGATACAGTTATTGAAGAGCTAGGTGACAACTTTAGTGAAGATACTGTTGAAGCACAGCAAGATGTATTAATTAGAAAGTATGGAAAACGTAGTGACAAGCTAGATCTTTATAAGAAAGAGTTTTCACACGAAGCTAAAGTTAAAGAAGATTTTACTAAGGCAGCAGAAAAGCTTGCTGAAGCTAATCAATTAACTTCAGAACGTTTACAAAAGTTTCCATATTATGTACGTAGACAATTTAGGGATGTAGCTCAGGAAATTGATGCTAGGCATACTGCTAACAAACTACCTCTTAAAGCAATTGAAGATGCAGTTAAATTTAAAGGAAAAACATTACCTAATGGAAACAGTCATCCATCAGTAGGTTTAAAGGTAAGTCAGTTACAGTCTAAATATTTAAACTTAGTTGAATCGTTACAAATTGCAGATGTTAAAGATGCTGAAAATGTTGCGATGACAAAAGTTTTAACTGATTTCGAGAAAAACCCAGAGATTAATAAACTGGGTGTTTACCAAATTGACCAACCTAAAGCGGTACAAGAAACAGCTGTAACAGCTAGTTTTAAAAAAATTGAAATAGATAGTTATTTAGATGCAATGGGTGCTAGTGCTTTAGATAGTCCAGAAGCTTTTTATAGTACTGAAGAATTAATAGGATTAGCAAAAGGATATGGCACAAACGGTTGGACCACAACACCACGAGTTAACTATATAGCTGAAAGATTAGGAGTAGATCCTTTAACAGCTATGAATAGAATGTTAAAAGCTGCTGATCTTCCAGACATTGAAGAGACAGAATCCTTTAAAGCATTAAACGAAAAGGTACAAGCAGAAAAAAGACTTTTAATAAATAAAACAAACAACCCATCTCGAAGCGTTAGAGCTTGGGGATCTACAGGTGAGGACAACATATCTATAGTTCCAGACGGTCAAGGTCAAGAATTATTTGATCTAGCTCAAGAAACAGGAGGAATCTTTGCAGAATATGCGGCTGCTTTAGATATACTGCCACGACTAAATCTGAATGATATTACAGGCATGGAAGAAGATGAAGACTTAATGCTTGAATACAATAAATCAATTTACAAATATAGCGGTGGTACAAATCTAGAAGCATTAAATAACACACTTCGTTCAGATTTTAAATAAATGAGTAATGAAATACTTGATGAGATTTTTAACGGTACGCCAGAGTTAAATGAAGAAAAAAGAATAGAAGCAAGTCTAGATAATAGAGAAGCTGTTTTAACTATTGAATCTCTTCAAGATGAACAGGAACAACCTGTCGTAACTCCAGAATCTTCTCAACAACAACCTACTTCTAAGGAAGTAAAACCCGAAACAAAAAAAGATCCAGAAAACGTAGCAGAGGGTTTTGCTCAAAGTTTTTCTGAAGAAAGTGCGGATTTAAGAAATCCCCTTAACTGGTCAAATGTTCCAGCAGCTGCGGGTGCCGGACTTGTTGACTTTGGTATAGATGTAGTAAACCTACTACCATTTTCAAATATTCCCAAACTACCTAAATACGAAAGTGATACCTTACAAGCCATAAGAAACATGAGTGGTTTAATCATTCCTATGATTCTTGGAAGTAAAGGTGCAAAGTCACTTGGTACTAAGGCACACACGAAGGTTGGTTGGAAAATAGGAAATGATCCACTTGTTAAATTTTTAAGTAAAGCTGGTATAGATGCTGGTGTTGGTGCGACTGTTGATAGCATTGCTGAAATACAGGAGAAAGATGATAACTTACAGGGCTTCTTAAAGAAGAGCTGGCCGAACACTTATCAATTTATTCCAGATGACTGGGCAACACTAGATGAAGATAGTCCAGATATTAAAAGAGTCAAGAACCGTAATGAAGGTATTGGTCTAGGTTTGTTTTCAGATGTTTTATTAGGAGCAGGAAAACTATTTAAGTCTCTTAAGAAAACAAAACAAGCTACACAATGGATACCTGAAAATGAACTAGCTAAAAATGTTTTTAAAGATGATGGTGTTAAACTATCCGATGATCCATTAGAAGATGCTGTTCTTAAATCAGCTAAAAGAAGATCTGATAATTTAACAGAATTAGGTCAAGCTAATCTATCTAAAGTTGAGGGTGAACCTACTGAACCAATATTAGGTGTACACGATGTTTTCGATCACACTGAAACAGGAGTTAGAACTGCTGACGATAAAGGTATTTATGGTGCGGCTGTAGATGCTAAAAGAATAGAAGATAATATTGATACTGTTAATGGAAGAGTAGGAAGTGTATTTACTGACGCTGCTTTAAAACAAGGTTTAGGTCTTAACGATGCTGGTATAAAAACCATGAAAGCATTAGGAGATCAGTTACAAAAAACAGAATTTGGTTGGAAAGCTAGTAACGGTAGATATATAAGCCATAAAGAAATTGTTGATACAGGAGAACGATTAGCTGCTGATTTGTATGAGATGGACGTATTTGAAATGCGTAAAGCTCTTAAACAATTTAGCGGTAAAGATGTTGATACTGGAGCAACTGTTTTAAGTTCTGAAGGTTATGCCGGAGTATTTAGTGCAATCAAAAAATACTTTGATGACTATATGAATCTAGATACAGGACGTGCTCAAGCATATGTAGCTACTTCACTTTCTGGTCAAGTATCTGATATTGCAGAAGGTGCACGACTTATGGAAGGCACAGCTGCTATGGAATATGCAGAAGGGCAAATTTTAGATAGATTGCAATATCTTATGCAAATGAAAGGTACTACTTCTTATGTAAGAGGTAGAGCATTAAATATGTTAAACCTTTGGAAAAGAGCACAGAAAGTACAAGATCTACCTATTCCCGGGAAAAAGAAATTGTTTGCAAATATGGTTGCACACATTGAAGGTGAAGTTCAACTTACTAAAGAACAGTTAGGAAAGATATCTGAAGAAGCAGCTAATGCTATGGAAACATTGAGAGCTGTTAAACAACAAAAACCCGAAATGTTAAAACCATTAATGCTTGCTTATGAAGTTACAGATGGAAAGGTTGATACTATTACTAAGCTAAATGACTATATAAAAAACACTACTGGAGTATTTAGCAAAGCATTTTTTGATGGCAGAACAGATATGCCTTCAGCTTGGACACAAGGTATGTGGTCTAATATCTACAACTCAGTTCTTTCATCAATCGGTACACCATTAAAAGCTGGTTTATCTAACTTAGCTTTAATGGTTGAACGTCCAATGGCTACTTTTGCAGGAGCTTTGGCTAATGGAGATAGAGAAACATTAAGACGTGGTAGTTATATGTATTTCGTAGGTATGGGAGATACGTTGCAAAAAGCATATAGTCATATGAACCAAGTGTTTAGACGTGCATCATCTGACCCAACCTCTGTTAGTTACATAATGAGAGATGATATTGCTCGTAAGAATGAAGATACTATTGAAGCTTTAAGAGCGTTTGCAGATGCCAAATCAACAGAAGGATTAGATGGTCCAGCTGCAATGTTGCATCAAATAGAAGCAATGAATGATTTAGGTGAACATCCTGTACTTAGATTTAGTGCTAATGCTATGTCTGCATTTGACGGATTTACCAGATCATTTATAGGAAGCATAGAAGCTCGAGGTAGAGCATACGATCAACTTAAAGCATTAGGACAACCTGTTACTGAGAAAGAACTTAAGTCACTTTCTAAAGGTTTATATGATGAGATGTTTGATGATACAGGAGCTATCACAGACAAAGCTATTGAATACGCAAGTAGAGAAATAGCTATGAACTTAGATAACCCTGCTATTGACTCTCTTAGTGCGTTACTACAAAAAGCACCAGCATTTAAACCATTCCTCATGTTCCCAAGAACATCATTAAATATGCTTCAGTTTGCTGGTAGTCATAATCCTTTGGGTTTATTTACAGATCAACTAAATAAATTCCAATTACCATTTAATCAAATGGCATATGATGATGTTGATAGATTATTAAAAGAAAGAAGCGTAGATTTTACACCTGATAATGCAGAAGCTGTATACAACACAATTAGAGCTGAACTAAAAGGTAGAAAAGCAATAGGAACATTAACTGTAATGGGAGCAGCAACTATGTTTGCTGGAGATCGTTTACATGGCAATGGTATTTTTGATAAACAACGTCAAAAGGTTAGAAGAGAATTAGGTTGGAAACCTAGAAGTTATAAAGGTTGGGATGGTAATTGGTATAGCTATGAAGGCTTAGGTCCATTAACAGATTGGTTATCTTTGACAGCTGATGTTATGGATAACTTTATTGATGGCACATTAGATGATCCAACTATTGAGTTAATTTTAAACAAAGCTGGATTTATTCTTTCAGCAAATATAACTAACAAGTCATTTACTGCTGGTTTAGAACCACTTAATGACGTTCTATCAGGAAACCCTGCTGCTTTATCTAGATGGGCTTCAAGTTTTGGTAATAGTTTTGCTCCGTTAAGTGGATTTAGAAATGAATTTGCAAGATTATTGTCTCCTCAAATTAAGGAGATGGAACAAGACATTCTACAACTTAGTGCTAATAGAAACCCAATAGCTAAAGGTGGATTACCTAGTGCATATGATTGGATAGATGGAACTCCTGTTGGAGAACCTACAAGTTTCTTTACTAGAATCTGGAATACTTATAGTCCTGCTTGGAAAGTAAGTGAAGCGATTACACCTGAAAAACAATTTTTAATTGACATTGAGTTTGATGGCAGACCTTCTCTCAACACTAACGGTAAAGGTATTGAATATACACCTGAACAAAGATCACAAGTTACTGAATTAATAGGAAAAGATAAGATCTTTAAAAATGCAATACAACGCATTATGAAAGGTACTAATGGTCAGGCATTTAGAAAAGCTTATAGAGATGCACAAAAAACTGGTGCTCCGATTGATAGAACTTTATTTGCCAACTTACATCGTGAACTAAACGAAGCTTTAAGAGGTGCTCAACGATATGCAGAAAGCAGAATTGAAGAAGCTAATGAAGTAGCTGAAAAACAATATTTACAGAATCAAATTGATGCTGCCACATCTAGCGGAGATATTGAGGAACTAGAAAGACTACAAACAATGTACAAATAAATGGCAACAGAAACAATTTATACAGGGGATGGTAGTAATGTCAGATTTAATATTACATTCCCTTTTTTATTAGATACCGATGTAAAAGTGTCTGTTAGTGGTGTTGTACAACAATCACCAGCTCATTACACTATTAATGGTACTGTTGTTATTTTTACTAGCGCACCACCAAACGTTACTAATAATGTAAGAATATATAGATCAACAGACGTAACTAAACCTCGATTTACTTATAGTGCTGGTGGAGCAATAACTGCTAAAAGTCTAAATAATAATACTTTACAAGCATTATATTCACTAGAAGAAATAGCAACTCTTGGTGCTGGAGGTTTAGGATTACCTTATACTGCTGGAGATAAGGGTGACGTAACTGTAAATTTAGCTAACGATTGGACAATAAATAATAGTGCTGTAGAAAACAGTATGTTAGCTACTGACAGTGTGTCTACAAACAAAATCATTAACCTTAACGTTACTACAGAAAAGATTGCAGCTAATGCAGTCACAATGGGTAAGTTAGGGAGTGGTATTTTACCTTCAAATATAAGTGTAGGAGCAGCTCAATTAACTGGTACTATTGACGGAGCTAGACTTCCTGATCCGTTACCAGCGATTGATGGTAGTAATTTAACAGGAATATTAACTGAAGCAACTACAGCTAATGGTTGCGTCTACGAAAATAATCAAACAATAACTTCAAACTATACAGTCACTAACAATAAAAACGCATTTAGTGCGGGTCCAATAACAATAGCCAGTGGTGTCGAAGTCACTATAGGTGCAGGAGAGCATTACACAATCGTATGAATACAAAAGGATGGCTACAACTACAAAAGAATATACAGGGGATAATTTAAAAGGAATAGCCGGTGGTGCTCAATTAACTTTTGATTTTCCTTATTTTACAACTGAAGATATAAAAGTTTCCCTAAATGGGACAACTTTAGCAACAAATAAATATACATTCCCAACAGCCGACTCCATCCAATTTACAGCTCTTGGAAGTTCACCAACTACTTTTGAAACTGAAACACAACAAACTACAGGTGCGCCTAAACAAGATGTAAAAATCTTAATTTATAGGCAAACAAATGTAACTAACGCAAAAGCTGTTTTTGCATCCGGATCTGCATTTAGAGCGCGTGATTTAAACAACAATGCCGATCAAATGCTTTTCTTTGCACAAGAAGCTTCTGATAGTAATAACCCAATAGTTTCTAATACTGCAACTACAACTACAACTACAAGTTCGTTTGCTGTAAATGATTCCGCAAAAGTAGATGGTTCAATCGTTTATTACGACAACGCAGCCAGTGAATTTAAAGCTGATGCAACGACAACAAAACTGACAATTGTCCATGGAGGAAATTTTTAAAAAATGGCAACAATACGAATAAAAAAAAGACTTAACCAAGGTGGTAATGCAGCTGGCGCACCAACAAGTCTGAAACCAGCCGAATTAGCTTACAATGAAGTTGATGATAAACTTTATTATGGTAAGGGCGAAGCTGGCAACGGAGACGCTAGTTCAGTTATATCTATTGGTGGAGATGGAGCTTTTCTATCTTTATCAGGAACACAAACAGCAGCAGGAAATAAAACTTTTAGTGATAACGTAGTAGTAAATGGAACCTTAACTGTTAATGGTTCAACTACATCAATTGCAAGTACTACTCTCGATGTAGAAGATAAAAATATAGAACTTGGTAGAGTTGTTGGAGGTGTATCTAATGATAATACTGCTAATGGTGGTGGTTTAACCTTAGTAGGTACTACCGATAAAACCTTTAAATGGCTTAATGGTACAAATGCTGGATGGACATCTTCTGAAGATTTAGTAGTAGAAAGTGGTAATAAATTTGTTGGAAGTGGTGCAGGAATAACTGCTTTAAATGCAAGTAACTTATCATCCGGAACAGTTAATACTGCTAGATTAGGAAGTGGAACAGCAAGTTCTAGTACATATTTAAGAGGTGATGGAACTTGGCAACAAGTTTCTGTTAGTGATACTACTTATAGTGTTTCATGTGTAGATGGTGATAATTCCGACGAAGAGAAAATAAGATTAACCAGTAGTGCTGGAGCTACAGATGATGTAGTTTTAGAAGCTGGTACTGGCTTATCAGTTGCTAGATCAGGCGATAAAATAACCTTTACCAATACAGTATCTGACACTAATACTACATATTCTGCTGGTACAGGTTTAAGTTTAAGTGGTACAACATTTAGTCTTGGAAATCACTCTGCTGCACTGATAACTTCAGGAACAATTAGTGCAGATCGTATACCAACGCTTAACCAAAACACAACAGGATCTGCTGCAACATTAACAACAGCAAGAACTATCGCAGGGGTTAGCTTTGATGGATCAGCAAACATATCTCTTAATAACAACGCGATAACAAACGGAGCTGGGTACATAACCGGAAGTGGTGATACATCAGGTAATGCTGGAACAGCTACAGCTTTAGCTACAGCAAGAACTATTGCTGGTGTATCCTTTGATGGAACAGCAAATATATCTTTAAATAATAATGCTATTACTAATGGTGCTGGTTATATAACTTCTAGTTCAAACATCTCAGGATCATCAGCATCTTGTACTGGTAATGCAGCTACAGCTACAGCTTTAGCTACAGCAAGAACTATTGCAGGAGTTAGTTTTGATGGTTCAGCGAATATTTCTCTTAACAACAACGCAATAACAAACGGTGCAGGCTACGTAACTAGCTCAATCATTAACTCACTTAGTGCAAGTAATTTAAGTTCTGGAACTGTTCCATCAGATCGTTTAGGAACTGTTGACGGGGGCACCTTCTGATATGGCTACAATCAAGCACAAAAGAGGTACTAGCGATCCTAGTACTTCAGATGTTGCTGTTGGTGAATTAGCTATTAATACCACTGACGGTGGTGTCTTTACAAAAACAAATGGTGGATCAGTTGTAGAAATTGGTGGAGGTGGAGGTGGTTTATCCTCTGACTCTGACAATAATACTATTGGTGGTTCTAATGCGGGAGATGCTATTACTTCTGGTCAAGGTACTAATAATACCTTAATTGGATATAACGCTGGTACAGATTTAACAACCGCAGATGGAGTAACTGCTCTAGGGTCTGAAGCTGCTGCAAATGTAACTTCTGGAGGTAGTACAACTGCCGTGGGTTACGAAGCTTGTAAGGCTACAAAAGATTCTTATAGCAATACAGGTATAGGTTATCAAGCATTAAAATCTGCTGATAATGCTGGTGGAGAATATGATTTTTTTGGATCATGGAATACTGCTGTAGGTGCTAATGCTCTTGATGCACTAACTACAGGGCGATCAAACACTGCCGTAGGTAGAGATGCTTTAGGTAGTGCTACTACCATATACCAAAGTACAGCGATTGGTCTGAACGCAATGGCGAACAACTCAGCAACTGCACATGAATGTGTTGCTGTTGGTTTTGAAGCTGGTGCAAGTGTTGCAGGAAATAAAAACATTTGTATTGGACATAGGTCAGCTTTTGTACAAAGTTTAGCTGGTAATAATAATATTCTTATTGGTACTATGGCTCAAGCTTCTAGTACATCAGTAAGTAATGAATGTACGATTGGTGGTATTTCAACATACGGAGCAGCAATAACCAAATTTAGGATACCCGGTATAAATTTCGTTTTAAAAGGAAATTCAAGTACTCCTACACAGGGACATGTATTAACAGTTGACGCTAACGGTGAAGCTGAATTTGCTGCTGCCGCTGGAGGAGGTGTAACTGTACAAGATGAAGGATCAGCATTATCTACAACAGCAACTACATTAAACTTTGTTGGTGATGGAGTCACAGCATCAGGTACAGGTGCGGCAAAAACAATTACGATATCAGGTGGTGGTGTAGCTTCAGATAGTGACAACAATACTGTAGCTGGATCAAATGCTGGAGACAGTATCACTAATGGTACTCAAAACACATTTTTTGGATTTGATTCTGGTACTGCAACGACTTCGGGAAATAGAAATTCTGCGTTTGGAGCCTACGCATTAGCATCACACACTACCTCTTTTGATAATTCTTGTTTTGGGGATGGGGCTGGAAGATATATTACAACAGGTTCAATGAACACTTGTCTTGGACGTAGGGCTGGTGAATCACTTACAACTGGTCAAGCTAATACCATTGTTGGATTAATGGCTGATGCTGAAGGCAGTTACAATACATGTCTTGGACAACAAGCTGGTCAATATAGTTCTGGTAGTCAAAGTGTTGCTATAGGTGCATTTTGTGGACAAGATTTTACAGGATCAAGTAATAATTTTATAGGTTATCAAGCTGCAAAAGACGCTACGACTGCACAAGAAAACGTTTGCATGGGAAGAGGTAGCGGACTTGATCTTACTGCTGGAAAACGCAACGTAATTATTGGTCATGACGCAGCAAATTCTGGTACTAATGATTTAACTGCTGGTGACAATAATATAATTATTGGACATGATGCAGCAGCCAGTTCAGCTACGGTAGACAACGAAATCACTTTTGGTGACACTAATATTACTAAATTTAGGGTTCCCGGTCTTAACTTTGTAGTTAAAGATTCGACAGCCACAGAGGATTACGTTTTAACTGTAGATGCTAATGGCGAAGCTAGTTGGGAACCAGCAGCTGGAGGTGGTGCAACCGGTGGTGGAAGCGATGATATTTTTTACGAAAACGGACAGACAGTTACAACTAATTACACAATTACAAATAATAAAAACGCTATGTCAGCTGGACCTATAACTATCAACAATTCAGTTGTAGTAACTATTGGTGCTGGCGAACACTGGACAATCGTATAAATATGGCAATAACAATAAATGGAAATGGAGCTGTTACTGGATTGTCAGCTCTCCCAGACTCTGCTATGAGTTCTGGTTCAATAATTCAAGTAGTTACAGCTGGTACAAATGCACAAATATCATCAACTACTAACACTTTGGCTGAAATAACGAGTGATCTTAGAGTTTCAATTACTCCTACAAATGCAAATAATCTAATACTAGTGCAAGGTTTTTTTGGTTCGATAAGTAGTGCGGCTCATGTTCTAACATTTCAAATCATGAAAGACGGAACAACTGCGGTAGATGCACCAAACTCTTCTGGCGTTAATACTGATGGAAACGCACAATTTTGGAGTAATAACGACTATTTCTCGAACGCTTCGACCTGTGTATCAGAAACGGCTGGAAGTACAAGCACTAGATATTACACACCTTTTTGGAGTATTAATACAGCTACCGCATATTTAAATTCTTATAGATTAACTTCAGCTTATAAAGGAACTTCTCGTATGATTGCAATGGAGATAGCAGCATGAGTCAGTTAAAATTAACCGCAGACAGTGGTGGAGGAACAGTTGCTATTAAGGCACCAGCTAGTACTACAGGTAATGCAGCTCTTGAACTGACGGTTCCGGGTACAGCGTCAACTACGTTAGATTCCTTAAATAGAGCTGGTAATATTTTACAAGTAGTACAACACACCCATAGTTCACAAACTAGCACTACCGGTAATACTTTTGTAGCTACTGGATTAAGTGGATCTATAACTACGACAGCTGCAAATAGTAAGATTTTAGTTATGGTTTCACAGAATTTTTATATTGCCGGAGATGCAAGTACTGGTGGAGGGATAAATGTAAATAGAGTTATATCAGGTACAGAAACAGTTCTAGATGATGGTCCACGAAGTAGCACTGGTCCGTATGGACTATGGGCGGGTTTTAGTTCTGGAGCTGGTCATAGCCATTATTCGAGATATAACATTCAATATTTAGACTCGCCTAGTCAAACAGCGGGTACATCAATAACTTACAACACAAAAATGGCATCTTATAGTAGCTCCTATACTATTGTTACTCAAGTAGGTAATACTAATTTAAAAGATGGAACCTCATATTTAACCCTTATGGAGGTAGCAGCATAATGGCAACTTTAGCAACAACAAACCTTAAACATGCTTCCTCTAGTTCTAATAATATTGTTTTAGCTAGTGACGGAACAACTTATATTCCCGGTCACATTGTACAAGTTGTGTCAGCTAATACTAATCAAGTAGCATCTTCTACTAATACTACATTTGTAGATTCAAATTTAACAGCAACCATTACACCAAAATCAGCAAGTAGTAAGATTCTTGTACTTATAAATCAACATACTACTCAAATACACCCCTCAAGTTCTACAGCGGCTATTTATGGTGGTATAAAAGTAGTCCGTACTATTAGTAGTACAAACACAACTATACACGAACCCCCTACTAATGTTGGACCATTTGAAATAGGTACTATTGGTCAATTCATAGGAAGAACATCTTTTACGATAGAAGACTCACCAAATAGTACAAGCTCTGTTGTTTATAAAACACAAATAGCTGCTTACAGTACTGGGGTAGGTACTATGTACGCTCAGTATGAAGAAACTGGAGGTGCTGCAATAGATGGAAAATCATACATAACATTAATGGAAATAGCAGCCTAACATTTATTTTAATTATGGATCATGAAGCAATTTACCGTGCTTACGCTGGCACGGTTGTATCAATAAACAGCGCAAAAGGAGCGTACGATAAAGATGGTAATCTAGTTACTCTTGACGACGCAAAAGTAAAAGAAGCTCGTGCAGCTATAGACGCTGAGTGGGCTGCTACAAAGTATCAGAGAGATAGAGCAGCCGAGTATCCATCTTGGCAAGATCAGCTTGATAAAATCTATCACTCAGGTATTGACGCTTGGAAAGCAGATATCAAAGTTATTAAAGACAAGTATCCTAAACCATAATGGAAAGAACAAAAGAAGAAGTAGCAACTGTTTTCAAAAATGCTGGAGATAGCGTTATTGTTATCAATAAACTTGCAGCTTTACCATCTTTATCTGATGAGCAAAAAGAAAGGATAGCAGCTAATGTTCAGCACCTTGAAATTATCAAGGCATATAAAAAAGAGGATGGCATAACATCAATATGGACTACTGAAGATTTCAGTGAACAAGATGCTGCCGTGGTCCTTGGCAAAACGAAGTATTAATTATGACTAAACCCACCAAAAAACAATTAGAAGCTGAGTTAGAACAATTAGGAAAAAATTATCAAGAAGCTGTACAAGTACAACAGAATTGTGAACGCAGGGCAATAGAAATAAATGCAATATTAAATTATTTACAACCTGAAGAGAAAGACAATTGAATTACCAGTTTTATATTTACCTGACTCAATAACTTTACCAAGTTTTCAATTTGAATTACCTAAAGGAGAAATACCTTCTTACACTCCTTTAGTTGTTCCACCTAGTGATTTACAAGCACCAGAAGGCGTAGAGTCAGAAACTGAAAAAGAAAAGCCTGAAGCTACTGGTATAAGGCAAATTGATATTCCAATGTTTGATGTCAAAGTGCCTGTACCTGAAAATGAAATACTTGTTACTGCTGGGACTACAGCGGTAGTTTCTGTAGCAGCCACTCTTACAGCTACAGCAGCATTTAAATGGGCTGTTACAGCTATGAAACCAATATTAAAAACTACATGGAAGAAACTAAGCCAGAGAAGCCAAAAGGTTTAATTGGTAAATTAAAAGACATAGGTGAAGAAAAAGAACATCAATTAGAAGTTTTAGGAACACTTGTAAGACTAGGCGTAGTGGTCTGGTCTGGTTTCATTATCACTATGAACTACGTTGATATACCGATGGTAAAGAAGTCTGGAAATAGCGATATCACTTTCGTAGCCAGCGTTTTTACGGGTGCGCTTGCAACTTTCGGGCTAACTACAGGTAAGAACGGAAATGGCAAAACACCTACAAACTGCCCAATGGTAAACAAAGACAAACCAAAAACATGAAGAAATGGATTCTTCTCTTAGCACTGTTGTCACCCGCAGTAGCGAGAGCCAATACAATTACCCCAAATTTCACACAGGGGTCAATGAACTCAACGACAACAACTACCCAAACTGTGAAAGAAGTGAAAAAGACACAGGTCTTTGGAGCAGCAGTAAAAAGCTGGTCTGGAAGCAATGTCGAGCCTTCTTCAAACATTACAGCAGCAGATACAACATTTTCCGTAAAAGACGTAACCAAGCCTTGGACAATGGAAACAACAGTAAGAGCTGCCGGAATAGTAGAGCAAATAGACGCCACAACAGATTGGACTATAAATACTACTACTACATCCTTATCAGTCTTCTCACAATAAGTCCTGTTTTAGCAGAAGAACCTGAAGTTAATAACACTAGTAATCCAGTAGCCGCAGCGACAGGAAACGTTACGAATCAAGCTATTCAATTTCAGAATAATGGAGCTGCATCTCGTCAGAACTATGGAAGTGGTATCGCATGTAATGGGTCAACTATGACCTTTTCACCCTTTTACATGGGAAACCATGTCAATCCATATTCTGAAAAAGAAGATGTTCCGGGATTACATCCTTCTAGTTATCAGCTGAATGAGAACTGGGGATTTCAAATTAACTTTATGGTTCCTCTGGATAAACGCAGTCTAGAGCAATGCAGACGCATCGCTGCAAGACAAGAGGAAAAAATGAGGTTAGACCACGAGCTGGTACGTGCTCTTAAATGTGCCGAACTACAACAAAAGGGTTTCACCCTTCGACCCGGTTCGCGTGTTGAACATATGTGCAACGACGTAGTACCAATATCATCACTTAGAAAAAATGTTAGCAATCCTTAAACCATTCGTTTTATCTGCATTAAAGAGTCCAAAATTTAAGACTTTTGTAGTTGAACTACTAGAAAAATTAGTTGAACAGACAGATAACGAATTAGACGATAAAGCCCTTGCAATAGTTAAAAAAGGCTTAGGACTCTAAAAACGAGGGGTACAAACATACCCAAACAAAATTACAAGCCCCTTACAGGCGATTCTGAAGGGGCATTTTTTATAAAAAACAATGAAAAAGGCAACTGAAGAGCAATTTAACGAACTCCACCAGTTAGTCACACAAGAATTTTTAGACAGAGTAAAAAGCGGAGAAGCTACTACTCAAGACTTAAAAGCAGCCTGTGATTGGCTGAAGTCAAACGATATATCCGGTGTTGCATATGATGGCAACCCATTATCAAAACTGGCGAATGTATTACCAGAAATAGATCCAGAACTAGTAAAGGCAAGACTTTATGCGAAGCAAAGGAGCTAAGTACGCAAACGGTAATTACAAAGCTCAACAAAAAGCGTACAACAAAACAAAAAAAGGATTACGAATACGTGTCAATGCAAATCGACTTAATAGGCAACTTGGTACTTACGGAAATGGCGATGGGAAAGACGCTGCTCACTATAAGGGGAGTACGACCAAAGGCAGACTCCAAAAACCATCAATTAACCGAAGAAGCAGACTCAAGATACGTAAATGACTCCATTACTACCTAGCCCAAAACATTACTCACAAAATTTAATAACCATGACAAGTTCAGAATCTAAACGGCTCTGGAGAAGAGCTATTAAAGAGCACTTCAATTGTCAATGTGTTTATTGCGGAAATACTTATGAAATTAACGAACTTACACTCGATCATGTCAAACCTCGTTGCAGAGGTGGAGAAGATCTTACAACGAATGTTGTTCCCGCCTGTCAGGAATGCAACCAAGGCAAAGGTAGTAGTCATTGGCTCGGATGGTGTCGAGAGACATTTGGATGCCGACCTATTAGAGAACAGATGATAAGCGACCACATCGCTGCATAACCACCAAGTAAATATAACCCGCCCCGCAAGGGGCTTTTTTAATGG
>Ga0207993_1000474_pt1 | contig 15794 bp, 13 predicted proteins | sample ETN01SmetaG_2_FD_185791 | JGI IMG/M metagenome (GOLD analysis project Ga0207993, IMG submission 185791) | Marine microbial and viral communities from oxygen minimum zone, Eastern Pacific Ocean - ETNP2014F12-01SV265 (SPAdes) (version 2) | ecosystem: Environmental > Aquatic > Marine > Oceanic ...
AGCATGGCGTTGCGTACACTCGGATTATCATAAGGCTGATTGATGAGACGCGTTGAAATACATCATGTTAGTCGCAACATTACCGCACGGATAGCAAAGCTTGGCCATGCCGGGGATTGCAAATCCTCTTACCTGGGTTCAAATCCCAGTCCGTGCTCCAAAAATTCAACCTTATGCCAAAGAATGGGAAAGTCTTGAAGAAGAATAGTGAATTCGTAATGACATAGAGGGGTGATTAAATGCCAAAGATTAGCCCTGCATTTTCAAACATTGGGCGTGGGTTTGCCGCATATCTTGCACCACCGTCTCCAGATGTTGTTCGTTTCACAGTTGGCCAACCTGATTTTGACACCCCTGATGCGGTCGTTCAATCGGCCGTCGACGCCTTGCATCGTGGAGAAACAGCATACACCCGATCACAAGGGAGTGTTTCGCTCTGTGAAGCGGTATCCACCCATCTTCAAACACTCAACATCTCGTCAAATCCAGATGATGTCGTTATCACACCAGGTTGTAAACAGGCTTTGCTCTATGCATTGATGACCACGATTACGCCTGGGGATGAGGTTCTTCTTCTGGCGCCTGCATGGCCTTCATACGATGGTATGATCCGCATTTTTGGTGGCGTTCCTGTTCACGTCCCTGTTTCAAGACCATCGTATCATCCAGACTTTGAAGCGCTGGAAGCGAGTGTTACAGAACGAACAAAGGCGATTATGCTCAATTCTCCAAACAACCCAACAGGTGCTGTTTACACACCCGAAGAGATTGAAAAAATCGCCGACTTTGCTGAACGACATGATCTTTGGATTGTTGATGATATGATCTATTCGACACTTGTTTGGACCGACCATCGATATACATCTCCAATCAACTATGACGGTGGTGAAAACAGAACCATCACCATTGGCGGTTGGTCAAAGGGATGGGCAATGACAGGCTGGCGTATGGGATGGATTACTGGACCATCTGGATTTATGGAGGCTGTCAAAACCTGCCAAACTTCAGCAGCGACACACATTCCGACATTCCTCATGCCAGCTGGTGAGGTTGCTTTACAATTAGTCGAGGAAACGCAAACGATGGCTGAGTCTTTTGCAAACAGAAGAATCATCATGCATGCCGGAATCAATGGTTTACCAGGTGTTCATGCACCTGAACCGGAAGGAGCGTTTTACATTCTAGCCGATATTACTGGCACTGGAATGACGGACATTGAATTCGCAGACCGAGCATTGAGTGAAGCACGAGTTCAAGTCATCCCTGGTTCCTTAATGGAAGGAGGAGATGGGTTGATTCGTCTTTCCTATGCAACTTCGCTGGAAAATATCCATGAGGGTATCAAACGATTGAACGATTGGCTTTCTGGAATTATGTGAGAGTTGCCGTAATTTTGTACAACTTACCGTTCGATCCAAAGACTGCAAAATAGAGATCCCCATTGGGATGAAACGCTATGGGTAATGGCGTACCAAGATCCTCCGCGAACACGGATGTTGTCCCAATGACTTCCCCATTGTTGGCATCAAGATCAATCTGAACGATCTCGTGCCCACGGGGAACGATGGAGTTCCATGACCCATAGACAGTTGCGTATACTGTTGTGTTGCCCCCAGGTAATGGTGAGGTTTCTGGGCGCAATGCCACGCCATTCATTGATGAGTGAGGTGTCCATGTTGCAATAGGGGCAATGCTTCCTTTCGGCCTTGGATTCGAAGGATTATCGTTTGGCCAGCCGTAATCGCCACCTTCGACCAATAAATTGAGTTCTTCGTCTGGATGGTCCCCCTCCCAATCTCGCCCGTTGTCAGTGAAAACATAGCCGATACTTGGGACCCAAACGCCATCGAAAGAATTTCTCACACCGCTTGCGAGTACGCCGTGCTCCCCGGTTGATCCGTTAACCCAAAGCAACGCAGCATTCCGCTGGTCGTCTTCATCACAGATATTGCACGTTGAACCACTGTGCCAGACAAGCGTTCCATTCGGAAGAATGTTGACGGCATTTGTTTGGTGATTTCCAGTAGGAACGCCGGAAATAAGTTCGGTTCGATTCTGAATTTGTTCGAGTTGCCCATTGTGCGAATAACGACTCAGTGTTCCAGCTTCGCTGACAAACAGGTTTGTATCTGTGACCGCAATATCATGAGGATGGTCCAGGTCTTCAACCAATACCGTTCGACGGTACTCTAAGTCAAGCGTGTAAATTTGCCCACCATCACGGTCGCAAACGATGAGTGTGTCAGCATCAAACCATTCGAGGCATGTTGGGCCACCAAGATTTTTTGCAACGACTTCGATTTCATATCCGTCCGGTACTTCTGGAGAATTGAAGGACGTATAAGGATAAATTTGGCGAGCTAGAAGAAGAAATACCAGAAGAAACACGATTGGGGGAGCATGTCGAAAAATACTCATCACATCACCAAGTTTTCAGTTCTTATATTCAATTTCCACTGCCACCATCTCATAGGATATCGAGAACGCAATGGTGCAATCATCGCCACAGAGATTTACATCTTGTTCACGTAAGATGATGTTCTGCGTTGCATTCCAATACGCTGAATTTTCCGAAGACTCAATCAGACACGGCGAGGGCATCACCAGCGTTGGGTCTTGAAATGCAGGATGATCTTGTGGCGGAAGTGCTGAAGTGAGTACCGAGATATGTCGACTCTCGTCGTCTTCATTGTAGTAGCTTACGAATTGCATCTTGTACATTGTTTCATTTTGATGGAGGATATACGTCCCTTCATTAGGTATAACTCGATGTGCTGAAAAGTCATATGTGTACCAATCTAAGCGGTCTTCTGTCAGGTTGGACAACTCAGATTCATTGAAGGATGTAACCTCTTGGAAAGATTCTGCAACGTACGCCCATTGTACATTTTCGCTCAGATAGACGTCGTTTTTAGATGCCCGGAGGGTATAGGATGTCTCGTTGCCCTCTTGTTGCAGTGGGATAGAAAAATAGGCAAATGCCTCCTCAGAGGTTGCATCGATGGTGGTGGAGAACGTTGCACCATCTGATGACAACCGTGAGTTCACTTTTGCATTCGATGCCCCATCAACAGACTGACTCCCAAAGGAGCATGTGTATGACTGCTCGTTAATTTCAATCTCGATGAGGGTTGAAGCCCAATCGAGATCCTCTGCTCCATCTTGGAATGAGAGTGTAGCAAGAACATCACTCGTTCCATTTGAGGTCGCGGTTCGTTCAATGACAACAACATTGTCCGTACCGAGCGGTGAATCGTATGATACCACGAGGTAGGTCCAGGCGCCAGCAATGATAGTGGCCGCCAAAATGATGGCCGCCAACCAACGCTTGTAGTTCAACGTATCACGTTATCAGAGGCTTCGACGGCGGCCCATAAAGAGGACTGCGCCAAGCATAGCGAGAATCATTGTTGAAGCAACGAAACCTGGTGCGTCCTCAGTCTCTTTCTTGTCCGAGGTTGAATCAACACCACCATCGCCAACGACGATTTCCCCATGCATCTTCATTGAGACGTGTGGCTCGCATGCATAATAGAACGTCTGATTTTCAGTGAACGTGTGATGGAAGGCGACCGTCGTTGCAGGATCACCAGATGTAACGCCACCAGCAACGTAGGTGCTCGATTGGAAGCCATCTACTTGCTTGACGTTGTGTTCCATTACGGCGTCGTTCCATGACCAGCATACAGTCTGTCCAGGCTCAATCTTAACCAAAGATGGAGTGAATCCATAACCATCGGTTGTGAGGCCAATCGTTGCAACGCAGTCTACGCCCTCAAACGGATCTGGAAGAGGCGGAGTGAGTACCTTATCGATGACGTGGATGACACCGTTCGATGCGGTTACATCCGCGATGGTAACGTTTGCAGCATCAGCACCAACAGTCACAGCACCGTCCGATACGGTAATGGTGAGTTCATCGGTGTTCAGCGTTGTCACTGTGTTTGCTCCGTCCGCAAGGTCTGTTGAGAGTGTAGCACCAGCGACCACGTGGTAGAGGAGGATGTTGCTTAGTGCTGCGATTTCTTCTTCAGAGTCAAAGGAGTCCAAGTCAATTCCGGCATCTGCAAAAGCCTGATCTGTTGGGGCGAAGACGGTGAAAGGACCTTCTGCTTGAAGGGCAGTAACCAGATCAGCGGCAGCCAATGCGGCGACCAGTGAATCGTGGATACCTGTTTGTTGTGCGATGGTCGGGATGTCGTTAGACCCTTCTTCCATGGCGATCATGTATGCGTCAATCTCTGCGATGAATTGCTCGAGTTCATTGATATCGAGCTCGCCTGAGTCGTCAGCATCGTTGTTCGCAAAGATTTCAGCAAAGTCATCTAGTACGGATTGAGGGAAAGCACCCTCTTCGTCATCGTTCATGAAAGCATTGAACTCATCAAGGCTCATCGTGCCGTTTTCGTCCGAATCTGTCATGGACAAGAGTTCTTCTGGAGTTGGAACGTCGTCTTCATCGTCTTCATCGTGGTCGTGGTCGTGGTCGTGGTCGCCATCATGGTCGCCGTCGTCATTATCGGATAGCGATGGTGGAATCAAGACCTGATCGATCACGTGGATTACACCGTTCGATGCCACTACGTCTGGCGTAGTGACGGTTGCGTCTTGAATCATGACTGTATCAGATGATACGGTGAAGGTTGCTTCCTCGCCGTTGACCATTTCAACAGTGAGGCCATCAGTTACATCAGCAGATGCAACGTTGCCAGAGTAAACGTGGTAGAGAAGTATGTTGGCGAGGGTTTGATTCTCTTCGGGTGTATCATAGTCTGAAAGATCGATGCCAGCATCGCTGAAGGCTTGATCCGTTGGAGCAAAGACTGTGAATGGCCCATCTCCTTCGAGTGTTGTGACAAGGTCTGCATGAACTAGGGCTTGGACAAGTGCGTCATGTACGCCTGTTGCTGCTGCGTTGGTCGGGATATCTTCTGATGCATCGGCCGATACTGAGTATGGCATTGCGGCAATTAGAAGGCAGGCTACGAAAGTATACACGAGTGATTTGCGCATGTGATTACGCACTTTCGCTACCTTATAACCCGCTGTATCAGTTCGCAAAAAAATGTTAGAAAGGGGAGCGATAATCTTCCACATCTTCCGAAATTCGGAGTAATTGGTTGTATTTTGACACTCTATCGGAACGAGCAGGTGCTCCCGTCTTGATTTGTCCAGCCCGCGTTCCAACAGCAAGATCTGCAATGGTCGTATCTTCGGTTTCACCACTGCGATGCGAAACCACGTTCCTGTATCCGTTCGATGTTGCTAATTCCATGGCTTCGAGCGTTTCAGTAACCGTTCCAACCTGATTCACCTTCACCAGCATTGCATTGGCTGCTCCAATTTCGATGCCTTGTGCGAGACGTTCGGATTGTGTGACGAAGAGATCATCCCCTACGATTTGGACACGATGGCCTTCTTGTTTGGTGAGTGTCGTCCAACCAGCCCAGTCATTTTCGCCCAATCCATCTTCGATGGAAAGAATTGGATATGCGTCCAGCCATTCACCATACATGTCAACCATCTGATCTGATGAGAGAACCTTGCCATCCATATGATAGCCATCTGATTTTTCAAATTCAGTAGAAGCAACATCGAGAGCGATGCCAACATCATCAATGGAATAACCAGCTCCCTCAATAGCACGGACCATGTACTTCAAACCGTCCTCATTTGCTTTCAGATTTGGAGCAAATCCACCTTCATCACCAACGCCTCCAAGCAATCCATCCGCTTTGAGTTCACTCTTGAGTTGATGATAAATCTCAACACCTGCTCGAAGGCCTTCGCCAAACGTATCGAAGCCGTGAGGCATAACCATGAATTCCTGAACGTCAACGTTGGAAGCTGCATGAGCGCCCCCATTGAGAATGTTCAACATTGGAACAGGCATTTGGCCTCCGGCAACACCTCCGATGTATTTCCACAAGGGTAACTCGTGTGATGCTGCACCTGCATGAAGGCAGGCAAGCGATGCCCCAAGCATTGCATTCGCACCTAGTTTCGACTTGTTTGGCGTTCCATCGAGTTCAATCATCGCCTCATCGATATGACGTTGTTCATCAACAGGCATTCCCACCAAAAGTTCTGAAATCGATTGACGGACATGATCAACTGCTGAATCGACACCTTTGCCAAGCCACCTGGTTTCGTCTCCATCGCGCATTTCCAATGCTTCGTGTTGGCCTGTTGATGCCCCTGAAGGGACCATTGCTCGCCCTGAAAGGCGTCCATCAACATAGCAATCGACCTCGATTGTAGGGTTCCCCCGACTGTCCAATACCATTCGCGCGTCAAGGCCAGAGATGTAGTCCGACATGGCTCTCATCTCTTCCAAGTAAAGGCGCTCTTTCAACTCAGCGGACTCTTTTTGTCCATTCTTGGCTAAAAGCATAGGCTGTAAAGCCTCAATTTTTTACCGGAAAATGTCGCATAATTTAGTAAATTGACCGGAAAATGACAAGAAAAGGTTTGATATACCGATATGTGGAGCGCCGAACATGCCCCGAATCGCAGAAATTGATCGAGCCATCCTAGCCCAACTTCGAAAGAATGGTCGTATGTCATATGTTGACCTCGCCAAAGAAGTCGGCGCGAGTGAGCGAACTGTACGCACCCACATCCGAGCGATGGAAGAGAACGGAACCATTCGTGGATACACGGTCAGAGAAAGCGGAATCGGCCTTACTGCACTGATCCGTATCAAGGTCTCTCCAGGAGTTGAAATCGGTTCCTTTGCATCCGAAGTCACTGGTTGGGAAGGCGTTGAAATCATCTACGAAGTTTCAGGCGAAGCGGATCTCGTCGCGCTCGTTCACGTCGATGATACCGTCGCACTCCGTACACTTCTGGACAAAATGTGGATGGCTGCAGACAACGAAATCGCCTCCACCACCACCGAGCTTGTGTTGGAACAATACTGAGAACGAGCGACATCTACTCGGGAACATTAATGTCCTTTCATTGAAAGGTGCTTACACATGATACCAGCACCTCAGCCCCAAATGTACCAGCAACAAGCCCAGCCAATACCAATGCCAATGCATCAAGCGAATATGATGCAACCGATGCACGATCAAAAGCCAAACAGAGGGTGGATTCTGGCCGGTGGAGTCCACATCGTCTACATGGTCAGTCTACTGATTCTATCCCTCGTCTATGCAATGTTTGAGCCCGCCCCAGATTGGTTAGGGGATGATTCTGGATTTGGCGATCAGTTGTTTTACACCATGTCAGATTCAACCGTATACTTGCTCTTTTCGGCCTTTGCCATCACATTAATTAGTGCCCTAATGGCGCTCCAAGCAGAATGTAACAAATTGTTTGTTGTCTTTCTACCAGCAATTTCTCAACTTGTCTGCATGTTGCTGTGGATGGTCATTGTAGCATCTTTGTTCCCCGATGCTGATTTTTCAGAAGCATGGGAGGAGATTTTTGGCGAGGATTTCTTTGAGAATGTCATTCCGAACCTTATCTCCAATATCGCATTGTGTGCAGGAATCGTAGCGCTACACACTGTAAGTTCCAACGATTGATCACAATTCATTCGGGACTGGGGTTTGGTCCATATGCAAGAATGCATAGACTGCCCACCAAGTTACAATATCCCATGAGTGAACAAGATTGTTGATACCTGTTGAATTGTCAGTATCCATGTATTCAATCATCGTCTCCATCGTGTCGCATTCACGGTGATAGCAAGGATAGCCATCGACGAGGCCGTTCCATCCAAGCGTTGCAACACCGATGTTTTGGAAGGAGTCGTGATCACTTCGAGCGGTTGGAGATTCGTAAATCGCAACTGTGTCCTCATAGATATCTCCCCAAAGAGGACTTTCGCCTCCTTCAAGCCATGCTTCTCTACCTCGCTCCATTTCGTAGCCGAGATCGAGCGCATCTGCACCGATCCATTCTGCTAAGTGAAACATTCCTGCTTGGTCAATGGCTTCCTCGGTACCATCTGGACCGAGATAAACAGAGAGTGCGTAGTCGCCTGGATAGTTTACGCCAGCCATATCGAGATTGAGATAATTGCTTACAGTAACGCCATCAGGCAAATCATTTGCAAAAGAACGTGACCCCCACAAACCTTCCTCTTCGGAAGACCATAAGCAGAATACCATTGTTCGCCGGGCGTCAAATTCTGCGAGGACGCTTGCCGTCGTAAGAACCATACTGGACCCAGCCGCATTGTCGTAGGCTCCGTGTCTGGTACCATAACCAGGGACACCGATTTCAGCACCGGGCGTATATGCAACTGGAGGTGCGATGTCAAAGTGTGCTCCGAAAATTAACCACTCGTCTGGGTATACGGAGCCATCCTTGTATCCACAAATATTGACCGCCCATGCAGTATTCCATTGGAATCGATGTACTTCGACTCTATCGAGACCATATCCTTGCATGACACCTTCAAAATACGTTATGGCGTGTTCATAAGAGGGGTTCGCATTTCCAATCCATCGATCGAGATAGCCAACCGCACCATCTGGACCGCAAGTAGCGCATGGCGTATCGTCGACGATGAAATCAACCCAATCATAGACATCTCGCCCGTTGACCCATCCATCACTTGCACCAACACCGTTTTCTTCGCTCAGATCTGCTCGGAACGGGCGGCTTGTTTCCATCACCAAAGGAATGACGTCCCCTCCTGTCGCATTTCCTGTAACAAGCCAAGGCCACTCTCCTCCGGCATCCTGATTGTCGACAGCTTGTACAGCCGAACCTGTGCTCGGATTAGTCAACCATGCCATCCATGATTGGTCAGGTTCACGAATCGGCCAGTTAACTCGGCCAATTTCTCCAATAAAGAATACGATTTCTTCGTTTCGTGGAGGGAAGAGAATGTTCATGCCCAACTTATCGCCAGATTCCATATCCAAAACCGTGCCGTTTTGTGCACGCATTGAACCCGGGTCTTGAATGAAGTAAGGGATGAAAACTGCAAGATCGTCGCTTGCTTCCATTGTGATGGTTTGCCACATTCCTGCCTCAAGTGATTCGGATTCGGCAATGGAGAGGGAGGATGTGCTCAACGATTCAACGTTGTTTTCTCCAACACAGCCAGAAAGGGGCGCGAGGAGCATGAGAAACATGAGACCAAAGGCCTGAACAGGAATCCGCATGAATACGTCCAATCGCAACTTATGTTTGAAATCAATGGTTGAAAGCGCATTTCATACATCGCTAAGAATTAAATGACGATGATTGGCCGGTCAATCATGGCTACTGTCCGCACGGACCAGAAGCAACGTGTCCTCATGCGGGCCGTTCCTCAATCATTTTCAGAGGCGTTAGCGAGTTATTTTGGTTCAGGGCCGACCGATATTCAACTGGCGAAAAAGCAACACGCTGCCTATGTTCAAGCACTCCTAGATTGTGGCTTAGAGGTCACAATCCTTCCTGCAGACAACGATCATCCTGATTGCATCTTCGTTGAAGATCAAGCCATTGTGATCGATGGTCACGTCCTACTACCCGTTCCGGGCCACCCGTCACGAGTAGCGGAACAACCTCCAATTGCCGATTTCCTGTCTCGTCAGCTCAATGGATTCCAAGTATGTGGCATGTTTGGTGACGCTCGAATGGACGGAGGAGATATTCTCCGCCTTGGAGATATTTTCTTTGTTGGGTTATCTGAGCGCACAAATGAGCAAGGGATTGAAACGCTTCGGAATCTCTTGACACACCTCGGCCATGAGTTGCGAATCGTTAACATCCCTACCGAGAAAGCGCTCCATCTTACCTCAATTTCATCAACCCCGACAGACAATATTATCCTCACAGCAGAAGGCTATCTTACTCCAGAAGATTTCGGAGAGCTTCCAGAGGGTTGTGAAGTCATTCTCATGCCTGAAGAAGAGGTATATGGTTGCAATACGATCGGTTTTAGTGGCGGAAAAGTCCTTGTTGCAGAAGGGTATCCAACCGTTCTGAAAACACTTCAGGAGAAGGGGCTTGAACCCATTCTCCTTGATATGGGTCAAATTCGTGAGGCTGATGGTTCGATTACGTGCTGTTCCATCTTCTTCTAAAGTTAAACAACGCGTTGATATACGCGAGTGTGGCCGTTCATTTTGCTGCAGGGGTCGCCCAGCTTGGTCAAAGGCGCTGGGATGAGGTCCCAGTCCGTAACGGTTCGCAGGTTCGAATCCTGCCCTCTGCACCATATCTTCCAACAAGTTGACATTCTCGTTTGAGATGGGAGGCATGATAGCCATGGCTGACGAGGCTCCAAACGTTGACGATATTCGCGATACGGTTATCACACAGATCGTTGAAGGTGGATATGTTACAGCCATTCCAATCGTTGTGCTCTCGCTCTATCTCTTTGTTCAGGGCTATCGCAGGCTAAGTCTGATTACTGCCATTGCAGGCGCAGCCATCGGCTACCTATCCGCAAGCACGCTCTATCCATTTGTCCTTGATTTAGGCCTAGCAATTACACTCGATCGATTCCAACTTTTCGCAGCAATGGGATTTGCCATCATCGCAGTCATGGTTACTTCGATGTCGATCCGATTACTCGCCACAGGTTTTGTTTTCATTGTTATTTCCAATGGTATTCAATTGTTGAAGAATTACGGCATCAATCCAGAACGAGGTGAATTCCTTCCTGGAATTACGGCGATTATTGCCTTTTTTGTAGGCATGTCATTCCGCCACATCTTGCCTCCAATTGTCGCTGCATTACTCGCTTCAATTGGTTTGTATGTCGGCGGTTGTATCATTCTTGATTTGCCGATGGAATACCTCGACCTTGAATCATCACTCGCTCCGCTTCTCGTTATTCCAAGCGTCATCGTGAGTTTACTCGTACAACGATGGCACAAGAAGCGAAACAGTCCAGATGATATTGCGACGAACGAAGTGCAACAACAACGCCAAGCCGTTCGCAGATCGCATTACCATCCAGAATTAGAGGTTGATACACAATGGGCCCGAGGCGGCCTTCGTAAGTGATTATTCCTCGAAAAACACGGCGATTTCATCCAATGTTTTCCGGCGTAAATCTGGAACCATTGCATCTTCTGCTGGATATCCTACTGGCAAAACGAGCATTGCGTGTTCATGATCGGGGCGGCAGAGGATTTCTCTCAAGAAACCCATTGGGGAAGGCGTATGCGTTAGTGTCACCAACCCCATATTATGAACCGCATGAATGAACATCCCTGCTGCAATACCGCAACTTTCACTGCTGTAATAGGTAGGGGCCCATTCACCATTTGATCGCAATCGCTTCGATTGACGGAAGAGGACAACAACCCATGGAGCATCGGTAAGATGCTCTTTGACTGCATCCGTTCCCAGGGGTTGAAGCACTTCTCTCCAAGCGTCTGGCATACGGTCTTGGTACGTTTTCCGTTCTTCGGCTTCGGCTGCTTCCCGAACCTTTTGTTTCAACGCTTGAGACGAAACAGCAACAAAAGTCCACGGTTGGAGATGAGCTCCGCTTGGAGCCGTTCCTCCACACAAGATGGCTTGCTCGATCAATTCTTTGGGAACATCCCGCGTTGAGAAATGTCGCGTCGTTCTTCGCCTTTGCATCAAATCCAACAATTGATTCGATCGGTCTTGCATCACATCGGGTTGAATTTCTCTCCAAGCAAGAGGAACGAAAGGTTGGCCATCCATATCTCTACGATGGAGTTCCGGGTTATGAGCATTCATTGTTCAACGTAGCGTTTTCGCATACGCAACCAACCTTCACTAAAGAAAACCAATGCGTACAATGATGCGAGCCAGAGATGAATGTTTGAAACGTCATCAAGCCAACTCGGTGCGCTCTCAAACGGGGTTGCAAAGGCGATAAGAACTGTCAACCAAACCACTGTGATGCCGTGAAGAACCCACCGAAATACACCCAGAATTTGTGTTGAATTTGCTCGCATCTCGGACATCTGTGAATCGGTTAGGATTGCAGTTAATCCAACCACTTTATCGAGAGCGCTTCCTCCATTCCAGCGTATTTTTCCTAGACGGAAACGATTGATGAAATCAATGCCGGTAAAGACGGTCACCCAAACTACGACAACTTCGAGCAATGGATCCAAGCCCATCAAATCGAGCGACCCCCATGTCGACCAAGAGAAGATTGTCCAGATCCAGGCAACAAAGAAGAGTTGGAACAATCGTGCAAACTTCGACAATTTTCGGAGTAAAACCAAATCATGTGAAAGGATTAACTCGAGCGAAATAAAGAGACCAACTGTCAGAGTGATAATCCCGCTTGAAGCAAGTCCAAACCAACCAATATCGCCAATCCTCCATGCTTCGAGTAGAGCAACAAATGCCCACGCAAGTGCGATGACCGACGTTCCATTGACCGCTGCCTGCATCGTGTACAATGGATCGCGTCCGTCCTTGAGAACTGAAAGCCCCCCCATCAAACGGACTTCAAATCCGGATTCATCGACAATCCCCCGGCTTGCGGCAGTCATACCACCAATCGCCTGAATTCGGGCTGTTTCAACAATGCTCTCAGATTCATCCTTATCGTTTCCAGTGGACCAACTCGACCCCCGGCTTGCGGCATGTGCTGCGCCTGAACCCCTTCCCTTTCGACCTGCTGAACGGGATTTTGCCCATGCTCGAATCTCTGCAGAAATGATGTCTTCAACCTGGTCTTCGTTAAGTGGAGCACCGTGGTCTGTATACAACCAACGACATTGAATCGGAACTGGTGCGGGATCGACATCCGGGGCCACCATTTGGAATTGTCCGGGACCGAGTGTTGGTAACTGAGCAACAAGATCTTGATCACCCCCACTTTCTTTGAGCAGGTGTCGGACTTTCTCTACATCTTGTGGTTGAGTAAAGCGTCCGATGAAGGTCGTGTTTGCTTGAGCGAGAATCTTGTAATCAACATCTGAAACATTCTGCGTTGCCAATACACAAGCAACACCATACTTTCTTGCTTGTTTGAAAATGAGTTTAATGAGGTCTTTCGCAGGAGGATTTCGGGGGTGTGGAGGGAGATACGGGGCGACTTCGTCCATGAAGAAGAGAAGTTTCAGCTCCCCCTCCGCAGGCTGTTGTGTAAGCATCCAATCGTATAACTCACGGGAGAGTTCTTGAACAAAATACTGCTTCTGTGCCTCATCCTGAATGGTGTTCAGGTAAACGATGTTCAGCGGTATTTTTCCCGGGATAGCTGGCTCGACAAACGAGTCGATATCGATAGGGACACCATTTGAGAAGAGAAGTTGATTCACACCACTTGAGAAAGCAGCGAGTCTTCGAGCAAGATCGTTGCGCGTTGTCTTCGGTAATCGTTCTTCGAAATCCGTAAGCCGATGTTCGAACATCACCTCATCCCAACTTGGAACATCGGGTTTCTCACCTTCATCGTCTTCGATGAAACAATGTGGATACAAATACCGTGTAAATTCCTGATGCGGTTCACGGACAACTCGGGCTAAGGATTGGAAATCGCCAACATCAAGCCCACAGCGCGTTCCTTCGACGAGAATTTCATACAGAAATGGTTTGACAACCTTGCCTTGTGCCTTTTCGACATCGTATCCAGCAAGACTCGTGAATCCGGCAGCGACCATGTCCCATGCAGTGATGGCTTCTTCAGGATCAAGATCTGCAGGGGGCGCACGGAAAGGATCAATGCAGAGAGGTAGTCCTTTGCTTCGAAGTGGTGTCCAAATTCGTACTTCGCTGTTCTCGAGCAATTTGCGTTTGCGATCAACATCGCCATCCCTGTCAATAAGTTCGGATTCATCAATCCCAAGTGCTAGTCGAGCGAGGTCACCTTGTGGGTCGATGATCAATGATGGGATACCAGCGAGGGCCGCTTCTTCAATCAATGCCTTGGCCATGACCGTTTTTCCAGAACCGGTAGATCCGAGCATGGCAGCATGTCGAGCAAGGACTGTTGCAGGAATGTCAATTGGTTCACTTGAGTCTCGACGCTCCCCGAGAAACAGGCCTTTTGGCTTGAATCTCTTTTTTGCTGCGGCAGGGATTACGGGCTCAAGAATATCATCGACGAGCGAAGCGAATTCCGATGGAGAGGATTGCTCTTCATCAGGCACCATAACCGAGCAGAGACGGCCGGGGTCTTGAATTGAACGTCTCGCAGAAGGGTTGAGGCGCATGCTCTTGAAGGTGGTTTCATTCGCCGAATCATGCCTGAACGAATTCCATTGGCGCGGCCATCGTGGACGGATGAAATGCGTCAGGCTGCAATGGATACACTGGATTCTGGTCGCTGGGTGAAGGGGCCGCAGGGTCGAGCCTTTGCTGAAGAATTTGCTGAATATTGTGGTGTTAAGTTCGCTTCTCCATGCAACAGTGGCTCGGGAGCGTTGCTCGCTGCATTACGGCTTCTTGGGATTGGCCCTGGTGACGAAGTTATTGTTCCATCTCTTACGTTCATCGCTACTGCTACGTCGGTATCAATGACTGGTGCAACGCCTGTTTTTGCTGAAGTAGAAAGCGATTATTGGTGTCTTGATGTTGAAGATGTGACAAGGCGAATCACACCAAACACGAAGGCTGTGATTGGCGTTCATCTTTTTGGCCAATGTTATGATTCTGCATTGATTGGACGTTGTCAGGAACGAGGTCTTGCTCTAATCGAAGATGCAGCGCAAGCGCATGGAGCCTCCATAATTATCGATGGCCAAACTGCAATGGCGGGGGCGCTCGGAACCGTTTCATGCTTCTCATTTTTCCCTTCAAAAAATGTAGCTGTTGGAGGCGAAGGGGGGATGATTACATCCGCTCATCCTGACATCGGCGCACGAATCAAATCCGTTGTCGATCATGGAAGAGACGGAACGCTACAATCTCAAGAAGTTGGAACAAACATGCGTATGTCTGAAGTCTTTGCAGCCATTGGTAGAAAGCAATTGGTGCATCTCGATTCTTGGGTGAAGAAGCGGCGATCGAACGCATCAACATTCACAGAAATATTGGAATCAAATACACCCCTCAAGGCTCCAAGCATTAGGCCGAATGCGAATCACGCTTGGCATCAATTCTGCATCCAAACAACTTCAGCAAAGCAATTTATTGAGCATATGAACAATCACAACATCGATTCACGTCTGGTCTATCCAACACCATGTCACCGCCATCCAGTCTATGCTGACCATCCACAAGCAAAAGAAGAATTTTCGACAACTGAACATCTCTGCAAACAACTTGTGGCAATTCCTGTGCATCATGGACTGACCGAGGATGAAATCAAACGAATTCATGAGGCGATTCAATCTTATTCTTGACCGATCATTCTGACCAATTCTGCATTCGACCATCCCTTGAGATAGGTTAATTCCATACCAGCCCAACTTGGAATGTTGATCTCCATCTCTTCGCTTTCAAGCTCAACTTCAGCGATGATGAGTCCTGCAAGAAGACCTTCAAATTCATCAATTTCCCAAAGCAATACGTCTTCTTTCCATAGATAACGGTGCTTTTCAATCGATGGATGGATTCCATCTTGAACAATACTCTCCGCCACATCTTGGTCGATCTCCCACTCGTACTCTGCTGCGGATGCTCCTGTTCGAATCCCTTTGAGTGTCAAAAAATACGTCGTATTCCATTTTCGAATTCGAACAACCCAGTCGGGACTATCGCTGAGTGATTGACATACTGATGATTGAAGGCCGGTGATAAGTTCCTTCTCTCCATAATTCAATACGCCACGCTGTGTTGAAATTCTGAGTTGATTCGAATCCAAATACCATTGTTTGATGTGAACCCGTTCTGTTGCACCTGTTGTCCATGGTCGCTGTTGACGACCATCAACGAGAAAACGGCGTTCAATTTCG
>Ga0207993_1000487_pt1 | contig 15591 bp, 15 predicted proteins | sample ETN01SmetaG_2_FD_185791 | JGI IMG/M metagenome (GOLD analysis project Ga0207993, IMG submission 185791) | Marine microbial and viral communities from oxygen minimum zone, Eastern Pacific Ocean - ETNP2014F12-01SV265 (SPAdes) (version 2) | ecosystem: Environmental > Aquatic > Marine > Oceanic ...
AATTTCGCATAGTCCCTTAGTACAGTTACCCCCATTTCTTCAAAACGCTCTTGGCTATCGTGAGGAGCAATTTCTGCTATTTTTTTCTCTACATAGGTCATCACCCCTGCGTAATCTAAATCGACTATTTCTGCCTTAATGCCAAACTTATCCGACTGATTGACTTGCTTCGCGATATTTGCTGCAGCCAACAGAGCTTTTGAAGGTACGCAGCCGTAATTAAGACAATCTCCACCCATTCGATCGCCCTCAACCAAAACAACATTAGCCCCCAATTGTGCAGCACCAGAAGCCACAACCAACCCTCCAGAGCCTGCCCCGATGACGAGCAAATCTGCCTTAATTTTTTTCATTTCCCCGCTCCGTTATTGTTTTTGACATAATGCCAGAGCGCCTCAAAATCATTGGTAATATAAGTAGGGCCACAAGACCCAGTATAGGACCTAGGATCACTGGACTGAATAAAAGTTCAAAGTTGGGATACTCATTTCGGTCGAATACCTCACCAACGCCGACTCCTATCCATGTAAAAACTATACCTCCGGGAATAATGCCAATAATTGTGGTCCAAATAAAATTAAAAAGTCTGACTCCAACAAGTGCAGGCAAGATATTCGCTAAAAAAAAGGGAACGACTGGAACCAGTCTGAGTGTGAGCATTATTGAGATTTGATTGGTCACAAGAGCATTTTTAATTCGAAAGACAAAATTACTATTGAACTTATTTGATTTATTATAATTGAAACTCTTCACACCGTATCGAACTAGTACGAACAACAAAGTGGCGCCAGTACTAGCAGCAGTTACATTAATTATTAGGCCTCCGCCAAGACCAAATAAAAATCCACCTGAAACTGAGGCGACTGCGGCGCCAGGCAGCGAAAAAACAACCAATGTTACGTAAAATATCCAGAAACTAATGATTGATAGTGTGAAATTTTTATCACGAAATTCTGCGATTTCTGCTCTATTTTCTTTAAGAGCCTCAAAACTTATCCATTCACTAAAAAAGATAAGGCCAAAAACACCAATAATCAGGAGTAAGGATATAATTATTTTTCTTAAATCAAGTTTATTCATTGTGTTTTCATAGTTGCAATACGGCTAAACTTAATGCCAAAAATAATGACGGTTGTCTGGTAGATATTAACTCAAAGTCTGTCTGTGGCAAAAAATAGCTCATGGAACTTAAAAAGTATATTTGAACTAGTAGAACAATTTGACTTCTCTGTGTTAGGCCCTTAAAAGCCAAATTTCAGAGATATGCGACTTAACGATTCTTAGTTTAAGACACAAAATATGGAGAAGAAGCCATGAAACGTACATACCAGCCATCAAATTTGGTTAGAAAGCGCCGACATGGTTTCCGTTCTAGAATGGCAACAAAAGCCGGTAGAAAAATTCTCAATGCTCGAAGAGCAAGAGGACGGAAGTCCTTAAGCGCCTAGGATTACGCTCAGTCCTGAGACGCACTTTCGGTGCACACTCATGGAAAATTTTACAACAAATCTCCAGAATCCAAAAAACTTTTTGGAAACTCTTTCCAAGAGATCAGACTTCGTGGCTGCTTCCAAGGCAGAAAAGTATGTTGGAAAATCTATCATTGTACAGGCCCGACCCAACGCCCTCCAAAATATAAGAGTGGGCTATACGGCTAGCAAGAGGGTCGGTAATGCCGTAAAGCGGAATAGAGCTAAGCGTCGGATGCGAGCAGCTGTGGCAGAAACTTTGGCTTTTTATGGGACTTCTGGAACAGATTACGTTTTGATTGGACGTGCCCAAACTACCTGTAATACAAAATTTGAAGAGCTTAAGGACGAACTAATCTGCGCTTTTGAAAACCTGAATGCGAAACTAAAATGAACCCTATTTCATTTGTAATATCACTTCCAATCAGAGCCTACAGGGTTATCTTTTCACCCTGGGTAGGACATAACTGCCGTTATCAACCGACGTGCAGCGCATACGCCTTAGAAGCCCTAGAGAAACATGGGGCATTGGTTGGGCTCTACTTAATTGTAAGGCGCTTACTAAAATGCCATCCTTGGGGGGGGCAAGGCTATGATCCGGTTCCCAAAAAAAGTAAATAGTCATCCGGATATATACATGACTTGTTATGGATATTAATCTAATTTAAAGCCATAATATGCTAGATGATCTAAACGATATCCATCCTTTGTTTTACGGTGCCCCATCGAGTACTGAATTCAAAAAACTGCGCCGTAGAATTATTAGAAATGTGAGCCAGGCTATTACCGATTACGGCATGGTGGAGAGGAATGCGCGGTGGCTAGTCTGTTTGTCTGGTGGGAAAGACAGTTATACACTTTTAGCAGCTCTCCACGAATTAAAATGGAGAGGTTTATTACCTGTTGATATATTAGCATGTAATCTGGACCAGGGTCAGCCGAATTTTCCGCAAACCGTTCTTCCAGAGTTTTTAGAGAAAATGAAAGTGCCTCACCGGATTGAATATCAAGACACTTATTCTGTCGTAGTTGATAAAATTCCTGAAGGTCGTACATTCTGCTCACTATGTTCACGATTACGACGTGGCCACTTATACCGTATTGCACGGGAAGAAGGCTGCTCAGCAGTTGTTCTAGGCCACCACAGAGATGACATCCTTGAAACTTTTTTTATGAACCTTTTCCATGGCGGCCGGCTTGCTACAATGCCGCCAAAACTTGTAAATGAAGAAAAAGATTTATTTGTCTACCGACCCCTTGCTTACGTAGCCGAAACGGATTGTGAAAAATTTTCGAAGCAAATGGATTATCCAATAATTCCATGTGATTTATGTGGATCTCAAGATGGACTGCAGCGGCAGCAAGTGAAAAAGATCATAGATGGATGGGAAAAAAATAGCCCCGGACGACGTCAAGTAATGTTTCGCTCGTTGATGAATACTAAACCTTCTCATTTGTTGGATACTAATTTATTCGATTTCTTAGGCTTGCAGAGAGAACTAATAGACGAACACAAAATCCAATCTGACCCAAAAATAAGAGATATTGTTGAATAATCTCTATTTTTTTAATTAAAATTAACATGGTATCTATAAATTCACTTAAACAGGCTTGACCTTTTTGATCTTAGTCTGTTGAACGTGTGTAAAATAGAAAGATTTGGCGGCTTTTTTATGGACGATCAGAATAAAAATCTAATCCTAGCATCCGTGCTTAGTTTTGTTGTTATTATCGTTTGGTTTGTTCTATTTCCTCCACCAGAGCCAATTCAGACTGAAGAGCAAAATATAGAAGAAACACAGACCCAAAATTTACCCGCTCAAGATCTTCAGGAAAATGTGACCTTACCGTCCGATCTCAGTGACAGTAAGGATGTCCCCAGCATCGAGATTGAGACAGACCGAGTTGTCGGATCAATCTCACTCGAGGGTGGAAGAATAGACAATCTTTCTTTGAAGGATTATCGCGTGGCTTTGGATGAAACCGCCGAAATAGTTACCCTTTTAAAGCCAAGTACTATTCCACACGCATTTTATGCTGCATATGGTTGGGCAGCATTAGCAGGACTAGATCCTAAGTCAGTCCCAAATCCAGATACTATTTGGTCAGTGTCAGGCAACCCAAAATTGACGCCACAAGATCCTGTAACTATATATTGGGACAACCAAAATGGTCTTTTGTTCAGTCGTACAATATCAATTGATGAAAATTATCTTTTCACAATCGATCAGACTGTTACGAATAAAAGTGGTTCTGAAGTGCAGTTAAGGCCATATGGCCTTCTCAGACGTCATGGCGAACCACTTGGTCTCAAAAATTTCTTCATACTTCATGAAGGGCTAGTCCGAATGTCCGATGGAACTTTAGCTGAGGACAGTTATGATGACCTCAGAGACTATTCATATAGTGACAGAGAAGCCGCATACGCGGACAGAATTGAAGTGGAAAATTCAGGATGGATTGGTTTTACCGACCATTTCTGGATGGCGACGCTTATTCCAGAGCAAAACAACAGGTTTCGCTCTACCGCTAAGTATTATGATAAGTCTGATATTTTTCAGGCAGAGACCGTTTTTAGTCCCCAGACTGTGGGTACAGGACAGTCGGCAAGCGTAACTTCTTACCTTTTTGCTGGAGCAAAAGAATGGGAGGCAATACGAAATTACGAAAGAACCGGCGTAGATGGCTTTTTGGATAGTATCGATTGGGGCTGGTTCTTTTTCTTAACAAAGCCGATCTTCGCAGCTCTACATTATTTAAATAAGTTTATCGGTAATACAGGCTGGGCAATCATTGGCTTAACTTTGTTAATAAAAACCTTATTGTTGCCTTTGGCGTATAAGTCTTACGTTTCAATGGCAAAAATGAAAGAGCTCCAACCAGAGATGGAAAAAATAAAGGAGCGCGCCGCTGGCGATAGACAAAAATTACAAGCTGAAATGATGGAGCTTTATAAAAAAGAAAAGGTAAACCCTGCAGCAGGTTGCTTGCCAATATTACTCCAAATACCAATTTTCTTTGCACTGTATAAAGTGATATTTGTTACTCTGGAACTCAGACATGCTCCATGGATTGGCTGGATAAAAGATCTTAGCGCTCCAGACCCTTCTACTATCTTAAATCTTTTTGGTCTGCTTCCTTGGGCAAACCCATTTCCACCGGAAAGCTTACTATTTATATTCTCACTGGGCATTTTGCCAATTTTACTCGGAATATCTATGTGGCTTCAGCAGAAGCTAAACCCTGCGCCAACTGATGCAACTCAAGCTATGATTTTCGCATGGATGCCCTGGGTATTTATGTTCATGCTGGGCACTTTCGCTTCCGGGCTCATAATATACTGGATTGCGAACAATATGATAACGTTTGCTCAACAATATATGATTATGCGATCTCAAGGTTATAAACCTGATGTATTTGGCAACATAAAGGCAAGCTTTAAGCGAAAAAAAACCTAAATGGCTTACTTATCAGAAATATGGCGCTATCCTATAAAATCACATGGGCGAGAGCGTGTTTCGGAAGTTAGAGTAAGAGCTAGAGAGACACTTCCGTATGATAGAGTTTGGGCCGTACTTCACGAGAATAGTACTGCAGATGGCAGTAAGTGGGTAGCTTGCCATAATTTCTCAAGAGGAGCTAAAGCGCCTGGCCTAATGGCTATTGCAGCCAATTTCGATGAGGCAACAAATACTCTGAAAATGTCACATCCGACTAAAAATGATTTAATTTTTTGCCCAGATACCCAGGGTGAGAAATTAATTGATTGGACCAAAGATCTTATTCCCAGTGACAGAAGTGGATCTGCGAAGCTTATCAGAGCGCAGACAGCTGCAATGACGGATACGGATTACCCTTCAATAACTATTTGCAGCTCAACATCACATGACGCTTTAGCCGAAGAAATGGGGTGTGATTTGTCAAAAAACAGGTGGAGAGGAAATCTTTGGATAGATGACCTAAAACCATGGGAAGAGATGGAATGGGTAGGTAAAACAGTTCAGATTGGAAATATACAATTTGATATAGTAGAGCCTGTACAAAGATGCATGGCAACAACTGCTAACCCTGAAACCGGAATACGTGATGCAGACACTTTAGGCGCATTACAGGCGCACGGTCATCAGAATTTTAGTGTGTACGCAGTTGCAAAAAATAATGGAACTTTGAGTTTGGGTGACAAACTTACGTTAATTGATTGATGCTAGAGTTTAAGGAAAGTCCTGAACCAGATGAGTTTGCCAGAGAAAAGGGAAGAAAACTCTTCGCTGGAAACGTAGACTTTTTGAAAGGTGTGGTGGACATGAATGGTCTACCTCCCGCAGATCGGCTTGAAGTATGCTTCGCGGGAAGATCTAACGTTGGCAAATCTTCACTCATAAATGCAGTCACCGGAAGAAAGTCTATTGCAAGAGCGTCCAACACTCCTGGACGAACGCAAGAAATTAATTTTTTCAAAACTGAGGACCATCATTATCTTGTAGACTTGCCTGGTTATGGTTTTGCAAACGCTCCAATTGAAGTTGTAAAAAAATGGCAACAACTATTGAAGCGTTATTTATCCGGGAGATCGTCGCTTCGTAGAGCATTTGTACTAATTGACATTCGCCATGGAATTAAAAAAGTCGACGAGGAAATTATGGACTTATTGGACACGTCTGCAGTCACATTTCAATGTGTTTTAACAAAATGTGACAAAGTAAACTTAGAACAAAGAAACCAGATACTGAATCAGGTGAGAAAGAAACTTCAAACCCACCCAGCAGCCTTTCCAGAACTATTAGTTACTTCGGCGGAAGATAAAGTCGGGCTCGAGACGCTGCGGAGTATAATTGCAACATTAGATTAGTATGTTGAAATATAATGTTTCACTATAAGGCTACATTGGGGTAGTAGAAAAACCTCTACACTTTTGGATTATCTATGAAGAAGCAAAATATGAATAGAGATTGGATCGCCACGGCAGAAACCTTGTCACAAGCTCTTCCGTACTTGCAACGTTACTCGGGAGCTATCATAGTAATTAAGCTCGGCGGTCACGCTATGGTAAGTGATGAAGCCCTCGAAACTTTCGCAAGAGATGTCGTACTTATGCGCCAAGTAGGCATAAATCCTGTAATCGTCCATGGTGGCGGACCAATGATTAATTCTATGTTAGATAAGTTAAACATTGAATCTGAGTTCATAGATGGAAAGCGCGTTACAGACTCTGAGACAATCAGTGTAGTAGAAATGGTTTTGTCTGGGAACGTAAACAAAAAAATTGTACAAGCTATTAATAATCAAGATGGACGTGCTGTCGGTCTATCCGGCAAAGATGCAAAACTAATTACCTGCGTTCAGGATAAACCAGAACTGGGACTCGTCGGGACACCTAAAGATGTGAACCCCGAAGTGATCTTTAATTTGTTTGAAAATGACATGATCCCCGTAATTGCGCCACTGGGTTCAGGCATTGACGGTGAAACTTTGAATATAAATGGTGACACAGTATCAGGTGCTATCGCTGCAGCATTAAAGGCTGACAGATTACTTTTACTGACAGACGTGAGTGGCGTTCAAGATAAAGATGGCTCCCTCATAACTGAGCTGAATTCTAACCAAATTAAGAACTGGATAAACGAAGGTATAATTTCGGGTGGTATGATCCCCAAAACAGAAACCGCTCTAATGGCACTAGAGGGCGGAGTACGAGGTGTTGTAATTTTAGACGGGCGAGTGCCAAATGCATGTTTACTAGAGTTATTCACCGAACATGGGGCCGGCTCACTAATAAGAGCTTAAGAATTGTAAATTATATAAATTAAAACTCTAAACGGGTTGAAAATTCACTTCTGTAAAGTACATCTCTGCTTATGGAAAATGAAATCTTCATAAGACTTGGAATATTCTTTTTGGCTTTCGCAGCTTTAGCTTTGTTGGAACAGGTTATACCGCGCAGGTCAGAAGAAGCAAACAAAGGATCTAGATGGAGGACAAACTGGTCTTTCATCATTATAGATAGCTTTTTCTTGAGGATATTGGCTTTCGCAATTCCATTGCTTGCAATAGGCGCAGCTATGGACGCAAAGGCAAATTCAATTGGGATTTTTAATTTATTTGATGGACCGATTGTTGTTGAGTTTATCTTATCAATATTAATTTTGGATTTCGCTATTTGGCTTCAACACGTGGTAACGCACAAGATTCCATTTTTATGGAGGGTGCACCAAGTCCACCACTCTGATCCTGAATTTGATGTTTCCACAGCTATTAGATTTCACCCTATTGAGATTGTCCTTTCTATGTTTTTTAAAGTTGGCCTTGTATACCTGCTCGGGCCATCTGCATTAGCCGTTTTGGTATTTGAGATTTTACTTAATGCCAGTGCGATGTTTAATCACGCCAATATCAACATCCCACCAAAACTTGAAAAGTTTCTCAGATTATTCATCGTTACACCAGACATGCACCGAATACACCACTCCTCAGATAGAAGTGAACACGATACTAACTACGGGTTCGCACTCTCTATTTGGGATAAATTATTTGGCACCTATAAAGTAGAGCCCAATCTTAGTCATCAAGAAATGGAAGTGGGTTTGAGATGGCAAAACGATAAACCCACAAAATTTTGGTGGAGCATATGGCTACCTTTCAGAAACAAGTAACCTATGCTTCTATTAATGAGAAACTAAAAAGAAGTGGTCTCACCTTGAGAGGTGGATTTACACAAGAAGATCAAACAACATTGCTAATTGGACCTGATGAACCTTCCTTTTGGGACTATTTCAGAAACTCCCATGAATATAAAGATACTCTTCCAGATCCAATGGACAGATGGTCAAAACGCGTTATCGGAGCAATAGCGTCAGACCTTAATTCAAGAGCAGTGTATCCTTCTGATGGACCACCCTATGCACCATTTTACACTTGGGCAGTTTTAAGTAAGAAAGCATTCGTTTCGCCTTTGAAATTACTCGTCCATGAAGACGTCGGCTTAATGATATCATATAGAGGAGCTTTGGTATTAGAGCAGTCAATCCAGTTGCCAGTGAGCAGAGATAAATCACCATGTGAAGCTTGCATTAAGCCATGCATAAATGCCTGTCCAGCCGATGCTTTTAGCGTAGAAAAGTATGATACCGATGCTTGTACGTCCTATCTATGCTCTCCTACTGGACAAGATACGTGTTTTCAAAAAGGGTGCAGTATTAGACTCAGCTGCCCTTTATCACCTAAGAATAGTAGACATGCAGATCAAACAAAATTTCACATGAAAGCATTTTTAAAACTATGAAACGCCTCATACTAATGCGTCATGCTGAAGCTGGATGGCATATAAATATGGATGATCACGAGCGACCCCTGAGCGCTAGTGGCATTCGTGATGCAAAAAAAATTGGTTCATGGTTAAAAGAAAAAGCATATATACCTGATGAAGTCATCTCATCTACTTCTTTAAGAACCAGGGAAACCTTGAGCTACTTATTTTTAGACTGCCCACAAATCTTCGAAAGGTCATTATACTTAGCAGACGCTGACCAAATGAAATCAACTCTTCAAACGCTCTTATCAGAAACAGTTATTTTGTTGGCGCACAATCCAGGAATAACTGAATTAGCGCATGATTTAATGAATCATGAGGAAAAGCATGAAAATTTTATGGATTTCCCAGCTGCCTCTACTTTAGTGATAGACTTCAAAGCGGATCGATGGAGCGAAGTAAAATCATACAGCGGAATATTCGTCGATTTTGTAATGCCACTGCAATTATAGACGACTTCAATAATAAAACACTCAATACAAATTTTAGGTCTTAATGTCCCAATATCTGGCTTAAAAATAATTTTGTACGATCTGACTGAGGATTATTGAAAAACTGTTCAGGCTCATTTTGCTCTACTATTTGTCCATCATCCATAAAAATAACTCGGTTAGCGACTTGACGGGCAAATCCCATTTCATGTGTAACACAAATCATTGTCATTCCATCTTCAGCTAACTCAATCATAGTATCAAGCACCTCTTTGATCATCTCAGGATCAAGTGCGGAAGTAGGCTCATCAAAAAGCATTATTCTAGGTCGCATACAAAGTGATCGAGCAATTGCAACCCGCTGCTGCTGCCCACCAGATAACTGACCAGGATATTTATCAGCCTGCTCAGGAATCTTCACTTTCTCTAAAAAATGCATCGCTGTTTCCTCAGCTTCTTTTTTCGGAATTTTTCTTACCCATATAGGTGCTAAGGTACAGTTCTCTAGAATACTTAAGTGAGGAAATAGATTAAAGTGTTGGAAGCACATTCCAACTTCAGATCTAATTCTATCGATATTTTTTATATCGGATGTAAGTTCTGTGCCATCGACGATGATCTGGCCACTCTGATGCTCCTCAAGCGCGTTTATACAACGAATAAGGGTTGATTTTCCGGAGCCTGAAGGACCGCAAACAACAATTCGCTCACCTCTATTCACAGTTAGATCAATATCGCGTAGGACATGAAAAGAGCCAAACCACTTATTCATGCTCTGAATCTTAATTGCAATTTCGTCAGAAACTTCAAGTTTTAACTTTTCAGCCATATAGCTTTCCTTTTCCTACCGTTTACCAGTTTCCAGTTGCCGTTCCAACCATTGAGAATATTTTGATACACTAAAACATACGACAAAGAAGATTGCAGCAGCCGCTCCGAATAGTTCCCAATACACACCGTTCCAGTCCGTCGATGACAAAATTGGTCCCCTAATCATTCCAACCAAGTCAAACATAGATATGATTGATACCAGAGTAGTATCCTTAAGCATTCCAACTGAAACATTTACAATTCCTGGTATCGAAATCTTTAATGCTTGAGGAAGAATTATGAACCGCATCGATTGGGTATAATCAAGACCAATACTATCTGCAGCCTCATATTGCCCTTTAGACAGTGCCGCCAAACCACCCCTTACAACCTCAGCAATATATGCCGCATTGAAAAAGGTCATCATGATTAATACCCGCAAAATAAGATCTATGGAGGTATCAGGCGGAAAGAAAAATGCTAGAATGACATTCGCAACAAATAAAAGAGTTATAAGCGGTACACCTCTTATGAACTCAATGAATACAACACAAATCCATTTAATTATCGGCATACCTGACTGCCGCCCCAGAGCCAGCGCAATTCCAAGTGGAATAGAGAGACAAACTGCGATTGTACCCAATAAGAGATTGAGCATAAAACCGCCCATATCTCGTGAAGGAACAACTTCCAATGCAAGAAAGGATTCGTTTAAGTCAACAATATAACCTCCAATAATCCACCAAACATTAGCAGCGATGAGGCTACCCAAAACTGCTATTGCAAATGAGCCACTAGAGAACCTTCGATAACAGATAATGGCAAGCGCACATCCCAAAAATGCAGATACTGAGGTTAATATTGACCCTCCCCATATTAACCAAAATGCCAGAAATGGATATATTGCGCTAAATATTAGAAGCTGGCGCGGAAGCCTCCTAAACAAAATAGGAGCCAAAGCAACAAGAAGTAATACGGTTGCTAAATTTGGTCTCCAGTATTCTGACGACGGGTATTTAAAACCATAAATGAGCTGTGGGAACCTTTCCTTTAAGACAGCAAAACATGCCCCACTTTTCCCATCTAATAGGTCGTAGCATTCTCGAACAGTCTTAGCGTCCCAAACTCCATTTAAAAACCAAGGAGTGACCGCAACAATAATCGAGTATATCACCCAAAGTGAAATAAACGTCATAATTGTATTAAATGCAGATGAAAATAAATTTTCCCGAACCCATTTAACTAAACCCCTCTCAGCTGCAGGAGGAACACGTTCTGAAATCATTTCCTTGCGAACAAACGAATTATTTTCAGACATAACTAGCGCTCCTTCAACATAATGCTGCGATTATAAACGTTCATGATCGCAGATATGCTGAGACTTATGACTAAATAGAATAACATTAATAGAAGTACGGCCTCAATCGCGCGGCCTGTCTGGTTTAAAGTTATACCACCTAATGTACCTGTGATATCCATATAGCCAACAGCTAATGCCAACGAACTATTTTTAGTAATATTTAGATAAAAAGAAATTAGCGGTGGTACGATAACACGAAGTGCTTGAGGCAAAATAACTAAGTTCATTATAAAATTAGGACGCATACCGAGCGCGCCCGCCGCTTCACTTTGACCTTTATCTACGGACTGGATACCTGCTCTAACAACCTCAGCTATAAATGCACCTGTGTAGATTGAGAGCGCAAACCAAAGTGAAATTAAAGATCCTCTTGCGTGTATTCCACCTTTAAAATTAAACCCCTTTAGTTCTGGGTATTCCAAACCAATAGGACTTCCTAGCGCAAAATAAATTATGAGTGTCGGAATAAAAAATATTCCAACGCTAGTCCAGCGGGTCTCTAATAACTTACCCTCTGAATAAAGTTTTTGTCGGGCATAGTACCGAAATGCAAAAATCCCAATAACAGACAAAATAAAAGTAACGATAACGAGGAAGGAACCATCATTAAATACAGGTTTAGGGATATAAAAGCCCCTACCGGTGAAAGCAAAAGCATCCCATAGCATGGTTGCCTCTGGGTTCTCTCCACGGAAAGCCTTTGGCTGAGGTAAAAAAGCTAGGAAAACAGAATGAATAATTAATATCCAAATAAGAACTGGTACATTTCTGAAGATTTCAACGTAAATCATCATCAGTTTCGCAACAATCCAATTGTTGGATAACCTTAAAATACCAGCAGTAACACCGAAAAAAGTTGCCGCAATACATCCCAAAAATGCCACTAACAAAGTGTTAAGAACTCCAACAATTGATGCTCTTAAATGGGTTGACTGACTGTTGTATTCAATAAGTCGTTGGTTAATATCATAACCAGCAGGTTCACCTAGAAAACTATAAGAAATATTCAAACCAGCAGCAGCTAAGTTCTCTAGCAAATTCTTTCCTAGATACGCCATTGCACATATCAGGATAAATAAAGCGAAAAACTGGAACGTATATGATCGATAACGCTTATCGTTCAGCAGCATAGAAAACTGAAACTTGTCACGTCTCGCTAACTCAGATGTATTCATATAAAACTAAACCTGGATATGCCAAAGTTAATTGCGGCACGCTAAACGTTTTAAAGCACTTACGCAACAAAAAGGGCGCAAGAATGCGCCCTTTAGTGATTTATTTAACTATTAACGGAAAGGTGGTGAGTAAATCAGACCACCGTCTGTCCATTTTGCATTAACACCGCGAGCCAGTCCAATGATTGTACCTGCACCAATGTTATTTTCGAAAATTTCGCCATAGTTTCCTGAAACAGCGATAGCTCTTTTCGCCCACTCTGCATCAAGACCAAGCATTTCACCAAGATTACCTTCTGACCCAAGTAAACGGTTCATTTCAGGATTGTTGGTGCCTTTTGACATTTCTTCAAGATTTCCTGAAGTAACACCAAGCTCTTCTGCAGTAATCAGTGCATTCAAGGTCCAGCGCACGACGTCACCCCAGTTGTTGTCACCGTGACGTACAAGAGGGCCGAGAGGCTCTTTTGATACGATTTCAGGCAGCACTACGTGATCTGTTGGAACTTCAAAGTTAGCACGTCTTGCAGCAAGTGCTGATCGGTCAGTTGTGAAAACATCACATGCACCAGCAAGGTAGTTTGTAACAGCCTCAGAACCAGTTTCAACTGGTACTGCTTCGTAGCTCATATTGTTTGAACGGAAAAAGTCAGCCAAGTTTAGCTCAGTTGTAGTACCTGTTTGGATACACACTGTAGCACCATCTAACTCAGTAGCTGAGCTAACACCAAGATCAGCTTTAGCCATAAAGCCCTGACCATCGTAGTAGTTCACGCCTACAAATTCGAACTTTAGGTCAACATCACGGCTGAAAGTCCAAGTTGTATTTCGTGCCAACATGTCAATTTCACCTGAAGCCAACGCAGTAAAACGTGTCTTACCTGTTGTTGGGACAAATTCGATAGCATCAGAATCGTTAAGAACGGCAGCTGCAACAGCTCGACATACGGCTACGTCAAAACCCTGCCATACACCATTTGCATCAGGTTCTGCGAAACCTGGAACACCAGTTGAAACGCCGCAATTCAGTTTGCCTCGCGCTTTAACGTCATCGAGTGTGCCTGCAAAAGCAGCACCAGCAGTAAGACCCGCAACAGTCACTGCGCCAAGAATAAATGAAGTCTTCATTTTTACCTCTTCCTAAATTTCCCTTGATCAGGGCATTAAAAACATTGAAAGGGTCCGTTAACGTCAGACGCACGTACCCAACCAACCAAGTGCAGGGAGTGTGTCCCAAATAGACCTAAAAGGTCAAGGTCACAAATGTTAATATATTAATAATTTTTAGTTTTTTTTATAATTTTGAGAAAAAAAATGGGTTCAGAGGGATATTTGAAAAAATTCACACCCAATTTTAAAGTCATTATATTTTTTTTCAGAAGCTGCCATCGCTTCTTCATCGCTGCCCCACTGTTCTATCTGCCATTCTTCGTCTACGCGAGATGCAGACCAAACTTGGTCTGCCATAAATGCATTATTAACAATGGCATAAGCACCTATTAAACTGCCCGAAATAGTAACAATTTCATGAAAACCAGCTAGCTGAAACGGTGTCATATTATAAATTGGAGCTTTCAATTTATCCATTTCATCATCATCTTGTTCTATAAACATGACCCCAGAAGAAACATTCACATTAACATTCATAGAATTTTTAACCCAATCTAAAAATGGATCCCAAGCAGTAGTTTGTTTTTTGATTAGTGCAGCTGGGCTACTGGCTCGATAGTAAAATAGATCAGTTTCGCCGAATTCAGACAAAATATCTGCAACTTCCTTAAATTGTACTGAGACTTTGTCTAAAGCTGAATTGGATAATCTAGTAAAAGGCATTTTTGCAGGAATAACTTCATTATCTTGCTCTTTCCACTCATTTGCTACCCTATTTGCTAACGCGTTGGACGGTAACAAAAGAGAATTTTTAGCAGGTGTGAGGATTGGCCGATCATCCAGCACCACCAAAAAGCCAGCTTCAGTTTGCTTCACTTCAACAGTATCCCAAGTGCGCTTAATCTTCCATTCACTCATTACATTTCCAATCTAAGGACAAAAGCTTTTGAAAACACTCATGATTACTCACATAGTTATTCCAAAAAATCTGAAAATGGATCATTAGAAAAGTCTTTACTACTCCACTCAAATGTTTTCCATGTGTGTGCCATATGAGGGGGCAAATCAGCAACTAATTCTAGAGGTTTTTTGGTAATGGGGTGTTCTAGTTTTAAATAACGAGCATGAAGATGTAGATCGTCACTGAGCTCACCCCCAAGCTTAGCGCCCCATCCATCACCTAAATTTTGCTGGCTCATTTTGCCATATTTTTTATCACCAATAATTGGATGACCTAATTCAGCAATATGGGCCCTAAGTTGATGTGTTCGACCTGTGACTGGAACCATTGCCAACCACGAACCGCGTTTAGCAAGTTGTGTCAAAACCACATAGTCGGTTTCTGCCTGCTTTGCTCCATCTATCTTTTTTACATCACCCGGATGCACACATCTCATTTTTTCAAAATCTTTATTAGTCGACTTTACTAGTCCATAGTTAATTGTTCCTAAATGTGGGGTCGGTACACCCGCTACGGCAGCCCAGTAAATTTTACGTGTCTTCTTCTGTTGAAAAGCATTCGACAAATGCTGAGCGACCTTTCTAGTACGTGCCAACAGCAATACGCCTGAAGTTTCTTTATCCAAACGGTGCACCAATCTTGGCTTCTCATCCATTCCAAATTTTAATGCCTCAGTCAGCCCATCTATATGCTTTACTTGCTTGCTACCTCCCTGGGTGGCAATTCCCGGCGGTTTATTTAATGCTATGAGATAATCATCACGGTAAATAACCGCATTCATTATTGCCTTAGCATCATCTGCACTCAACGGTTTACTAAGTTTTGGAGACCTTGCTTCTAAGTTTGCTAAAGGTGGAATTCTTACTGCTTGCCCGACTTTTAAACGGCTTGAGGCCTTACAACGACTGCCATCTATTCTCAGCTCGCCCTTTCGACACATTTTCTCAATTCGACCCTGAGTAAGCTGCG
>Ga0207993_1000488_pt1 | contig 15583 bp, 22 predicted proteins | sample ETN01SmetaG_2_FD_185791 | JGI IMG/M metagenome (GOLD analysis project Ga0207993, IMG submission 185791) | Marine microbial and viral communities from oxygen minimum zone, Eastern Pacific Ocean - ETNP2014F12-01SV265 (SPAdes) (version 2) | ecosystem: Environmental > Aquatic > Marine > Oceanic ...
CAAACGCAAAATCTAGCTGTGGGTGTGGAGAGTCTTTCATGACATGAACACGTTTACTCTTCACCTGGAACATTCACACCTATCGCCTTTGCGATCGCCCCGTCCACTGTACTCTTGAGTCCGGTGTATTGAAGACCGCAATCTGCGAGAGTCACACTGCTCGAGCTCATGCAGCAACACAATAAGCACCACATTAACGTGATGTTAAACGGTACGGGCGCACCTATGGATTTTAATGCACTCCTCGTCATCCCGACTGGTTTATATATCATATATAAGCAGCAAAGGCAGCTTAGCGTCGAGGCGAGCGACCCTGGGTTACATTTCCAATCAACCATGATTTAATATTTATATATATTTTATTCTGTGTCCGGGTTAACGATGTACTTTTCGAGAGCTTCGAGTCGGTCACTGTATTTAGCGATTAAATCGAGTTCAGCTTCCATGGCTTCCATTACATCGGAATGTTCACCGATACCCGAAGGGTTTGTTAGGTATATTTCTACGTTGGCGCGGTGTTTGGCGATCATACCCCGCGCGTGCGCTTTCATGAAGAAAATTAACCTATCTCTTTCCATTTTTATAATAGACGTGGCTCACGTTTAAGTGTATTAAATGCTGCATCCAATCAGCATGGACGTGAATATGATCATAGCCAATCGTCCGGTTTCAACATAAGAAACTTTATCAAATTCCTCGACACTCTTTGACTGCGCGACGCACCTGTCTACCGAATACGCGGATATGGCGGAACACAACACGCCCAAACACGCAAATTCGGGGCGGTGATATTGTTCGATCGGGTTCGCACCGGATACAATCCAGTTAGCGGTTCCTAGTATCACGCCATATGCCGCAGTCTTACCGGCGACTGCTTCGATGACTTTAGCCGGTGTGATTTCCGGTCTAGTAGAGGCACACGTTACGGTTCGTGTACGTTTAGGTAAATGTGGTCTTGCGATTATTCTCGCACGAAGAGGTGTTATCATCATTTTTTATCATTACGATGAATTCTCTAAGTAATGTCTAATCCGAATCTCATTTTCATGTGTTTCATCGCCTCCCGTAGACTTGGTTCACTCCACAGAAGCCATCTCGACCAAAAACCCGCCGTCTTCAAACCCGAGATTTCCCAATCCTCGAGTTTGCTCTTAGTCACTTTAGACATTCTTTCGTGTACCCTTTGTGGATCACTGAATTTACGAGTGTCTCCGCCACCGTGTCGTAACACGTAGAGACGCATGCGCATTGGGTTCTTGTGTATGGTATAGTCCGTGTATCCTTTGCCCCCAAAGTCTACATGGTCGCCATCTGGAAATGTCACTCTGTACTTCTTGTCCCGGATCGGACTTTTCTTGAGAGTAACTTTCATTATTATTAACATTTGAAAATTTTTAAAAAATATTTTTTTTATTTTTGAAACTTTTTTCTTTTAAAAGAAAGTGAAAAAAAAATTATTTTTTTTTCGATTTTCATTTTCAAAAAAGTATGGTGTTCATTCATTTTCGAGGAGACCACTGAACAAATTAAGAATATCGGCGAAGTAGTCGAACGACGCACCCACAAAATTACCTTCGTAGTTTCGTCTCAGTATGTTATTGGTATCGTATATGACGAAGAGAGCAAACAGTGGTACGATGATCTGAGAATACCTCTTACCCGTGAATAGCCTTACCAAAATCAAACCTATGAGACATACGAACAAAATAGACCCGAGCATCCTGAGGTCATACCCGAGCATGTGTGTGACGACACCTAACACAAACATAGCGATGAAAATGGTGACCGCATCGAGCAAAGCCTCCTTTACGTCTCTCTTACCTCGCGTACCCAAGAACATACCCGCGACGGCGGACAAAGCTGTGAAAAGCATGAACCGCGTGATGATGTTCTTCGTAAACGCAAACATGAGAAGCGCGACGAACCACGCGACCATGTACGTGAGCGCATTTTCGGCGACAGCCTTACTCATTTTTGGATCTTCTATGGTAGCCTTCGCAAAGCCGTATGTCACGAGTGACTGAAATATCAAGTTTGCGAACACCTTTGATAGGAACATTCTATTAATATACACGTCTAAAATAATTTACTTTTTCAAGAGGAGGTAGTGGTGGTACAAGTGAATACCATTGATGTACAAACCAATGGCGAGTGGTATCAACAAGGTTGGGCGCTTTTTATACACGGCTGGAAGCGCCATGGCGACAGCGAAGAGAACCATGGTGAAGTAAAGCACTGGTGGTGCGATCAAACCGGTCTGCGTTCTAGTGAGACCCATGAAGAAACGCTTATCGAGAGTGTCGACCTCATCGGTTGGTTCTGGCGCGTAGTATTCCTTTCCTTTATAACCTGGCATTTATTATATATGAAGAAAATATTGAAATACCTGTTAGGCTCAGTTGTTTTGGTGGCGTTCGATTATTTTAAAAATCCAATAGACCGCCTGTATTTCAGTAGACCTCTCAGACCACTCGTGGGCATGAGAAATACACTCATAGACATGTTTTGTCATAAACCATTTTATTACCCAAAAGATTACAGTGATTTGTGGATCATACGATTGTACTACAGAGAATTAAGAGACGCTGTATTGTCGGGCATGAAGGACGCTAAAAAGTACTACTTTCATGACGACGATTCATGGTTTGAAAAGAATGAGAACTATTACTATTACAAAATCGAGGATTTCCCACTCATAAAGAGGCGCATAGACAAGATACCGCGCGTCGTTGGTGGAGTGATATCCGTGATGGAAGGACCCATGACCATACCACCTCACCGAGCGGAACACAACTTATATCTCAGATACCACCTCACACTCGAGGGTACGAGTACTCTGGACACGGAATACGAGACGCATGAACACAAACCGGGTGAAGATTTGTTATTCGATCATTCGAGATATCACACTGTTAGGAAGACCACGGATGATAGAAGAATTGTATTGATACTTGATGTTAAAAGATTCTAAAATATGAGATGATGTCTACATACGGCTTTATATGATTCACTCCCACCCACGAGTTCTAATTCCTTGGTGTTTACGATACGTTTCGTAAACGGACCAGGTGTTCCATCATTACACCTCATACACAACGCTGATAACTTGGTCACACTATCCGCGACGGGTATACAGTCTAAAATTTCACCGAATTTTTCCTGTTTGAAATCGGCATCGAGTCCCGCGAGTATGACTGTCTTTTTTAGAAACAAACACATTTGTACGAAACCTTTCAGGTTATCAAAAAACTGCGCTTCATCCACGGCGACGACATCTGACTCACAGAAATTTTCATCCAGTAACGTATCCGCGATTTCGCTCACTTTCAGGCATTCGAAATCGACACCATCATGGCTGTGTATGACTTCCTTTTCCGAACGCGTGTCTTTCGATGAGGTTATCACGGATATACGTTTACCAAGGACTTTGTATCTCTTCAGACGTCGTATGAGTTCCGACGTCTTACCCGAGAACATGTTACCTATGATTATTTCGAGACTCATCTTATACGATTTTAGCCTCTTTTGTTTAACTAAGTCAAAATGTAGAGCATCGTAAATCAGACATGATTCACAAGGCTTCTTACAAAGGGAGGGAAGGTGTCTATTTTCAAAAGTCAGGAAAGGTGTGTTTTGAAAATATAATTTTTGATAGCATCGAAGACGCCATTAAATTTTTCGGAAGATAAAGTATGACGAAAATCATCACCGGGAATTTCCTTATTTGGAAAGGCCTGGACTTGCATACAGATTCTAGGACGAAACATCCACGAAAGGCTAAAAGTAAAGAAGTCGCTAAAGTTAGATACAACTGCTATGTGTGCAAGGATAAATGTGAAATATATTCACCAGTGGAAGATGCATATGTGAAATGTCGGAGATGTGACGGTTGTCGTATTAAGATGGATAGTACCGATGATTATGATTGGTTTGATTAAATTATATGTAATAAATAAGATGACCCTCACTGATCAGGAAATATCTAAGAAGATTCGCGAGTTGCGAAAAACAAAGGGTCCAGTATACGCACCCCTTAAATATTTCAGAGGGCTGAAGACGCTCAGAGACGTAGAAAAGAGATATGTAAAAATGAAAACGAAAACATACACGAAATTTTCAACTGATAAAGGTGTGAAAACCCGCACCTCTTCGTACACGAAACGATTCCGCGAAAAGTACCCGAACGCGAAATCCCTCCCCGAAATTGCGAAAGCGACGAAGATACCATTGAAGACACTGAGAACTATATACGATCGAGGGCTCGCTGCGTGGAGAACCGGGCACCGACCGGGCGCTTCTCCACAGGCGTGGGCGTATGCGAGAGTGCATAGTTTTGTGATGAAAGGAAAGACGTATTACACGGCGGATAAGGATTTAGCCTCGCGTTTGGTTAGACTTGGCGCTATTTGATGTGGCTGGCCTCGCACTCGTAGTTCGAGTAACACTTTCAAATTTAGCACTCTTGGTTCGCGTGACACTTTCGGGACTCTTGGTCCGAATGATACTTTCCACTTTTCCAGTACCTGAACGACTCTGGGTAACGGAATTGGGGCTTCTATTCGTTTTAGCTGCGGACGACCGATTACCCGGGGATACTCTTTGTCTGACTCGTCTTTCGGAAGAAGACCCGGCACTACCTGTAGTAGGTCTCAGTCTCTTACGCTGAGATACATTCGAATTGGGGCGCTTCATTTCAGCTGTATTGTTTCGAGATGGCGCAGCCCTAAGGGCGGGGGCACGGTTCATTCCGGCCGTATTGTTTCGACTTGGTGCATTTCTCTTAGAAATAGACTTACTTCCGGTATTTGGTTTTGACAAAAGCATTTGTGTTGTTGCCCGTGTATTTTGGTTTATACCAACATTAGCATTCATATTTTTTATGTATTTAACAACACTTGGACTTTGCGTTTTAGTGTTATTCTTAATCAAAAGGTCATCAAATCCATGTATAATTATCCCATTTGTTCCATATGTAGAGTTATCAAACATTATTCTTGGCTTCATACCGAGAAGTTCTTTTTGTACAAAAGCGGTGATACCAACAAAAACTCCATCGAGGGTTCCTGATACAGATCTTAAACCACGTTTATATTGATGTGCCACGACGAGTATTTGAGCAAAATCACCCATAAATTTTGATATCTTTTGTATTGTATTACCCTTTTTGGCTTCATTTGTTGTTGTACCCATTTTTAATGGTACACCGTTTACTGAAATATTAAATTTTGTATCATCTATGTAAATGTTTACAGACATGTGGTCACCAAAATTAAACGCATATGTATTTACATCAAATTTATAATGTATATATGGTTCATTCCTAAATAATTGTCTGGTTAATCGATCCATAGTACCCCCTCTTTGGCCAGTTGAACTGCCACCTCTACCTGGATCAAGTAGATTAGCTACGTTTATAAGTGGCTTTATATAGTAACTGTTGCCTATTTTACTCGATTTTATAAGTTCAGTTAAATTTGAATCTTCGGAATCGAGTGACATGTATATGGGTAATTTTGGTTTTTTGATTTTTGATCTTATCTTAGATGTACTATGTAAAAAGTACATACCGCTCCCATCTCCCCATATATTATGTATATTGTTTTTTATGTTTTTGTCTGCGTCTGCATGCCTATATAAATTACCATCTTTGTTTATTAATATATGATTATCAATTAATTTGTCAATAGTTTTTGTAATTTTAATACCATTTATAGGTGTTTTTATAAGAAATTTTACATAATCACTTTTTAAGAAATTTCCAAATGTTTCTTTTTTTGAAAATGTACCATCGTGAGCCATGTCAAGCCATATCATAACCAAAAAATTAATAAGTTTTGTATCGTCCATTTGTATATCCACCGTGGAAGGTAACGTATTAGAAAGAGTAGAACCCGGTTTATTTATTATGTCATGTTGAATATTTAGGTATCTATCTATGTCAGCGTTACTATATTTCTTGAATTTAGCTGTAATCTGAGTATCTGTATAATCTGAGTATATATGATTTAATGTGATCCACGCAAGTCTATTCTTTCCAGATGCTTTACCTATTTTCTTTTCTATATAGGAAATAAGAGTTTTTTTATCTTTTATTATGCTTTTTTCGATTTTCGCAGTTTTCTTTACACCACCTTTTGCGACCCGCGTCTTTTTAGTAGTCTTGGGTACCTGTGGGGTTAATCGGGCGGGCTGCCTTTTCGTTCTCGTGGGTCTACCAGACATCTTAAAATACACACACAAAAAAATACCTAAGTCATGTTGACCACCCTGAATAATCAATTGACTCAATCAAAGATGAACGCTGAATCCATCGCTACCTACATTTCCAACCTTGAAAAGGACAACGCCGCTCTCAAAAAGCTTCTTCAACAATGCGAAGAAGAAAAGGCTATTCTTGAGTACGAAAGCATGCTCCACTACGCTCAAGTGAGCGACGATGAATCTGTCGCATCTGACTCAGACAGTAGTACAATGGCGCAAATAACTGGCGGCGAACCTTATGAATCTGATTCTGATTCTGATTCTGAGTATGAACCCGATGAATACACGCAATTGTCTGACTCCGACTCCTACTCCGAGTCCGACTCCGAATACGAAGCTGATGACGACGACTTCTTTGTCTGTTACAACCCTGACCTGGTGAAGGCTTTTGATGAACTCGCCGACCGAGAAGAAAACAAATACAAGAAACACGCGTTTCGGCACGCCGCTAACATGATTCACGGGTGGCCCGCAAAGATAACCAGTGGTGAACAAATCTCTCATGTGAATGGTATTGGAAAGGGTATCATTCAAAAGATAGACAAATTTCTTGAAACTGGAAACTCTTGTACATTCGTTACGAATGACAACATCGCTGATAAACTGGAATTACTCGCGCAAGTACAGGAAAACGATCACAAGAGTGAAGCTTACGAAAAGGCCGCCGATGCTATTCGCAAACTTAAGTTTGAAGTCACGAATGGCACCGAGATTTCACAAGGACCCCGAAAAGTACCAGGTGTCGGCAAAGGTATCGCAAACAAGATCGACGAATACATCGCGACCGGTGAAATCCGGGAGTTATCGATCGACAGATTGATGTGGCAATTGAATGCTATCAACAATATTCCTCGAGATGAGAACCTGGGTCGTCTTAACATCGGCCCGAGACCCGTCGTTAAATAAAACAGTAATTATGTAATGAATCAAATAACTAAATACTTACGAACTAGCATTCCTCACTAACTCATACCAATCATAGTACTCATTAAGATTATTTCGTAAATTGGAATTTGTTAATTTGCTTATATCTTGCTTAATGTAGAGATCACCTTGCTGCACAAAACCGTTTTTGACTATTTGTTTTAATACAAGCCTAATGACCCTCCTCTGTTGAATTATTTTCTTTTGTTTTTCCTTTGTTGAATTAGTATTATTGGGACGTATATTTAATGATTGCTCAAAATATTTTTGAAATTTTGACAAATATGTAGTCAACGCCGACGGTAATTTATGGAGGGGGACTATCGCATGCGCGGTAGATCCGTCTGAACGAGTGGTGTCATATAATAGAGAAACAATAAGGGGTGCATCTTTCATAAATTTCATGTGATGAGGTTTGAACTTTCCATTTACATACGCCGTATAGTAATCGCCACCCTTTTTGTGTCCAGACATGAGCATTTCCTTGCCGGTAACTCGGTATATCAAAGCAAGGTCTTTTATTTGTTCCTCAGTTGTTATAGTACCTTTTCTTATACCACGCTTTATCGTCTCAAATATGTTTGACCGCGCTAAATAATCCCTATTATTAATTTTCATTAATGTATTGACTTTGGCTTCGAGATCCCTCCCATTCATAATTCGCTTTATTATCTTTTTTGTCGCGTCTGTGGGCGGATACGCCTTGATGTCATTCTTACTAAACTTGTTCCGTGTCAATGGAGATGTGAAGAACGGATCGTTATTTTTTCGTACTTCCCGACGGCGCGACACTGGGAGAGTTTCAGCTGATTCAATGAACTTATTAAGAAATCGACGATCCCACACCTGTTTAATCTTACCATTTTTCGCCAAATCCGTTAAGAGGAAGACCCTCTTATTTTTGGGAATTTTATTCTTTTTAGATTCCGTCATACTACTATTTAACCATGAAACCACGTTTTTGTTTGAGTTTGAGTTTGAGTTTGAGTTTGAGTTATTGTTTTTGTTCTTGTTTTTGTTTTTGTTTTCAAGATTATTCAACATTTTTTGATACTTCGAAACATTCACGGCTTTCGGTTTCCTACCTGGACTTTGGGGTCCACCACCATATATCCTATGAATTAAATTATTCAGCTCTCGCGCCTCACGGCTAAGCCCGTTATTGTTTGAGTTATTGTTTGAGCTTGAGTTGTATGCAAAATTCCTAGTAAGACCGGGTCCATTTTGTCCATATAATCGCGCACGATTATCGGCCATTCTTGTTATACCCTGACATTTTATTACTCTTCCTCATCTTCCGAACCCAACATTCGTTTCACCTCATCATATACAACACTCAAGAGTGCCACTTTATACGCGAGAAATCCAACAAATGTAGCCCCGTAATCAAAATCAAACGCGAAAGGTGCGCTATTCCACATGGCTTCAAATACAGCGGTCCCAATCGGCGCGAATAACTGTTTTTGAAATAGTGATTTTTCAATGTTATCGACGTGTTTCTCCAACAGGGATATGTACACGAATGAAGACAACACACCCAAAGACGCAGAAACTCCCTGTTCAGCACCTTGTGTGATGAAATACATGGTCGTAAGTGCGCTACCATATCCAAGTGTCGCACGATTTATCCTCTTTTTGAGTTTACCGTAATCTGTTTTTGGTTCAGATGTAGCTCTCACGACCGCATTATGAATAACCCACATTTATTAGGTTACCGCACGTATTCCTTAACCGACATAAAGATTGAGACCGTATTTATGATATAATGTTTTCCGAACTTCGGGTGAAGAGACTCGTTCAACATGCTATTGTTCCAACTCGCGGCTCTGCTCATGCTGTTGGATATGATTTATATAGTGTGGAAGATTGCAGTATTCCACATGGTGGTCGCCTTCTTGTCGGGACAGGGATCGCAATTGTTATGCCAATGAAGGTATATGGGCGTGTTGCCCCGAGATCTGGTCTCACCGTGAAGCATGGCATCCACGTGGGTGCGGGTGTGATTGACCCAGATTACACGGGCGAAATTAAGGTCGCTCTTTTTAATCTCGGTGATGGTCCGTTTGAGATTAAGAAGGGAGACAGAATCGCGCAACTCATCTTGGAAAGGTGTGAAACGCCGTATGTTCGGGAAATCACCGAAATGTCTGAGACGGAACGTGGTGATGGTGGTTTTGGGTCTACGGGCGCTTAATATCCCCTGTGTTCGTTAAAAAACCACATCGCTTCTTCGGTGGGCATGAACCGAATATTTTTTTGCATCGCCATCCATAATTGTGCTTGGTTTACATTTGGGTAACTCCAAAGAAGCCATCGTTCCCAGTACCCCGCACGAAAGGGATCTTCCCAATTCTCTTCCGTGCTGGTAACCGCGTAGAGCATACCCCTGTGTATTTCATAAGGATCCGTTTCTAGTCGTAGTTCTCTTGGTATTTGCGCACCTTTTTCAAGAAGATGCGCACGCATCATACCTGGATCTCTATGGTCAGTGTAGTCTGGAGACTCGGGAGACCCTATATCGAACGTCTTTTTGTTTGGGAGCTTCACCCTATATTTATGTGCCGCTAATGGACTCTGTGTGACAACGACGTGCATATACGATAGTTAATTATTGTTTTCTCGTTTTTTTAACACGACAAATTCAATATCATTTTTTCTAACTCCCTGTCTCGTTGTCGGATTTCTGAACAAGACCGTGTTTCCATGAAGCTGACTCGCAGCTGTCATGGATCTTCTCGCGAGCAATCTAAAAGATTCGGGTGAGTAATATGTCCTATTTATTCTCACAGCCTTTTGTTCGGGTTTTAAATCATTCTGTGAAACTGGATCCGCTGGCATGTTTCGGAGGTATACATTCCTCCATTGAATCGTGTTGTTTTGGTTGTTTCTATTTTTGTTAGCGTTTACGCGAGCAGTATTCTTCCGATAATTAGCCATCTGTTTAAGATTATTAGGAACCCCGTTATTCTCATTCCCTGTAAAAAGGCGTCTCAGAGCTGGAAACAATGGGGCGCCGTTGCCGACCCGCATGGGTCTAAGAGGAGAACGTACTCGAACCACACGTCGACGATCCACACGTGGTGGTGAGCCTCGTGGGTTCACGCGAAGTCGAGATTCGTTATTATTGGGTGTTTCGTAACCACTCATTTAAATTATATGTATATTTTTTTGCCTAAGTCACATGGTCTGGTCTGGATATTAAGTCAAAATGTTGAATCTCATTAAACATACTATCGGTACGAATGGCCCACTGTTGGTAGAACACAATGGACGCGTTCTATCCGAATCATGCATGATCATAACAGAAAAGCACACGAATAATATGATTAAAAGACTTGAAAGTCTTAAAATCAATCACATAGAACAGACATCAGATCGTTCGTTTTCTGTATCCTTCAAGTAATGTAATTCATATAAAAATACATCTCGTATATTTGCCATGTACTCGTATAGATCCCTCGACGGCATTATCATCAAAGTGGGTGAGAATGCAAAAGAAAACGACGCACTCACTGAATCGAGCTACCCGAACGAATGGTGGTTACACGCCGACGGGGGTGCTGGTTCGCACGTCGTCATATGTCACGATACCGATATTATTCCAAAGGAGACGAGAAGAGACGCAGCGGTGCTCGCCATACATCATAGCAAAAACTCAAAAATGAAATCGTCGCGCGTGAATCTCGTGCGAGTTGAGCAGGTGTGGAAAGATCCCCGGATAAAAAATCACGGTCAGGTATATTTGACGGGTGAGGTTACTCAGTTGACCATGTTTATGAACAAAGAAAAACCTCGCTTAGAGAGACTACGAGCAAATAGAAATAAGAATGGATAGAATTAAGAAAATAAACGACCACGTAAATCCACGTAATTTGTCACTCGATGAAATAGCGAAGCATAACATAGAAAAGGACTGTTGGGTCATAATACGAGACAAGGTATACGACCTAACTAAATTTTTACCCGATCACCCCGGTGGTAAGAAGGCTATCATGCTATTTGCTGGTAAGGATGCCACGGAAGAGTTCGATATGCTCCACCCTCCAAATGTTCTCACAAAGTACCTGTCTCCAGATGTAGTTCTCGGCCCGGTTAAAAAATAGACGCGATATTTCACAATGGGAAACATATGGAAATTGGTACGTAATCCTGATAGATCCATATGTTTGGCACACATATACGAAGAAGAACCGACAATCATAGAAATAACACCGACGCGCCGTGTATTAAATGAATTGATATGGGGTTTCATAAAAATGTTGTTCATAGCACAACTTTTGACTATTATGGCGTTTGCAGAAACAATCGTGTTTCCACCAGTTCCTGTAACGATGTTGGCTTTTTCCGGTGGTGTTTTAGCTACGGGTAATGGCGAATATACACAATTGGTCATGTTATTACATAAATTGTACTCTATGGTCGTCATGACATATTCGATTTTATTCAAAGACGTGTGTATGTTTTTCGTATCTGTTACGTATTTAGTAACCTATACCATTTACTTTGTTTCATTAAGTTGTAGTTAATTTCTACCACTCGTAGATGCGCGTTTACTATTTGTGCGTCTTAACTCATTTCTGAGGTCGTTTACACCTTTTTTTAACACGCGGTTGATCTTACGTACAAATTCTGGTCTTAGTTCAGGGAAGTTAGAAGGACATTTTAAGATATTTTCACCTTCTTTTATCCTACCATTTAATGCCTTAATCATATTTTGGGAACATATGATTCTTATATATTCCTTTCTTGTGTCAGTCAGATCTTTTTGTGTTTTCTTCAGACTAGATCTTAATTTTAGTCCAGTTTTGTAAGTGTTAGAAGATTTATTTGTAGCTTTTTCCAACAAGTTGTTTGCTTTGCGTATATCATTTTTTATTTCTTCAATGCTATGATCAATTTGTACCAATCGCGCGACGTGATTGGAAATTTCTCTATTGCTCGGGGATCTCGGAGACATATACATTATAGAAATATAAAGATTTAACTCGAGTGTAATTCATGAGTCTTCAAATTAAGAAGCTATATCCCGATGCTACCATACCAACGAGAACATCACCGGGATCGGTAGGTTATGATTTATATAGTATGGAGGAAATCGTAGTTCCTCCGATGGAACGAGCATTCGTGAGCACTGGTGTGTGCGCGTGTCTACCACCTGGCGTGTACGGTAGAATCGCACCGAGATCTGGCCTCACACTCAAACACGGTATACAAACTGGTGCTGGAGTTATTGACCCTGATTTTACTGGTGAATTGAAAGTTATCCTATTTAATCACGGGAGTGAACCGTTCGTCATTAAACAGGGGAATCGTATCGCCCAAATGATTTTAGAGCGATGTGAAACGCCGCTCATAGAGGAGGTAACTGAATTAAAATCAACGCAACGCGGGGAACGTGGGTTTGGTTCTTCTGGGAATTAATTCGAGAATGCAATCCCGGCCATGCCATCCTTTATGCGTAATATGTTGTAGTTAACCGCATATACTCGGTACAAACCACCAGTGGTACTGGACGTTGGAGCTTGAATGGTCAATTTCGCGTTGTCTATGCGGGAGAAGTTCAGGCTGCCACTTGGTTGCGAGCGGTTCATGGTAAGGCAGAAAGGCCACGAGAACAATGGAAGTGCATCGAGCGAAGATGGTGCGAGGTTCGTCGTGTGCATTTCATGGACGACGTTGTGGTGGAAGGTATTGGACATGTTTTCGAAGAGCGCCAAACCATTGATGTAAAGGGACGCCTTGTCGAAGCTGTAATCACTCACCCAACCGGTACCGGACACATTGGACGTGGTCAAGTGGAGGGATTGCACTGGGTGATTGAAATACGTAAGATCAATCGATGTATCAGTCTTGGTGACTGGCTGGAATTGCGTTTGGGTAATGAGAAGTTCGTGATCTTGAGACGTGAAATGTTCGCGCTCGGCAGTGTCCAAATAGGCGTACATACCATAAACTTTGGGTGCCGCACTCAAGTTACCCAAACCCGAGCGGCACTTGATTCGCAATTCAACATCATGATATTGGAGTCCAACGAGGGGGAGGGACTTGGTCCAATCTTCACTGAAGAAGAATGGGATTATGTAATGATCCCCGGCGGACCCACCGACACCCTTCGCGTTATCGGCTACCTCGGCGGTAGTGACCGCGCACGAAGCTTTCGATTGTCCCTCTCTGAGGATAACGTTGTGGACACCCTGCACATACAAGGAATCCATGCGGCAAACTTCTTGACCTCCAATGTGTAGGCTGAATTCAGTCACCGACGTATCATCCGTCGAGTGAAAAGCATCCGTGTTTACACCGACGTTGGAAATATTTGGGTGTTCGATCCACACGTAACTCAAAAGGTCACCCTTGGATCGGATTGGTACCACTACTTCACCCCCGCCGTTGAAAGTGCCGATGTAGTCCATACGTTCGGGTTTGATAGCAAAGTTTGTGTAACGTTTGTAGTTCTGGCGCCAAAAACTCACTTGTGGTTCGCCGGTTATATAGGCATCCTGAGCCCCGACTGAAACGAGATCGACAAGTGCAGCTGACATAATTATTATTAAATGATATTAAAATTTTAGGTACATAACGAAGTATGGTTGTCTTTCAAGCACTCACCTGGGAGACGAAAGACACAGATGATGAGCACTTGATCAGCATCTTTGGAAAAACACATGAGGGTAAATCCGTGTGTGTCACAACTGCGTTCACACCTTATTTTTTTGTGAAGCTTCCAAGGAATGTCACTCAACAGAGGGTACAAATCATATACAACAAGATTGAGAAGGCGTGTCCTGGCTGTCTTTCCAGTTACAACACGATTCACCGTAAGGATGTCTGGGGGTTTCAGAATAATGAGCAATTTCCATACCTCCAGTTGTTCTTCAAGAATCTTGCTGCGAGACGAATGGTTGCTGGTAGATTAAGACGACCTTTGCCAGATGAATCGATTAAACTCAAGATGTATGAATCTAACTTGGATCCAGTTTTGCGACTTATGCACAGAACCGGTATTCAGTCAACTGGATGGTTGGACAGTGGTGATGAGTGTTACTCCGCTCACAATGCGCATGTTGACATCGATCTGGAATGTAAGAATTGGAGGAAACTCACACCGGTCGAAAATCCAGAAACAGCTCCATTTGTGGTTGCGTCTGTGGATATAGAGTGTAACAGTTCAACTGGTAAATTTCCGGATGCTGATATCGAAGGTGATGCATGTTTTCAAATTGCAATTTCCCTGTGTAAATTTGGGAGTGACCAACCGTATGATAAAACGTGTTTGTGTTACAAAAACACAGATCCAAATCTTGAAGGTTCAAACGTAATTTCATACGCTACTGAACGGGAAATGCTCGAAGCATTCCGTGACTACTTACACGAAAAGGATGTTGATATCATTACTGGCTGGAACATTTTTGGTTTTGATCTTGAGTACCTCATGAAACGTGCAATCGTCACTAAATGTAATTTGAAATTTTTTCAATTGAGTAAGTTACGTGGATACAATTGCGAACTTAAACTCAAGAAACTGTCTTCGAGCGCCTTGGGTGATAATGATCTGAAACTGGTGAGTATGCCCGGTCGTTTTATTTTTGATTTGTTTCATGAAGTCAAAAAGGGCTATAAACTTGACTCTTATAAATTGGACAATGTATCTAAGTTGTATCTCGGCGACAACAAAATTGATATGCCCGCAAAGGAGATGTTTGCCCGGTACAAGGAAGGTGATCCCGTGAAATTGCGGGAAGTTGCTGAATATTGTATTAAGGATACCCTTCTTCCACATCGCCTCCTGTCTAAAATGTGTATCCTGATTAATCTTCTAGAGATGGCTAAAGCGACATGGGTACCCCTATGTTTTCTTGTAGAAAGAGGACAGCAAATCAAGGTGTTTAGTCAACTCACAAAGAAGGCTCGAGAAATGGGATTTATGGTACCCACGATTCAGTATGGTCAACTCGCCGAACAAGGGTATGAAGGTGCGACGGTTCTTGACGCACAAAAAGGTGCATACTATAAACCAATTACTGCTCTAGATTTCGAGGGTCTGTATCCGTCGATCATGATGGCTCATAATTTATGTTATAGCACTCTCGTAATGGACCCAAAATACGGAAATATCCCTGGTATCACTTACGAAACGTTTGGCCCGTATAAATTTGCACAAGGTGTACCATCTCTTTTACCCAGTATTTTACTTGAATTAAAGCAATTCAGAAAACAAGCTAAGAAAGATATGGCATCTGCGACGGGTACTTTAAAATCCATGTATAATGGTAAACAATTGGCATATAAAATAACCATGAATTCAGTCTACGGTTTCACTGGAGCGGGGAGAGGTATCCTTCCGTGTGTCCCTATAGCATCTTCAGTTACCATGAAAGGAAGAAATATGATTGACCAA
>Ga0207993_1000492_pt1 | contig 15552 bp, 20 predicted proteins | sample ETN01SmetaG_2_FD_185791 | JGI IMG/M metagenome (GOLD analysis project Ga0207993, IMG submission 185791) | Marine microbial and viral communities from oxygen minimum zone, Eastern Pacific Ocean - ETNP2014F12-01SV265 (SPAdes) (version 2) | ecosystem: Environmental > Aquatic > Marine > Oceanic ...
TCGGGTTTTTCAGGGTGATCACCACCTTTTGATTTCCGGAAGCAACAACCTTAGCGATCGGCTTAAAAAGCGCTTTTTGAGCGTTGACACTTCCTTCCGCCATGGCACGTTCTAAGGAAAAAACAACGTCATAAGCATCAAAAGAAGCTCCATCGTGAAATTTAACTCCGCTTTGTAGATGAAAGGTGTATTTCAGGCCATCCTCGGAAATCTCCCAGGACTTTGCGAGGGCAGGTAGAACTTCACCATTACGGTTGATCCGGGTGAGTCCCTCGAAAACATTGGCATAAACGACCTCATCAATGGCCGCTGCAGCACCGGCAGTTGGATCGAGGTGAGGCGGTTCCAACACCATCCCCATGTTGAGGTGTGTTTTCGCAGCCTGGGACTGGAATGCACCAACCAGCATAGCAACGAAGATCAGACCGAATTTTTTTAATTGGGATTTAAGTTGAATCATGACCATTCTCCATAAAACAAGGTTTACTGTTGAGCCTAAACAATGAACGTTTGAATCAGGCAATCCTCACAGATTCGCTGGAAAACCTCAAACCCGTTTGAGTTTTAGATTTGATTGAGATTGAAATGATCCCGGTAGGAAGGCCATCTGCCCATACTTTCTGCCTCATAAACACCCCTGGCAATCGATCTTGCAATACAGTCTGCGGCCATCATTCCCAATCTGTAGAGTGTTGCAGTGTCTCCCTTTTTATATTTTTTCTCTCCGGTGCAAAGAACAAAAAGAGTATCTCCATCATTTGGGCAATGTGAGGGGCGAACGGCTCTTGCCAAACCATCCTGGGCCATGATCGCCACCCGTAAAGCCTCTGATCGGGTTAGTTCAACATTGAGAGCAACCACCATCAAAGTTGTGTTGGTCACTTCTTGAAAAAATGGTTTCTGATCATAATTTAAAGGTAGGGGTGAATCCATGCTGGGAGGAGGAAGTCCGCCAAACTCGCTTTCGCGTTCAAAAGGCCAGGCCCAGAACTCGGGACTATCCGGCAGGGTGACAGAGCCAAAAGGATTTGATACCGACAAAGCTCCCACGATGTTGCCTTCATCATCCATGAGTGAGACCGAACCCATACCGCCTTTGAGCGTTCCAGCTTTTGCACCCATGCCAGCACCAAAATTCCCCTGACCGGTTTCCTGTGCTGCTGATGAAACCGCCTCATAACCCATTTTTCGATATTTCCCAGGATTTAAATCAGATTTGTTTCCGCCATTGTTGAGATCAAAGATGCAGGCCGAAGGAACGATCGGCACCACCAGATCTTTGCCAATCTGGAATCCTCGATGTTCCGCTCTCAGCCAATCTGAAACTCCCGATGCGGCATCAAGCCCCTGTGTGGAACCTCCGCTCAGAACTATGGCATGAACTTCTTCCACCAAATTTTCAGGCCGCATCAATTCGGTTTCCCGGGTGCAGGGAGCACCTCCCCGGCAGTCCACTGCAGCCACTGCAGGCCGATCCGGAAGCACCACACTGACCCCGGTGATCATGGTCGAGTCATGGGCGTGTCCGATATTGATCCCAGGAACGTCAATGATGTGATTAGCGGGACCAGGACGAATCATCTTTGGAAACTCTTGAATATGAAAATCATGAAGGAAAAAGAGAAGAAATTTACGACTCTGAAAAGATAAAACGACCGATCGATTAAGATGCTAAAAAGAGACCTCAGACTTCGAGTCCAAGCAGTTTCAGTGTGGCCAAGGCCATCACCTGTGAGGATTTGACCATGTCGTCAATGACTACATACTCATCGGGCTGATGGGCCAAGTCCAGTATACCGGGACCATAGGCAATGCAGTCGTGCAGATGACCGATGCGGGCGATGTGTTTCTGGTCGTATGTCCCTGGTGAAATGATCTTTTCGGGAACTTTATTTAAAACCGAACCGATCGCATCCTCCACCGCCTTGACCACCGGAGCATCGGACTCGGTCATGGTTGGATGGAATTCCATGATGTCACTGATCGAATAGCGGAATCCAGGACGGGTGCGGACCAGTTCTTCCAAGAGTTCGTGTACTTCGGCTTTCACCTCCTCCAGGGATTCTTCAATTAAGAAACGCCGGTCGAGAACCATCCTGCAGGAATCCGGAACACAGGGACTTGGCATTCCATCATAAGATTCCTCCTCGCCACCGTGAACGGCCTGAAGGTTCAGTGTGGACCTTTTAGCTCCTTCAGGGACCACAGGCATCTTCGTCTGCTTTTTGTCCAACTCAGGATACAGTCTTTCCTCCAACAGTTGTGTGAACGCCCCCATATGACGAATGGCACAGTCTCCCAGAAATGGCATCGAGCCATGAGCAATCCGTCCGTGAGTTTCAACCTGGGACCACCAGGCACCACGATGTCCGAGACAAATGCGGTCGACATTCAGCGGCTCCGGAATGATCACATGATCAACCCGGGGTTTTGAAAAAAAACCCTGATGTGCGAGGTAGGCCACTCCTCCGTATCCCCCGGTTTCTTCATCGACGGTTCCGGAAAACTCCAAGGCTCCGGGAAAAGAAATTCCTTCCTCCAGCAGACTTTCCATGGCAATGATCGCGGCTGCAATTCCCCCCTTCATGTCACAGGTCCCTCGGCCATAGATTCGGCCTTCTTTGACAAACGCACCGAAGGGATCTTCCGTCCAGCCTTTACCCGCCATCACTACATCCAGATGCCCATTGAAATGCACACAGGGCCCGGATGCCTGTCCTTCGAGCCTTGCCACCAGGTTCGTTCTCGGGTAACGATCATTGTCTCCGGGCGTTCCCTCAGCCCGATGATAGCCGACCTCGAATCCCTTTTTCTCCAAACGTGTCCCCAGAAAACGGGCACAGTCTGTATAAGCATCTCCCGGTGGGTTCACCGTCGGAATCCTGACGAGTTCGCAGGTCAGATCCGTCAACTCCTCACGTTTTCCTTCAATCCGCTCCAGTAACTTTTCTCTGCTCATTCAATCAAAATTTTTTGGTTCCTGGGATTTGATAATTCTCCTCACAATGCATCTTAAAGAACTTTCGTATCAATCAATTTTAATGTTTTTTGACCTAATTTGATAATCCTTGTTTGAGAGTCCAAGTGCAAATCCAACTTGTTTGTTTGATATTGAAAGGGGGTGGGAACCCCACCTGAATTTAGCAGGATTCCCTTTGAGGAGGGGTTGTAGTGAAAAATAGGAATCAGCGCATTCGCAGGTGATTGAGCATGAATTCCTTTTCCTGCTGTGTGATGCGGCCTTCTTCGGCTGCTTTATTGATAAAGGCTTCTACCTTGGGCTTCATCGTTTCATGAAGCTTGTCGAGATTGATTTCATACTTCATCAACAATGCCCGCATCGAATGGGTTTTGAGGTCAGCTGAAATTTCATCAACTGATATTCCACTCAACTCAGCGATGGACTCGCTCATCATCTGCTGCATTTCAATGAACATGAATCCGCCAGGTCCTCGCATTCCGGGGCCCATCATTCCATAACCACGCTTTCCAGGACCACGATTAGCATATCGTGAGCCGGGGCCACTCCAGTTTTGTTCAGCGGAAGACCCCTGCCAATAAGGCCCTCCTCGTTTTCCGCCCCGGTCTCCCCAGGCAAACAGGTCTGATGCCAAAAACAACGTGATGCCGGCAAGCAGTGCCGGTGCTAAAATCCACCCTTTTCTCATAATTCCTCTTTCGGTTTGAGATTAATCATCCCGGAGGAACCATTTCCTCCGTTCAGGGTGATTTCATTCTAGATCCAGAATATGGAGGAAATTTGAAGACTTTGTAGAAATTTGTAGAAGATTCAGGAATTTATTTCATGATCGGCGGTGATATGGAAAATCAGGACTTGACACCCCTGGTTTCTCAGGGAGAATGGTTTTCAATGCTTGAAGATCAAGCATATCCCGCCCACCTATTGTTTTCCAAATTTTTTTATGGACCTCCTGATCCACATCGCGACTCCTCATTCAAGAGGAGTGTTGGACCATTTGGCAAGGGCCTGTGCCCGTTCCGGAATCCAATGGGCCTGTTTTTTGACCAATGACGGGGTAAAACTGCTTGAGGTGCAGTCAATTCAACAGGCATTGTGTGCGGCCGATGCTCTCATCGTCTGCAAACACGCCTGGAATCTTCACCTGCCGGGAAAGGAATGTCCTGCGGAATTCGGCAGCCAATCTGACAACAGTCACCTCATGGGACGCTGTAGAAAAGTAATCAGTCTGTGAATCAAGCATCTGAAATCAAAAATCTACTAGTATTGGCCCGTCGGGATCCCATCGAAGCGATGCGGGTTGCGGCTGGTTTGACGATTCATGACCATCAGGTACAGATTCTTTTTTTGTGTGAAGCGGATTTGGGAACTGAAGAAGCGAAGGAGTATTTGGAACTGCTTGAATTCTCGGAGATCGTTCCGAAAACGATTCTTCCTTCTATGGGAAACCAGATCGAATGTCTGGATGGGTTGGATGCTTCCCGCTTAATGGAAGAGGCGGATCAAACAATCAGTTTATGAAGAGAAAACAATGATTGTCGTTCATACATCCTGTTTTGATGAAAGTACTGAACTGGAGGAGATGCTGAAAATATTTGAACAGAAACAGGATTTGACCCACCTTCATCTGCAGCATCTGAAAGATGATGAAGACTGGGATGAAGCCCTCGATTTGATCATCAAGGCAGACCGCATCATTTCCATATGAGACGTTTTCCCGTCTTTTGATTCATTCGGTAAACCGATCTTATTTTACAAGGATAGCATGGGACTTTTTCAATCTCCTCAAAACGTGGAAACAAACAAGATGCGCTCCTGGGAAGTACAAATGCAGGACGGGACGAAAGTCACGGTGAACAACCGCTTGGACTGCATCGGAGACACCTGCCCTCGACCCCAGTTGAAATTGAAGAAAAGCATCAAGGGAATGGAATCTGGAGAAATTGTCGAAGTTTTGATCAACAACCCTCCCTCCCTGGAAACGCTTCCCGCACTATGCCCGGAAATCGGAGCAACCCACCTTGATAGCCTGAAGGAACCGAATCTATGGAAACTTTATATCCAAAAAGACTGAGTTTCCGTCAATCCGGTTCAGGTTCATCAGGACTAAACAGGAATCTTCAGGTCCTCAAAAAAATCCAGTTGCACGACTCTCGGAGGTTTTCCAAAATTTGAAATTCCTATTCCAAGAAGCCGAATCGGGCGCCCGGGATACTCCCTGGAACAGCATTGATGCAGTTTTCTTTTTCCGGTTTCAAGAAGAGAACTTCGGTCAAAAGGGAGGCTTCGGCTTTCTGAACGAGTGATTTGCTCAAAATCGGCAAATTTCAATTTCAGGGTCAGAGTGGAACCGCAAATTCCGTTGCGGTCGAGACGCTGAAGCAGTTTTTCAGTCAGGTTTTGCAGTTCCAGGTCCAGTTCTTCAAGATTGGTAAGATTGCGGTCAAAAGTCGTTTCAACACTGACGGATTTGGTTTCCCGTTCAGGTTCAACAGGCCGGTGATCGATTCCTCTCGCCCGCTGAAAAAGCACCATTCCAAATTTGCCAAAGTGTTGATTGAGCCATTCCGCATCTTTTTTGAGCAAGTCCTCTGTGATCTCAATTCCGAAATCACGGAGTTTTTCTTCAGTCACCCTTCCGACTCCGGGAATTTTTCTGACTGGAAGTTCTTTTAGAAAAGCCGATGCCTGTTCAGGAGTGATGACGAAGAGACCATCCGGTTTGTTTTCTTCACTTGCGATCTTTGCCAGGAATTTGTTGTAGGACACTCCTGCAGAGCAGGTGAGTGCAGTCTGCTCAAGGATTTCCGATTTGATCCGTTCCGCAACCCTGGTACCGGAAGGCTCCCTGATCAGGTTGGCGCTGACATCCAACCAGGCCTCATCCAGGGCGACGGGTTCAATGAGATCGGTGTAGCATCGAAAAATTCCATGAACTTTTTCTGAAATTTCTCGGTAACGCGGAAAACGCGGAGAAACCAGATTCAATTCCGGGCAACGTCGAAATGCTTCCGCAGTCGGCATGGCGGACCTCACACCAAATTTCCGTGCTTCATAACTAGCGGCGGCAACCACCCCGCGTTTTTCTGAAGGCCCTCCCACCGCCAGGGGTTTCCCTCGGAATTGAGGCTGGTCGAGTTGCTCCACCGACGCATAAAACGCGTCCATGTCGATATGGATGATTTTCCTCGAATCCGACATGAAATGAATAATTTTGTAAGACGAACTTTATAATGGAATTGCTTAAGTCCTTTGTATTTTCAAGGACTTATGATATTTTATTATGCTTACAAAAACTTTGATCAAAACCCATTTCCCATTCAACTGCCTTGAATCTTTCAACCTGGCTGCCTTTCGCTCTCGTCTGCCTACTTGGGGCTATGTCACCCGGTCCGAGTTTGGCAACGGTGATTCGAAACACCGTGGTCGGTTCCCGCTATCATGGAATTGCCACCGGGGTTTCCCATGCTTTCGGCATCGGGGTATACGCCCTACTCAGTGTGACGGGATTGGTACTCCTCATCCAGGAGGCGCCGATCATTTTCAGGGTATTGACTTGGGTTGGGGCAATTTATCTGCTTTGGCTTGGCTGGCAGGGGGTGACTGCAAAAAAAGGACTGATAGCCCAGAATGAAAGTCAAATTTCAACACTGCAGATTTCCTCTGCAGCCAGGGACGGGTTAGCCATCTCTCTGCTAAATCCTAAAATTTCAGCCTTTTTCGTCGCCCTCTTCAGCCAGTTTGTCGATCAGGCCACCAATCTCTTGAATTCCTCCATCATGGTCGCCACCCCAATGCTGATCGACGGTCTTTGGTACAGCCTGATTGCCATTTTTGTTTCTCAAAAATTCCTTCTCAACCAACTTCGCAAATACGGGGTTTGGGTGGACCGTGCTATCGGAATCCTCCTGATTCTGATTGCTCTTCGTGTTTTTTTCAATGATCCTCTGATTTGAATCATCGTTGAATATACTCTTATCCTTAACATTTTAATTGACTGAATCAAAACGGGTGGCATTGGTCACCGGAGCAGGATCAGGTGTCGGAAGACATTCTTCTCTAGCACTCCTTGAAGCAGGTTATCATCTTGTTCTTGTAGGAAGGAGGGAGGACGCACTGGAAGAAACTAAAACCTTGGCAGGAGTGAATGCCTCTAAATGCCTGATCGTAAGCTGTGATGTCTCAGACCCCAAATCGATAAAGTCACTTTTCACTGTAACAAAAGAGCAGTTTGGCAGATTGGACCTGCTCTTCAACAATGCAGGCATCGGTGCACCTGCCATCCCTCTTGAGGACCTGACTGTTGAACAATGGAAATCAGTGGTCGATATCAATCTCACAGGGGCTTTTCTCTGCACCCAGGAAGCTTTCAGAATTATGAAAGAACAGAATCCTCAGGGAGGACGGATTATCAACAACGGTTCCATTTCCGCGCATGTGCCAAGGCCCTTTTCATCACCCTACACTGCAACCAAACATGCCATAACGGGGCTTACCCGTTCTTCATCACTGGACGGCAGAGCATACAATATTGCCTGCGGTCAAATCGATATTGGTAATGCGGAAACCGATATGACTGCCAGAATGAAAAAGGGAGTCCTTCAAGCCAACGGAACCACCTCAACCGAACCCACCATCGACCCAGATCATGTCGCCCAGGCTTTAGTCTATATGGCTGGGTTGCCATTGGACGCCAATGTCCAATTCATGACGGTGATGGCAACCCAAATGCCCTTCATCGGCCGCGGATAAGTTATTCAGTCCAAAGCCAGTTCTTTGCTTAAATTTTGATTTGGCATATTAATTGTAGCCAAGGCTATATATGACTTGGCTTCAATCAATGGCTCAAACTCAGTTCTCTAAGCAAAGCCGTCATGAAACAGCAACTATCCCATATTGATGATCTTGCTCTCCGCGAATTGATGGATGAGTCCAAACTCCTCCTAAAATCGGCCAATGAGCATTTTGATCATGAACGACACAGTGAATGGGGCAGGATTCTGACTGAAACCATTTTACTGATTGAAGGAGAGTTGCAGTACCGGATTGAAAACCAGGAAGCATTGCTCATCGAAGAAGCAACGCGTCAGGTGAAAGAATCCATGGATCATGAACAGGACCAGTCAAGAACCATAGACTCTAATCCGTCTTTTAATGAAGAACTGGCGATTTCAGATCTGAAGGATTTTCAGGATTCGAAGACCGAATACCGGGAAGTCAAAGATAAGCTGAAGTTGATCCGTGAAGAGATCGACTCTGAAACTTAAAAAAATCAACAAGAAATAAGGAGTAACAATGGCTCTGATTTATATTTCCCAATTGGCGATGCTCGCTGGACTGATCGTCATCGATTACATCTAATACTTTTTCCTCCTCAAAAATCGTGAACAGCCTCAAACTGTTCACGGAAAGTCTGGACAAGCTTTTCATTGGGTCCAGATCTCCCAAGAAATTCAATTTAAGTTTGTTAGTCAACTGAACTGAAAATTAAATCATTTTCAGGCGGCCTTTTTTTGCGGGAAATATTCCGGTGTTGGAGTTTTTTCCAAAGTTCTGAAGAATGACACCTTTTGGAAAGTTTCTTCTCGGAAACGGATGGGACTGGTTTTCATTACACCAATAATGATTCGTTCTGAATCCTCAGTGATTTCCAAAAATTTAAGATACAGTTCCAAAATGCAGGAAATCCCTGCAAAAACCAAAATGAGTGAGAAAAACAATTCTATCGTCACTTTTGGATTTCCTGGAAATTAAAGAATGGAATGAAAAATTGATTAAAACTTTTGCAAGATAATCAACGACGGTTTTCTCTTGCTTCATAATTAATTTCTTCAATTTGCATACCATATTTTAAAAATTTGACGTTGAATTTAGGAAGCTTTCATGTTGACTCCCGTTTCCGCAACTGAGCAATGATTGCCCCACTGATGACGAGCAATCCACCAACACCTTCCCGCCACTGAAACCCTTCACCGAGGATGAACATGATCAACATCACGAATGCGGGAACGAGGTTCTGATGCAAACCTGCCGTAGTCACCCCCAAACGTTTTGCCCCATGGAGCCAGAGTAAAACAGACAGTCCTGTAGAAAAAATTCCTAGAAATAAGACCACCATAACTGAATCGAATGAAAAATCCTGTTTCAATTCATAACCGAAAAAACCCGCAATGAAGGTTGCCAGCAACAAACCCACACTCCCTGCGATCATCGTCAATCCGTATCCTCCAACAGGGTGTGCCTGGCCGAGCATACTGAGAGAAAAACGCGAGTAAAGCACCCACAGAACCACCGAACTCAACAAAAGCAACTCTCCCCAGCCCAGTGTCAATACCATCTCCTGATCATTCAATGTTGCAATCAATCCCCCGACCAGAGAGAGGATCACAGCAATAAAAAGACGGAAATCGATCATCCTTCGAGTCGCAATAACGTCTAACAATGCTGAGATGACCGGTACCAATGCGGCAATGATCGCTGCTGTAACCGCTCCTGCATAACCAATCCCGATCACCAAAAGTAGACTCGCCAGACCGTATCCGAATATCCCGAGGAAAAAAGAGGTCAACACCTCTTTCCTTCGAAATAAAACAGGACGACTGAAATAAGCCAGACCTAACATGGTCAGACCTGCCAGTAAGGCCCTGGCACTGGAGAGACTGAAGCCGTCCCATCCTTCCTGCTGTAAATCCAGAATCGGCAATCCGAGGGCCCATAGGAACATGGAAAAAACCACGACCAGATTGTCCAGAATCACTTTGTTTTTTATCAAGATCTACCTCATCTCGACTGAATTTGTTGATTAAAGATTATCCTCAAAAAAACATCTAAGGAAAGACCTGCAAGAAAACCTAGTAAATTTACTAATTTTTTACATGAATTGAATCTGATGAACTGCATGCACTTTTTAAACTTTTCTTGAGGAGGAATTTATGAAACAAGACATTGGCGATCAAATGGCAAATGGAATCTTTCGAGCCGTATTTGGAGGTTGCATGTTGTTCATCATCGCTTCAGCCTTGATCTGGTTCTTTGATTTGATCCCGATCACAGGCTAAACTTGATTCTGGAATCGGCATCTCTTCCGACTTGGATCTAATCCATTACAGTTCAGGTTCACTTTCGATGCAATAAACCACTTGGAAAGGAAGGAATCCTGGTCTATCAACTCGAATGAAGATTTTTGATTAGTTGAAAATACTGAATCTCCAATAAAGAAACTGAGAGTATGGAAGAACTCAGAGATGTCAGTTCCGAGCAATTGGAGCATTTTCTTGATGATGCCCGGGACCTGCACGGGAAATTTGGCAACCCCGGTAAACCAACGCTTGCCAAATTGTTAAAACCGATCAATGGAAACCCAAATCCCAAACGGATTACTGAAATCATCGATCTTTTTGAAACCATGTATTTTGTCGACCTAGAGGAGATGGTTCAAATTCTTGAAAATGAAATTGAGCGAAGGAAAAGCTCGATGGTTGATAAAATGTAAAGCAGATTGAATTTTACACTGCTTTATGCTGTTATATTGTGTTAGATTTAATTTAAATTATGCATGCAAATGGTTGGTATACAAGTTTCGCGTGATTTACATTAGGCATTCAATAAGTCTGATTTAATTGAGAATTAAGTTCAGACTCCAGGAGGCACAAACAGCTAGGATTTACGTTGGGATGGAACCCGACCTATATAAAGCTTCGGATGCAATTACACCACCCATATAAGCAATCCCTAAATTTACAGCATCGTTTTTTCATTGGGCTTAAGGGCATTTCCTTTGGCTCCTAATCACATCAGATTGTTTTTATGACCCGGTATACTTTATTACTGCTGAAAAAAAATGATACTGGCGCAAAGCAGATTCATTTTGGTTCCTTATTAATATTTTTCATTTTTTTCGTCGTTATCGTGGCTGGTTCTGGGATGGGTTATCTGTTTTATGATCAGAACAAAAAACTGATTTCTCAACAGCAGGTCATTCTGGAACAGGAAACAATGCAGGCCGATTTGCAAAGAAGAATCGACATGTTCGATGGTCGTGAAGCAAGAATCGAGTTTCTGGAAGATTATGTGGAAGAATTGAAACAAAATGCCTACAGCAGCGAAATCACGTTAAAAAAACATATGGCTTTGATGGAAACCAGTGTCACTCAGATTTCCAGATTGCATGATAGTTTATGCGAAACGCTGAATGTGTCCTGCATCATCCAGGGCAATAACAAAATGCCTCTCATCAATGAAGTCGATTGGCTGCAGAACATGCAAAGAGATTTCGACCTGATGGACAAATCTTTGAAAGATTTCGCCTTAAATCGAAAATCGTTTGAAGAGCAATCAGCAACCATTGAGGAATTACAGGCTCAACTGAAACAGATGGAGCAGAACCTGGCGGAACATGTCGAGTACATCGAGGTCAATCAAAGCACCATCGACCGTCTTAATCGGAAAATCAGTAAGGCGACGGGAATATCATTAGACCGTAAATCTCCCAAATTGAAATCCTCAAAATCCAAAAAGGGGCGAGGCGGTCCAAGCATGATGGATTATTTTACTCTGGAGAACAATGAAGTCCTAAAACGCCCCGGAATGTTGCGAAAAAGACTCTATCAGCAAACCGACAGCCTGGACGAAGGAGTCTCCATTCTTGAAGACCTCTCCCTTGAAATCGACAAGAATTATCTCAACTGGAGACAAACGCCAACAATGATTCCCATCCGGAGTCGTTTGCTCTCAGACCGTTATGGAAAAAGAAAAGACCCGTTCACAAAGAAATGGGAATTCCATGGAGGAGTTGATTTTATTGCCCGCACCGGAACCAAAATTTTTGCTCCTGCGGATGGAATTGTACGCTTAGCCAAAAGACATTATGGGTTTGGGAAAATGGTTGAGCTTCAACATTCCCGAGGGTTTTATCCCGGACAAAGAAAAACTGTGCGTTACCGAACCCGTTATGCACATCTTTCCAAAATACTGGTCAAACGCCGACAACGAGTCAGCCGTGGTGATGTGATTGGGCTTGTAGGAAGTACTGGACGAAGCACGGGCCCCCACTTGCATTATGAAATTCTTATCAACAACCGGCGTTCAAACCCAATGTTGACGATCAAACGTTTCAATTCGGATAAAAGACTTTACATCAGATAATTCAGCGACCATGAGTTCCTCAGCGAATTTTAACGAAAAAGACGTCGGTTTTATTGGAGAAGATCTGATCTTGGAAGGAACGGTACATTCCCGTAACAAACTTGTCATACATGGAACGATCAAGGGAGAAATCTCCGGAGATGACGAAATCACCATCGGAAAAAGTGGGAAAGTTGTGGGTTCGATTTCAGGCGGTTTGGTTACAGTTGCAGGAAATGTGGATGGTGATGTGAATATCGAGGATCATCTTGAGATTGCTCCAACAGGTAACGTGCAGGGAGAAATCCATGTTCCTGCTGGAAAGCTGATCATTCACGAAGGCGCTGAAATCAGTGGCCAATGCCATATCTTGCCTTCTGAAAAGAAAGATATCCCTCCAAAAAAATAGTCCCGTTTTTCCATCCTTTTTTTAAAATTTTTCCAGATTTCCCCGTTTTTTGCAGAAAGTAGATTATATTCTCTACTCATTGTTTTGCATCAACGGGAATCATGCAATTTCAGGTTTCAAAAAAAACGCTTCAACAACAGGTTCGCCCTCCAATACGCGAGAAGAAACTTAAGAATCAGGACCGGATTCTTTATGTCAAAGGATTGTTTAATCCTCCTCCAACCGAAACTTCCGAATCCGTCATGGGAACCAAGGTTTTGGACCAATGGAGAAACGTTTTGTCTCTTGGAGTATTGACCGCCTTCTTAATGCTGATGATGATGGTTTCCATCATCGGTGATTATGGTATTTTGTCCAGTCACCAACTACAGGAGAGAAAAGAGATCCTGGAGCAGAATATAAAGGATTTAAAAAATAAGGAAATGCTGATGCGTGAAGAAATTCATGCCTTAAAAAACAGCCCCACTTTTATTGCAGCAGTAGCCCGCAGAGAACTTGGGTGGGTTAAAGAAAATGAAAGGGTTTATTTTTTCAACCAGGAGAAGAAATCACTTTAGAAAGATGTGATCTTTCTAATTTTATTTCCTGGAATATGAATCAAGTTCCTTAGAGAAAGAACTTCTTTTTCTACGAAAATTTTTATCACTTTGATTGTCGAGCATGAGCACAAATTCTCCTTTGAAAGGATTTAGACTAAAGTGCTTTTGCATCTCGGCAAGGGTCCCCCGGAAAAAATCTTCATTTTCCTGAGTAAGATTCATTGCAAGAACCGATCTGGTGTTAGTGTTGAAGATTTTGTTAAGATCTTTGAGCAGGGCATTCAAGCGATAGGGAGTTTCCAGGATGATGAGAAGCGTCCGGATTTCTCTTAAGCTTTTTAAACGGTCCAATCTTGCTCCAGTCTGCCTGGGCAGGAATCCGGCATAATGAAACTCGTTCAATGAAAAGCCACTGCAAACCAATGCCGACATCAGCGAAGAGGCACCCGGTACAGGAATGACACTGACTTTGAGCCTGATCGCACCACGAACCAGTTCGAGTCCAGGATCAGCAAAAACCGGAGTTCCAGCATCGGAAATCAATGCCAGGGTTTTTCCTTGTTTGAGGGACTTCAGCAGGATCGTTGTCTGACCGGTTTCATTATGTTCATTGAGGAGGGTGATGGGAGTATCAATGCCAAGGCGTTTCATCAGAGTTGACCCAACCCGTTGTTCCTCGCAGACAACTTCATCGACTTCAGTCAAGACACTCAGGGCTCTCTTGCTGATATCTTGAAGATTCCCTATTGGCGTCGATACCAGATAAAGTTTTCCAACCTCAGCCATGAGATACGATCAAGTTCTTATTCTTTGTAATGGAGAACCACCTGGAAAAGAACTTCTCTTCCGTCATTGGAATGCGTCTGATTTACAAATTGCTGCCGATGGGGGAGCAAACTTTTTGGAATCCCATGGACTGAAACCGAAAATCATTATCGGGGATCTGGATTCCCTGGATGATCAAATCCGTTCCGGAGTTTCTCCAGATTCCATCGTACATGTTGAAGAACAGCAAACCAACGATGCAGACAAGGCCATCAAGTACTGCTTGGAAAAAGGAGCAAAGTCGGTTCATTTACTGGGTGCTGCCGGAAAAAGACTGGATCAGTTTTTAGCCAATCTGGAAGTGATGCACAAGTATTCCTCTCGACTCAGAATCATCCTTTGGACGGAAACCGAACAGATGGAATTCATCAGTGGACAATGGCAGGAATCTCTTGAGGAAGGGACCGTTGTGTCCCTGCTTCCTTTATTCGGTGGAGCGAAAGGAATCACGACCACGGGATTGACCTTCCCCCTTCATGGACAATCGCTGGAGCCAGGTGGTATCCCTTGCGGAGTTTCGAATAAAGTTAATCTTTCCCCGGTCAAGATCGATGTCTCAGAAGGGAAATTACTGTTGGTTGTAAATCATCACTTCACCGAATAAATCAGGCTGATTCCTGAAAAAAACTTTGGCAGGAGAATTCATACCCGGTTAATTCAGCAGGATTTTTTCCTCAAAATCACACTGTCTTCGTATCACGCATTGAAGACATTCGGGTTTCCGGGCCTTGCAGACATACCGACCATGCAAAATCAGCAGATGATGCGCATCCTTTTTGAATTTTCGAGGAACATTCTTCATCAGACCGTCTTCGACTTCCCTGACATTCTTGCCCGGGGCAAGTCCTGTTCGATTTGAAACCCGGAAGATGTGAGTATCCACCGCTATCACGGCATGTCCAAAAGCGGTATTGAGGATGACATTCGCCGTCTTTCTTCCGACTCCCGGAAGAGCCTCTAATTCTTCAAGAGTCTGCGGTATCTCTCCCTGATGTTTTTCAACCAGCAGTTTGCAGGTTTTTTCAATGTTTTTTGCCTTACTTGGAGCAAGCCCAATCGAACGAATGAAACGCAGAATCTGTTCGTGCCCGGCATCACCCATGGATTGAGGATCAGGAAAAGCCTGAAAAAGAGAAGGGGTCACCTTGTTGACCGAAACATCCGTAGCCTGTGCGCTGAGAATCACCGAGATCAGCAATTGGAAAGGATTGTTATGAACCAATTCCGTTTCAGGATTGGGAATCGATGCTGATAGTTTTTCGAACAAACTCCTTCTGCGGGCAGGACTCACGGATTCTCCAGAAATTCCCGATGAATCGCCTGTAATGCCTGAGAAGTCTGATTTTGGAGGATGACACAGGAAATGTTAATTTCAGATGCACCCTGGGTGATCATCTCAATGTTGATCCCTTCTTTTGCGAGTGCACTGAACATTTTTCCTGCAGTTCCCGGGGTTGTCCTCATCCCCTCACCCACGAGACTCAGAATCGCTCTTTCTCCATGGACCGTGACCGTTCCCAATTCCTCAAGATCTTTGATCAATTCATCCATTCGTTCAGAATCATTGACCGTGCAGGAAATATTGACTTCTGAAGTGGAGATCAGGTCGATCACTACTCCGTGATGACGGAAGACATCAAAAACCTTGGCAATAAAACCTGAGGAATGAAGCATCC
>Ga0207993_1000495_pt1 | contig 15501 bp, 20 predicted proteins | sample ETN01SmetaG_2_FD_185791 | JGI IMG/M metagenome (GOLD analysis project Ga0207993, IMG submission 185791) | Marine microbial and viral communities from oxygen minimum zone, Eastern Pacific Ocean - ETNP2014F12-01SV265 (SPAdes) (version 2) | ecosystem: Environmental > Aquatic > Marine > Oceanic ...
GGGACTGTCGCCTATTGGTTAAGGCCCACTGCTTATAACGGTGTGAATCGGGTTCAATTCCCGACAGTCCTACCTTGACTCAGTAGCTCAGTGGACAAGAGCATCGCTCTTCTAAAGCGTTGGTCGTAGGTTCGAATCCTACCTGAGTCGCCAGGGAGTGTAGTCCAATTGGCAGAGACAGTAGACTTAAAATCTACACAGTGTGGGTTCGAGTCCCACCACTCCTATATAATTTACACGAATATTATTATGAAAGTAGCAATCATAGGCAAAGGATTAGCAGGTATCCTTACTGCGATGGCATGGAAGGCACACGTCCCCAACACCGAGATAGAAATCTATTATGATCCTGATGCACCTATTGAACCTGTAGGATCAGGGTCGTGGCCTAATCTATTAGATTTAATCACACAGTTTGAAGAGAGATCACCAGAGTCTTGGTCATCTATTGGTCCAATGTTGTATAACAACTGGAGAGATGCTAAGTGGGATCAAACTGTTAAGACAGGCATTAGTTACAGTGGATGGGGTGGTAAGGATTGGTTCCATGACTTCGGTATTAACCGAGTGGCAATGCACTTTGATCCTAAGATGTTTTGTGATGACATGTCACAATACTTTAAGTGCATCCCTAAGAAGGTAGGATATAATATTGATGCTGATTACATCTATGATTGTGGAGGGTCACCCTTCAGTGGAAGGACGTGCTCAAGTGAGACCTTTGATCGCTATACACTGCTGCAAAATCCCCTCAACAGAGTACTACTGGCCGAAACTGATCCATATACTAGAGTCTATTGCACCACTGATAATGTTGCCACTAAAGATGGTTGGTGTTTTGTTATCCCACTACAGAGTAGGACATCAATGGGATATCTTTTCAACAGTGACATCACAACAGATGAAGAGGCACTAGAGAATTTCCAAGAGCAGTTTGGTGAAGCAAAGGTAACTGGTTGGAGATCATTCCATAATTATTGTGCAAAGAATCCTGTCATGGATGGTAGGATCTTTATGAATGGAAACAAATACTTCTTTATTGAACCACTAGAAGCAACAAGTATTACAGGATACATGGTGTGGATTGAGAGAACCTTGCGTTATATTATGCAAGGTGCTAGTATACATGAGATGGTTGCAGATAATCAGCGAGACATCTGTGAGAATGCTAACTTCCTTCTCTACCATTACGCACATGGATCTAAGTATGACACACCATTCTGGGACTATGCTAAGAGTCTATGGAAACCCACTGACACATGGAATAATTTATTGAAGGATGCAAAGCAAGGTAACTGGAAACATAGGGTGCAAGGCACAGCATATAATTACAGTTACTTTAGTTTCTTATCTGTCATTGCTACTTACTGCAACATGGAAACACAACAAGACTTCAAGTCTTTATTAAGGAACAATTGGTAATGACATCATTAACATTAATAGTAATCATCATCTTAGCAGTAACATTAATCGTACTAAGAGTTTATAACCCACACTAAATAAAGTGTAGGTGTATGTAATGCATGGCTGGCGAAACCATAAGAGATATAGTAGAGAGATGTTATTCAACATCTGCTGGAATACTGGCAGCGAATCCATTAGACCAGTTAAATCCTAGTGTACCTACTTCTGGGTCGGCAGGTAATGTAGTACCCACTATCAATCCTGGTGAAACAATAAGAAATATAGTTGGGAGATGTTACAGTGTCCCAGTTTATAACCTACCTAACGTATTGGATGAGCAGAATCCAATACCAGTACAGATCCCTCCTGTAGTACCACCTGACCCTAAACCTGGTGATGTTATAAGAAGGATAGTTGAGAGGTGTTACTCTACTCCACCAGGAATACCAGAGTTAACACCACCCACCCCACTCCCTGACATTGGTACGGGTTGGGACTTACCTCCTTGGGGACCATGGATGCACCGAGAGTTTGGGTGGCTCCCTCCAATGAAGATAACACTTCACCCACCAACAACAGGACAGAGTTGGTTTATCGTTAAGACTGGACCCGAAGACCAGTGCGATGAGGTTAGAAAGTTATTAGAAAAGAATTTACTTAGAGCATTAAAAGATTACGAGGAGCCTGGCTTCCCTTCACCTGGATGGTGGGAGCACATAGAAACTGGTGAGAAATATTACTGTGATATAGATAAGGGATTGACTGGTGACCCATTCAAAACTTGTGTTAGGAATGCACTGGACTGTCTCTTCAGACCTTACCTTGGTGGTCAATGGGAACCACCCAAGGCAAACTGTGATGCCTACTGGCCTAATGGATGGAGTGGTAACCAGACTGAGGTATGTGTAGAGAATTGTTTCCCTGATAGGATACCAATCTATGAGTCAACCATGTCCACAGGGACGTTGGCATTATCATTTGATGGGTCAGGTAATCTAGTTGCTACTGGTAGTGGTACTGCTGTTGCAGTATTAAAACTACAGTGGAATGATAATCCCTCCACATATAATGTTGCCATCAATAATATTCAGATGGGCGGACAGCAGTGGACAAGGACAGGTAGATCTGGTGAAGAGATTCATACACTTAACATTACTGGTGCTGGTACCACTCAGATCACTATGAATGGTAACTCTGGTGGGTTTACTATCGTTGATAACAACACCAGAATATGCATGAAGGATCTGGATGGTAACGATTGTAATGCCAACTTCAGTATTGTATCTACTAACAATGGGTCTGACCATGCATACGATCCTCAAGGTGCTAAGTCAGGATACACTTTAACTAATAGTAAACCAGCATTTTATATACTTGCACAACCTATAGCAAATGTAACTGTCCCACTGTTTAGATTCTATTCAACAGTCAAGCAAGATACATTCTTAACTACTAACCCTGGTCAACCTGATACTCCTGGTAATGGTGAGAGACAAACCATGAATGCTTCTGGTATGGCAGGTGGTGAAGTCCTAGGACATGTATTCCCGACTGCTAGTTCAATGAGAAGTTATCTACATGATGATGAGCAAGCAGAAGCACTCCATAGATTCTGGAGTCCTAGTCCTTTCGATCACAAGTATACTATTGATGGTGAGATAGTAGGTGGCATGCCTAGGAAGATACCTAAGAGGTGGTGCTATCGTATACCTAAAGAATGTAAGGCAGACCTTAACATCTCAATGGATGTTGAGAAAGGAGGAGCAGGATATGATAACGCACTTGGATTCTACCTAGCAGATGATACTGGTCCTAAGTATGGACGTATTGTTGTGACGAGTGCTAGGAATGGTACCAATCTATACCAAGCATGGATGTCTGCTCTAAAACTCAGTGACTATGCTGGAGGGACGATGGGATTTTTCCTCATCCCTAATGGTGGTGGCCAGAATTCACTCAGCATCATGCAAGAGGTAGCATTCACTCCACTTAACTCTCCTTACTCAGGTGGTTTCAGAGCAACAGGTATCAATACAGCACAGAATAACTACTGTCTCTTCAGTGATAGGACATGGAATCCTATGCAGAAGGATCAAACCAAGTGGCAAGGAAAGAACAATCAATTCTGGGAAGACCTTATCGCTGGTGATGATGACTACGATGACCTAAGACTGTGGCACAAGATAGGGTGGACGTATGGTGGTTACAACTACGAGGGTATCCAATGCTATCTCTATGCAGGAGCAGCACCAGAGAAGGTGATGAGAAAGATAGACCCTTCAACAAAATGCGACGCTAGAATATTAAAGGCCAGCTTTAGGGATGTAATTATGAGACGCATGGACTGCGGTAATAAAGTCCCTGCTGTCTTTGCTAACGATGTTGAGTGGGAGTGTGGAGAATGCACTGGTGAATACTCAGTCAAATTAAATACCAACCAGACTATTAAAGCAGCAGTCGGTGGTACCTTTAGGTTTGTATCTATGGGTGGTATTAATGGTGGTGTCTTCGGAGCATGCATGAAGTTTACTTTCCTTATGAAGAAGAATGGTACCACATTATTCACCAAGCAATTTGAAGCACAGTATTGGCCCGCAATAGGTAGAGACTTATATGATCAGGACATCACTCTAGAACCTGATGATGAGTTGACCTTTGAGGTAGTAAGTATTGATACAGGTGCAGTTACAGGTGAAGTATCACTAGAGGCAGCACTCTATGCAACTGACACTACTATGTTTGAGGGTGCATTCAAGATCATTCTTGGCACTCAGTCACATGATAGTGTGATAGCAAAAGGCACAGGTAACCCAACACTCAACCCAATTACTAAAGAGGGTGGAGAGATAGAAGGATTTGCATTCTCATTTAATCCTACTAATGCACAAGACTTTGATTGGGAAGCAGGTAGTACACTTGCTGAGACATGGAGTGAGGACAACGTGCCTGATCCAGGAGATCCATACACATATGTCTGGGCAAATAATATACCAGTCGCTATGCATGGATCACTCCAAGCAAACCCAGACATACCAGGACAGAGTAGGATAATAAACAACACTGCGATGCCTACATTACCTGGTGCTTACATAGACACAGGGTATCTCTATGATGTGCCAGCAAACTATTTCTCTGCTACAGTCCTAGAGTCCTACAACTATAGGAATCTCTCAGGAGTATACAATCACCTCGTTGAGGACTATCTCTTCACTAGGTTTGAAACTATGAGTGGTGATGATATATCACAGGGATACAGAGACATCCTCAGTGAAGCAGCACCCACCACGTTTGCAAGAGGAAGCAAACCGTGGTATACTATTGGTGCTAACTCTGTTGGCAACCATTACCTGACTGTTGTAAATAACATATGGGATGGAGCAGCACAGAATCCACAGAGAGATACTTACTTCTCTCCTGTGACATTCGTACAGGACTACACCCTTGATAACTATCATGGTACAGGTGGTGGAAACTATGCTGATGCTGCTAAGATACGTGTAGGTATTACATTCTACCCAGTTATCTTTGACCAGACTACCTCATCTAAACAGGTACACTACTGGCAAGCAATGATTCATGTCATTGATGTCATAGATAAAGGTAAAGGATACACCAAAGGGTCAGAGTTTGTGCTAACATGGCCTCCTATGAGGAACAGAGCAGGTGAGGATCCATCACAGACTCCTTACTATCCTGATCAGGAAGCAGGTTTCTCATTCCCAATCGGTAAACAACTTGCTTGGTGGGAGAATGAAGACCTAGTTAGAAGGAGTCTTAAGGAAGCCTTCTATCAAGAGTCACACAATAAAGACTCAGTTGTATGGTATTCAGGTACCGACAAAGCAAAATTCAGAGTTAGATTTAAAGTAACTCTCACACAATGTACAGATCCACCTTAAATTATGGCAGGCTTTAACCCATCAGAGATCAGAGCAGAGAGATCTCTAGAGAAATCATCACGAGAGTTAAGGACTCTCAAGAAGGTCATCGAAAAGTATAAGGATGATCCGAAGGGCAAGAAGAAGATGCTCAAGAAGATGCAGAAGTATTGGAGGAGTCCTCTAGCAGAGGTGAAGTCCCTCGACTACAAACCGAAGGGTGCTGCATGGACACCGCCTAAAGATCTTGAGGCAAATCTGCAAGCAATGGCCGAATATGTTGATCCACGTGAGGAATGTGATGAAAACAACATAAATAACACGTTAACACCTGAGCAAGAGCAGGAGTTACGTGATAAACTAGCCAAGACTGAGAAAAAAGATGATTAATTTGGAGGAGAAGTACGGGTCTTACATTGGAAGCAATAAGACCTTCAAGATTGATGGTGTGAGAGAACCAGTAACAGGGTATGGATACCACTGTGATGGGTCAGAGATTAAAGGTTATTGGGTTAACACCACTAACTATAAATTATATTATAATTTGAATGAGCAATTCATTAAGATGGAACCGTTAAGAGATGTGGAAACTTCAACCCCTATTTCCAAAACCCCTAGCAACCTCAAGGATTAATCCAGAGGTCTGTGATATTCTCACGGACATGCTAGAGGAGTTTGACTTCTCTGAGGATGAGGGTGGTCGTAGTGCTGTGACTGTTAACAAGCATGTCTTACAAAACAAACAAGCAGTGCACGATTACTTCTATCGCAAGGTGCGAGAGGTTATATGTGAGTTGGGATACCATTGTGATGTCCAGATCACTACCTCTTGGTTCACTGCCACATTAGAAGGTGGGTCAGCAGATGAGCATGCACATTGCAATTCTTGGTTTAGTGGTGTAGTATACTTTGATGAATACGATAAGAATACTTCTCCTATTCAGTTTGTAAATCCTCCTAGTGGGGTTTACGTTACTCCTTCCGAGGATAACGAATACAATGCTACGGATGAGACTATAGTCCCTGAAAGGGGTACTATATTATTATTCCCTAGCGATGTGAGACACAGAGTGTTAAAGAATTACTCTCAGTATGAGAGGTATTCACTAGCATTCAACGTGTTACCTAAAGGTTATGTGGATGTAGGTGACTCCTCTTACATGTACCAGTAGCACAACTGTCACAAGGGGGCTTGACGGATATCCGCAAGTCCTGATATTATAAATACTTCTTAACAAAGGACTCGAAACTATCGTAACCCTGTGTTGGAAAAAACAGATCCCATGTCGGGGATCTTATCATCCGCAGGGTATTTTTGTGCCCATGCGAGACACTTAAACAAAAACATGTCTATTAAATCAACAATCGCTGCTTTGGCAGCATCTCCATTCGTATTCGCTGGTGCAGCTTTTGCTGGTCCATATGTGAATGTCGAGTCAAACCTGTCTTACCCTGATGGTGAGTATTCTTCTGCTTCTACTGATCTTCACGTAGGTTACGAAGGAGTTGCAGGTGCTGAAGGTAAAATTGCATACTACGTACAAGGTGGTCCAGCATTGAACCATGCTGAGTCTACTGATGACACAGACCTTGACTTCTCTGGTAAAGTTGGTGCTGCTTATGCACTTGCTGATGCTACTTCACTTTACGGTGAGATCTCAGGTGCTACTGACGAAGATGCACAAGGTGAGTCTCTAGTTAACTGGGGAGCAAAAGCAGGCGTTAAGTTCACTTTCTAAGTGAGTGCTTATAACTAACTAAATAAAGGGTCACTACAGGTGACCCTTTTTTCTTTTCATTACTATTAATATGGCCAAGACACCAGGAAACACCGCAATCTATACCAGAGAAGGATGTGGTTTTTGCACAAAGATTAAAGAACTTTACAAAAGTAAGGGTTGGGGCTTTGCAGAATACAAATTAGATGTTAACTTTACTAGGGAGCAGTTCAAACAAGAGTTTGGTCAACGTGCAACCTTCCCCCAAGTTATCATCGCAGGATATAAAATGGGTGGATGCACTGAAACTGTTAAATACCTCCGAGAAAACACCTATCTATGACCTACATGGACCCCAACTCTGAAGAGCTTTATACTATTATCGACAGAGCTATCGACGAAGCGATGTTGAATGGGAGATTCCTCTTTAATATGAAGTCGTATCTCACTGGCAACAAGTGGACACGCAAACAAACAAAAGAATTAATTGACTCGTCATCTATGACTGAGTTGACACAGGTAGTGGATGAGTTATCTCAATACATTGCACGTGATAAGTATATGTCTGAGGCATATGGTAACGTACCTAAACCACAGGCAAGAAAGATCAGGAAATATTTCGAGACAGTTATAAATGATGCTAAAGAATACTATGAGCACCGCAGACCAGGGAGACCTAAGAAGTCTGCTAAATAAAAAAAATTAGTAAGGGAGAATTCCTATGTCCGACATGTCATTCATGTACATTGCTTTCTTCCTAACAATAGGTAGTTTTTTATTAGGTTTTGTGGTATCATGGAACCTAAAGGATATCTTTGACACGTGGAGAGACAATGCAGAGTATGCTCAAATCGTTATGCATCCTGAGATGCAGGGCGAAGATGGACCTGTTGATCCATCAGAGTTGATCTACTTGCGTATTCACAACGAAGATGATACAATGTATGACGATGAGACTGAGTAACTATGAGACTTATGATTTCTGAAGTGCTTCAGAAGGCACATAATGCTAAGACGAAAGCAGAAAAGATTAGGATCTTACAGGATAACAACACACCTGGATTGAGATCTGTATTCATTATGAATTATGACGAGAGTTTGAAACCTCGTGTCCCACTTGGAGAGGACGTACCTTATCGTAAGAATGAGGCACCAAAAGGAACCGAGCACACCCTACTAGAGAAGGAGTCTAAGAAACTCTATAGATTCTTTGTGGGTGGAGACGACACCTTGAAACCTATGAAGATAGAGAGTATGTTTATCCAACTACTTGAAGGTCTTCATGAGAGTGAAGCAGAGGTAGTTGTAAAGGCAGTCAATAAGTCACTGCACAAGAGATATAGAATCACTAAAGCAACAGTGCAAGAAGCATTCCCTTCTATCGAATGGGGTGGAAGAGGTAGATGAAACTAACTGAAGATCAGATCCTTCAGATTAATGAAGCAGGTAATGGATGTTCAATCATCAAGACTGGTTGCACACCTGACGCAGCAAACGATAAAACGTTGCCAACTAATGCATACTTGCTAGAATTAAAGGTAAAGGATGAAACCTGGTTTGACATAGTGATGGGTGAATCTGTTAGTATCTTTGACACATACTTTGATATGTTTGGTCATTGTATGCAGAGGATGTCTTACACTAAAGGCAGCAGACAACCAGCACAATTTAGCAATCCATTGTCTCCACTTAAACCTCGACCTAAGAAAAAGAAATGACTGATACATTGCACAGAGCAACTCTACTTCACCTGTTGAAGGAGAGAGCATATAAACATGGGGAATATTTTCTATCATCAGGTAAGAAGTCAGAGCATTACGTTAACTGTAAACCTGTGACTCTATCTTGTGAAGGCAACGCACTCCTATCACATCTAATGATCAAAGAGATCGATGAAGATGCAGTAGCAGTGGGTGGACTAACATTAGGTGCTGACCCTCTAGTATGTGGTGTAGCACAGAAGGCATACTATACAGGTAACAAACACATTGATGCTCTCATTGTGAGAAAGAATGCCAAAGGATATGGTACAAAGGAATACATCGAGGGTAATAAACCACCCGAAGGATCAGTTATCACAGTCCTAGAGGATGTAACTACCACAGGTAGTAGTGCAATGCAAGCAGTCAAAGTGCTGCGTGACGCAGGTTATATTGTTAAACGTGTCGTTGCTATCGTTGATAGGATGGAATCCCATCAGACATGGAAGGATAATGATCTAGAGTTTATATCTCTGTTTAAATTGGAGGATATTATTGGATGACTGTATATTTTGACCCTCGTAAGGCAGCTAAACCTGTCGAGGAAATGACTGAGAGTGAGAAGAATGAAGAGTTAGGTAGACAAGTTGTGCAAGCAACTGCTAATATATTTCTCTCACCCTTGGTTCTTATGTTAGTATGGAATGCATGTATACCAGGTATATTTGGACTGGCAACCCTAGGTTACTGGTCAGCGATGGGACTCTATGTAGTCTCAAGAATATTATTGAGGAAGAATGACTAGACTATGGAGGATATGGAAGTATGCGTTGGGTAGTTTCTCTGATGAGAAGACCCAGAGGTATGATAATCTTATTGTCATTGTTCGATCTGGCATCTTTCTTACTTATCTCGTCACTAATTGTTTTATTGTTAGCGGAGTAATCAGACACTGGAATGACTAAAGTATGTTTAGTGAGCGTCACACCTGACGCAGAAAAAACTATTGGATATGTCGCAAGAGTATCCAACCCAAACAATCAGAGCAACCCTAAAGTAGAGGGGTTGTTAAAGTATTGTATCAAGCATGGACACTGGTCTATCTTTGAGCAAGCACACATGACTCTGGAGATCAATACCACACGTGGTATTGCAGCACAGATACTAAGGCACAGGTCATTCACCTTCCAAGAATTTAGTCAGCGATATGCTGACGCTACACTCCTTGAGAAACCAGAGGTACCTGAGTTGAGGAGACAAGACACCAAGAATAGACAGAATAGTATAGATGACATCGAAGAAACGGAGAAGGCGTTCTTACAAGGCCGAATTTCACAATACTTCCAAGAAGGGCTTGACTTATACTCTGACCTATTATCTAAGGGCATTGCGAAGGAGTGTGCGAGGTTTGTTCTCCCTCTAGCAACACCCACTAAGATATACATGACTGGTAGTGCTCGTAGTTGGATGCACTACATACAATTACGGACTGCCAATGGGACACAGAAGGAGCACATGGACGTAGCAAACCTATGTCGTGACCACTTCATCTGTAATTTCCCAATCATTGCTAAGGCACTTGACTGGTGTCCTGATGTTGATGACTGTGATTGTAACTACAATGACGGATGGGAAGACACACAACCTTGTTTACGGATAGACTAATGCCAACATACCCTGTGATAAATAAAACTACAGGAGAGAAGAAAGAACTCTCCATGACTATGAGTGCATACGATCAATGGCGAAAGGAAAATCCCGACTGGGATAAGGACTGGAGTCAAGGTGTCGCTGGTACTACATACGGTGATCCGAAACAATCGGACGGATTCAAAGAAGTAATGAGCAAAGTCCAAGAGAAACATCCACGTGCTAACCTTTCGAGGTTTACTTAATTATGCCAGTAAAGAAAAGGAAAAATGGTAACGGTAACGGAAATGGTACCGTGTCAAGAGCAATGAAGAGGAAACCACCCATCAACCTTGAGCATCTCAGGGTCATCGAACCTTTGACACCTAGTCAAGAAGATGTTTTTGATGCGTTCAAGAATGGCCAGAATCTGGTACTACATGGGTCGGCAGGTACTGGTAAGACATTTATCAGTCTCTACCTCGCATTACAGGCAGTATTGGAACCATCTTCTCCTTATGATAGAGTATATATTGTCAGGTCTCTTGTCCCTACGAGAGAGATTGGATTCCTACCAGGTGATGAGGAAGACAAGTCTAACCTATATCAGACACCATATAAAAACATGGTGCGATACATGTTTAACATGCCTGATGAGGGAGCATTTAAAATATTATATGAAAACCTAAGAAACCAAGGATCAATAGACTTCTGGTCTACTTCTTTCTTGCGTGGCATAACACTTGACAGAGCCATTATAATAGTAGATGAGTTCTCTAACCTAAACTTCCATGAGTTAGACAGTATTGTCACTCGTGTTGGTCAGGATAGTAGAATTATATTCTCAGGTGATTACACACAGTCTGACCTCGTTAAATCACACGAGAGGAGTGGTGTGCTAGACTTCATGAAGATCACACAGGCAATGGAATCATTCTCCTGTGTTGAGTTCGGTATCAATGATATCGTGAGGTCTGGTTTCATTCGAGACTACCTCATCTGCAAACATGAAATGGGTTTTGATTAATGTTTAATTATGTTGGTCCTGCTAAACCTCTTAAGGAGGTTGAGAGTAGGACTGTTGATTCTGGAAGATTCTATAAAATAGATGACAAATGGTGTCCAAGTGTCACCACAGTGTGTAGTAATGCTTCCAAGCATGGTATACTAGCATGGCAGAAGCGTATTGGATTTGCTGAAGCAGAGAAGATCAGACGTTCATCTGCATGGCGAGGTACACAGTACCATAACTTAGTGGAGAAGTATTTAAAAAATGAATTGGAAGAAGATAAGAAGAGCGAGGGTCTTCCCACGTACCTTTTTAGGTCTGCTCGTGAGACTCTTGATCGGATCAATAATATTCATGCTGTTGAAGCCCCTCTTTATAGTCGCAACCTATTCATTGCTGGTCGTGTTGATTGCATTGCTGAGTTTGATGGCGAGCTTGCTATTATAGATTTCAAGACCACAAAGAATCTTAAGAAGGAAGAGCACCTTGATAAGTTCTTTGTCCAAGAAGCAGCGTATGCTTACATGTATTACGAGCAGACTGGCGTAGAGGTTGACAAACTTGTTACAATATCAGTAGCAGAAGACGGAAGCATGCAAGTTGTCGAGAAGTATGATAAAATACCATACATAGACACTCTTATCGATTGGATAAGAGACTATCACAATGAGAAGACTGTAGCATGAAGCAGGAAGTATTAGGCATCCCTTTCTTTAAGTTTGATATCAATCCAGATAGGATTGAAGAGACTCGTAAGATACTTGCAGCACTTCCTTGGAGAATGAATGACACCAATCTAATGTGGAAAGGTGTCCATCATGATCAGACTCCAGGTGGGAGTGACCTTTACAACAACCCAGACCTCGCTTATCTTTTCGACTGGATGCAAGACTGCATGGCCGAAGTGTGTGATGAGATGGGTATACCGAATAAGATGGTATGTAATTCTGCATGGGCAAATCTAAATAAGAGAGGTGACTACTTCTATGACCACACTCATGCTAACTGCTTTATGAGTAGCAATTACTTTGCATCAGGTGATAGTGGTAGTACCAAGTGGTATTACCCTAACCCATACTATGATAAGAGTAACATCTGGCCCTTTGATTCGGCAAACTGGGATGATAACTTCAATCTAACTCATGAAGAACCAACTGTACCTGGCAGGTACATTGTCTTCCCACCTACTATTAGACACAATGCTACCCCTAATCTCGGTACTTGTGACAGAATAACAGTAGCAGCGAATTGGTTCCCAACAGGACTGATTAATTCCAGTGGTGTTTCCCACCTTAATATTAAAGTTATACAATGAAAGAAATTGAAGAAAAGTTTATGACACAGGGTAAGTTTACCTCTCTAGTTGAGGACAGGGTAAAGGACAGCAATGGTCTTATAAATTATATCGAGGGTGTAGCCTCAGTGTGTGAAGAGTTTGAGATTGAGGTGGAGACAGTGGGTAAACTGATCTCGAAACCATTAAAAGACAAGATCAAATGGGATGCACAGCAATTAAACTACATTAAAAGGACAAGCAAAGGCATTTTAAACCTATGAATGACAATTTCTTTCAATCAGACGTAGTACAAAAGGAACTAGAGTCAATTCAAGAGTGCTATACAGAACTCTTGAAGATGTCTGCTGGTTTGAAGGATTTCAATCCACATGAGAGACTAGAGCACATTGAGAAGACTCTAGAGTTAGTAGCAAAGCAGAAGGTATTTTATGCACGTCTACAGTTGGCGGCTAATGAGTTACAAGATGATGACTCTGCAAAGGAAATCAAGAAGAGGATCGAGATGATGTCCACCGAGTATAGTGGTGGTCTTAACCTCAATATAGTGTTAGATCAGATGGAGGATAAACTCCGTCAATGGAGAAATGATCTTAAAGATCAGGGTGTTGACAAGCCTAAATAGTCGTGCTACTATAATCCAGTAGCAATATCACAATACAATTTCGGAGACAAATACGAATGTCATTTGCATCATTAAAGAGCAAGTCTGGTAAGTTTGCTAAGCTTACACAACAGATTGAAAACCTTTCCAAACCTCAAGGAAGGGGTCCAGACGAAAGACTCTGGAAACCAGAGGTAGATAAGAGTGGTAACGGTTATGCTGTTATCCGTTTCCTACCAGAGCCAGACGGAGAAGATCTCCCTTGGGCACAGGTATGGAGTCATGCATTTCAAGGACCAGGTGGTTGGTACATTGAGAATTCTCTCACCACACTTAACCAAAAGGATCCTGTCGGTGAATTAAATAGGACGCTATGGAATAGTGGACTAGACGCAGACAAAGATACTGCACGTAAGCAGAAGCGTAAGCTTTCTTACTACAGCAACATCTATGTCGTTAAGGATCAACTTCATCCTGAGAATGAAGGTAAAGTATTCTTATATAAGTATGGTAAGAAAATTCATGACAAGATTGCATCAGCGATGCAACCACAGTTTGAAGATGAAACTCCAATCAACCCCTTCGATCTTTGGAAGGGTGCTAACTTCAAAATCAAGATCCAGACTATAGGCGGTTACTGGAATTATGATAAGAGTGAGTTTGATGCTCCCTCAGTGTTAGGAGGATTGGAAGACGATGATCTTGAAAAGGTTTGGAAGTCACAGTATTCTCTTAAAGAATTTACTGATCTTAAGAACTTCAAATCCTACGAGGATTTATCTGCACGTTTGAATATTGTGCTTAACAAGTCAACAAGACCTGTGGTTCAAACCAACGAAGAGGATGAAGAACTAGCTCCTCTTACTAGTCCAGTTGTCAAAGCGGACCCTCCTGCACCCACAAAGTCAGGTTTCGGTGCTAAGATAAAGGAAGTTGAAGAGGCAGGTGATTCACCTGATTTATCCTACTTCGCTGCCCTTGCTAACGAAGACTAATGAAGAAACTACTACTGCTCCCACTTCTGCTTATTGGTACACTACCAGTCCGTGCAGAAGCACTAACTTGGAATGAGTTTTGGGAGCCGTTTGTAGAATCTTATCATCATGGACACGATCATGGAAGTGGACATTGGCATGATTGGAGGTATGACCACCATCATGGACATCCACATTACGGTCCATATCGTAGGAGATGTGAAGTTACAATCACAAAGAAATACTGGGTACCAGGTCATTACCTAGGTCATGGCAACACATGGATCCCAGGATATTATGAGCGACGTGATGTGATTGAGTGGGAGCGTTGTAGACGCTAACTCGTATATTATTTCGATTTTTGAACAAGAAAAACCCCCGAAAAAATCGGGGGTATTTTTTTGCTCTGTAGGTTTTTTAATATCCGCTAGATCCAAATTGATTACTTGTAATTCCACTATCTTGAGGACCAGTAGTTTGATTCGTAGTTACCACTGTGGTACCATCTGATAATACGTCACCTTGCTCAATAGTCGGTCCAGAGGTGTCAAACTCCCTAGATGAGTAATCTTGCTCTGAAGCAAATTCGATAGAACTCGTTTCACCGATATTTGTGTTATAAGACGGTTTAACGGTCTGAAACTGCTCTTGGGTAGTATTGAGTGATCTCTTAGCTCCCGATGTAGGGTCAGTTTCGCTATTTGGAAGATATCCGCATAAAGTGCTAAATTCTTCAACAAACCCATTTATGAAAGGTTTCTTCAAAAGGTAAATATTGCGTTTGAAGTCATTTTTCATCATTTCGTGTTCATAGACAGAAATGGGTCTAACTGTCTCATCCTTTGGTACCAGTGTACCGTCAGGTCTGGTATATGTGTAAGTTTCGGGCACAATACGATCTTCTTTCACCAGTACTCTTCCCTTCTGATCTTTGATTCTCATAGTTACCCAGTGATGGACAGAATCAGCATCCTCTTCATATGTGCTGGCAATATACCTTTCTAACTCATCTTCGGATAAGGGCCATTCATCATATACGTTGATTATATTGTTACATAGCAAAACAACCCAGTCATATCCCATATTGCCATATTTCTTATAAGCAACTTGATCAGGTCTTTCATTGACTCTAATGGTATATTGGTCAAATCCCAATACGACATCTTGCAGTCTTTCACGTAATACGATCCTTCTAAAGAGGTTTTTAGCAAGTTTATAAGGATCTACGTTATTTTGACGATAACTTGATGTCCTGACCATTACGTCAGGTAAGTGAGTAAAATATGCCATT
>Ga0207993_1000497_pt1 | contig 15462 bp, 7 predicted proteins | sample ETN01SmetaG_2_FD_185791 | JGI IMG/M metagenome (GOLD analysis project Ga0207993, IMG submission 185791) | Marine microbial and viral communities from oxygen minimum zone, Eastern Pacific Ocean - ETNP2014F12-01SV265 (SPAdes) (version 2) | ecosystem: Environmental > Aquatic > Marine > Oceanic ...
CGATTTGGTCAATATCTGCCTGCGCAACGTAATTTGATCTATACAGTTCCCAAAAGTCTTCTGCTGCGTCTGTACCAATTAAATCCAATACATGATTTTCAATATCAGTAGGCGACTCATATCCGTCTATCCAACCTGTGTTTATTAGCATATAGCCCTCAGGAACAAGCCATCCTCCCAAACCAAATCCCCTAAGTAAAATAGGGTTACCACTGCCATCTACGACTTCTCCATCAACATTATGTAGAAAACCTGCTTGGCTTATTAAAACCGAACAGTTTATTAGGATAGCAAGAGATATTTTGATCCCTTGTTTAAAAAGTAGATTCATTAGTTACACTCCCTACACTCATTAAAACATACACTTGAAAGGGTTGTGTCTGCAACACCAACAGAAACAGAACGATCACTGTATTGTCCCACAGTGCAATTACCACTAATCACCTCCCATCCATCTGACCAAGAATTAGGAAAATACCCGTTCCTATATTTATAAGTGAAATTTGAATTAGGGGGCAGAGTTAATTCGGCCTCCCATAAATCGGGACTGTTTGAGGGCTGCATCTGAATTCCTCCAGGGCTTGCAGAGCTTATAGATCCACCTGAAAGCCAAACCCCTGTGCCACTGACATTTACATTTTGCATATCTACTTGAAAGGTAACTTTCACATCACCAAAGTTTTCAGATCGCTTCGAGACTCTAACATGATCCACCAGCATTGTCATCGGAAATGCGCTTGATGCTATACCCTGGACACCTCCCCAATCTCCACCAATAGCAAGATTTAATATCATATAATGCGGAGAGTCGAAAGGCCATTTTGCTTGATTCCCATTGTAATCATTGTAAACAAAGAAAAATGGTGAATCATCTACTAAAAATCTTAGATAGTTTGGACTCCACTCCAACGAATATGTATGAAATGATTGAGTAACAGTTGGCAGGCTGGTTGAACCAGATTTTTGGGTGTTCATCATATGGTTAAAATCTTTTGTGTGTATTGAACCATGGACATTTCCATTATCATATCCAACATGCTCCATTATATCAATTTCTCCACAGTCTGGCCAACCAATGCTTGAAATGCTTTCACCTAGCATCCATATGGCAGGCCAAGAACCTCGACCTCCAGGTAATTTTGCTCTAATATCAAATCTTCCATAGGTCCAGGAGAATTTATCATCCGTGTTAATCCTGCCTGAGGTGTAATTTGAAGTGTACTGGTTTCCATTATAGTCTGTGCCGGAGTAATTTGGCTCAATCAATCCTTGAATAACTAGATTCCCATCTTGCAGAAAAACATTAGTGTCTCTATCTGTATAGGCCTGTTGCTCATTATTAACCCATCCTGGACGCCATTGTAAAATATTCCATTTCGATAGATCAAGCTCATCTCCGTCAAACTCATCTGCCCAAACTTGCTCCCACTCCGATGATGTAGTGGGAGGATCATTAATGATTTGATTATTACTTTGATTAGATTCTTGACATGTTACCAAGAAAGTCATCAAAAGTAAAAACACTACATGCTGAGGCTGTTTCATTACTTTAGGTAAAGAATTTTTCGAGTTTGGACATTGTTCCCATTGCTTATTCTAACGAAATACGTACCAGATGGTGCATGTAATCCATTAGGAGCAAGACCGTTCCAGCTTAAATAACCCGTGCTATTCGACTCAAAAGCTTTTTGCCCAGTTGATATGGTCTGCCCGTTCAAGTCATAGATTGAATATTGAACATTAGAGTACTCATTAGAACTAATAGGAAATTTTACCTCATGATTAAATGGATTTGGATATGCAGAGCCAACCAAAATGGATGTAGGTAAATTAGCAGTCCCCTCAATATGTAAGGGGTCTCCATTATATCCTGTATCTGTAGAGTTAGTGAGACAGAGGATTAGGTATCCGTATTCAAACACGACATTTGAATAGATAAGATCAGCATTGTTTCCATCCCAAGTATGGTTAGCCTTATCCCATCTTGATGCATCATAATAATCAAAGTTATCTGTCCATAGCAGAATAAAATCATTATCGGTCCCAGCATTCCCAGAGTTTGGAACATACGCATAATATTTTACCCAGTCATAGTAAGCATATACTGGTAAAATGGTTGGGTCAAATGCTCCAACCCAGTCAACATAGGTAGGTTGCCAAATATTCATCATCAATTTTTGACCATGATACAACGAATCAGCATAAAAATTATCTACGGTTCGAATTAACTGATCATCTATGAAAAAATTTACACTGTTTGGTGTCCACTCAATTGCGTATACATGAAAATCATCATGGGGGTTTACATTTAAATCAACTAGATCTGGGAGATCCCATTCGTTTTGGATGATTAGGTTGGTTTGAACCTTATCATCATACATGCCCAACCATTCGAGGTCGATTTCATTCCAGTTACTACTGCTCGTAAGACCCTCTGCCCAGAAATCTCTATAGGTGAAAAATGAGCTAACAACTCCACTCCCAAGTGCAGACTTCATCCGAACTTCAAACCTTCCATATTGGAACGAATCTTCTGTTCGCAGCTCTCCTCCCTTGTATGGCCTAGAAAGTAAAATCGTGCACAAAAGTGGTAAGCATAATATCCTATTTAAGTAGAATTGTTTTCTCATATTTTATCTTATTATTTAAACTGGTTTGAATGATGTATAACCCACTGGAATAGTTTTTGGCGTCCCAAATTAACTCATAATTACCTGTTTCAAGATGTCCTCGATGAATTACATCCAACAATTGACCAGAGATATTAAAAATTTCAATGCGCACCTCCCCATGTTTTTTTACTTCAATAGGTATCGTAAGTTTGTTGTTGAAAGGGTTTGGATACGGGCTGCTAATAGAAAAATCTTTTGCCTGGATAATATCATTAGAAAGTTCTTGGACGAGATTTATTTCGATACCATTTAAAAAGGGTCCTGCGTATTCATAACCCTCTCCATATTTCACTGCTGAAAAGTATAGATCTAAAATACCATCATCTATAACTATTTCACTTATAGTTGTATCAAAGGCATTGTTTTTTCCTGCTTGAGCATACACATCCAGGTTGGATATCATCATAGAGTCTTCAGCATAGATATCAAAGGAGCGTATATCAGCTTCATTGTAATAATTTTCAGATAGCTTCAATGTTACAGAATATATACCATTAGGTACTCGCGCCTTGTAAGCGACTATCCGATTTAGACTCTCTCGGTATAGTGGGTCCTGATCTGTGTTACCAATTTCTTGCTCTGTAACCTGATAGTTTCCGTTCATGTGACCGTATTCAACAGACGAGGACCATAATTGGTCAGCCTCATAATCACCAAATTCTCCTCCTGCATTATTTACCCTTAGAGGGAAAGAAAGAGGCTGGGGCATCTCAATTTGAACAGACTGTGCCATTTGTACATTTGGAGGATCATTATCATCCTCAATTCCAAAGATAATCAGATTATGATTTTCTTCTAGAGACATGTCAGAAACTTTCAACTTAACAGTACTTAAATTTCCCATTAATTCTGCTGAGATAACATTAGCTCCTGAAACCGAAAAATTACTTTCGTTCTGAGAACTCTCAGGATCTAGTTCTTCACTGAACTGGGCCATAATAGAATCTCCCCTGGCTCTCGCCCATAGTAGAACTGGTTTTTCTTGATCCTGGTAGCCGATATTGTCTTCACTAGTTAGGCAAAGTATCAAGTATCCATCCTCAAAAACTATATTCTCCCTGATAAAGGTTGATTGATTCCCCCCCCATGTGTGATTATGTTTTTTTTCCCATCTACTGTCATCAAAATCATTAAAATCATCCTGCCACTGAAAAGTGAAATTATTGTCTGTACCAGAGTTACCACTCCCTGGAGTATATGAAGAGTATCTAACCCAGTCATAATAGGCAAATCTTGGTAACACTCTATCATCCCAAACCCCAACCCAATCATCATAAACAGGATTCCAAATATTCATCATTAATTTTGAGGGATGAGTCAAGTCTGCTATGTGCTCGTCAGTTTGACGATATACTTCCTCACCATTGATAAACCAGGCAACGTAATCAGGGGTCCACTCAAAACCATATTCGTTAAAATCTATGTGAGTATCTAGTGTCGTGAAATGGGTTCGAAGGTGACTTGTGTTTGTAATAACATTCATGTCTACTACATTTGGAAATCTGCCTAGAAGTTCAATATCAATTTCATTCCACGGCGTGTTTGGGTGATCATCATTATATGTAAAAAAAGAAGACACCAGTCCCTCTCCTTGAGCTGGCTTATAACACACTTCAAATTTCCCATATAATAGTGGTTCTAACGTTCGAAGTTCTGCGCCTCTATAACCCTGTGAATAACCAGTTGTAAATAAACCAAGCAGTAATAAAAACAGTATTCTCATTTAATTAATGCTTTTTCCATAATCTAACCTATTATCAGAGGTCACTATCGGAAATGAAGGAACGAGGATAGGGTAGGGCACTCCTCTTTGTATTACCATCATATCAGTACTTGTCAATTTTATTTTTTCAAATGCGTCCATATTTATTTCAATATCATTAGAATAAGCTTCCTGCAGAGAATCAATTTTTGGGTTCATAAATGTTAGCCACTGTTCCTGATTTTCAATCTTTTTATTTTTAGAACGCAACCGTGAAAGATATTTTTTGCTGTTTGAGGAACCTTTCCACATTGCAGTATTAAGCTCAACGCTCCAGTGGGTATCATATCCCTTTGAATAACACTGTTTTGTAATCTCTATATCTCTGATTAAATCAGCAATAGCAAGCCTAAGCTGTTCGGGAAATTCACCACGGCTCATTTTTCGTTTTCTAAAAACCAGAGGATGGAAACGTAATTGATCATTTAGATCTTCAACCGTCCATGAATCACCATTGTAGTTTAGAATTGTTGCATTCTTATCCACTTCATTATCTACGTTGAAAGAGTTAGTATCAAATTCAATATCATCCCAGAGAGCTTGGTTTAGCATATTCTTTTTGATTGAATCCATTTTGAAAAAGTACTCTGAAGCTTTTTCAGCATAGTCGTAAAAGACATCAGAATTAAGATTCATTTCTTTACCCTGCATTAAACCTGACACCCATGATAGATACTCTTTTTTAGCCTTTTTCTCTTTCAATCTCTCTTGCACATCTCGCCACAAAAGTTCCCTATCAGATTCTGTTATTTCAATTTTATCCGTCCAACCTGTTATTTTCAAGAGCATAAACGTATCATCATCTGTACGAAAAGGTCCAAGCATTTGCCCTTTTTTTATGTTTTGACTAAATACCGCATCATGCAATTCTTGATTTTCTCGGTCAAACCAAGTCATCTCTTTAGACGGAGCTTCTCCACTCCATAGAACTTGGTAAATTGAATCTAATGAGACACCACTCGAGTCTAACTGTTTAATTTTATTAACGATTTCCATATCTGGGAGGTTTAAGAATTTCAGTTTTACTCTTCTGCCTGCAAGCTTAAAAGCTTCATTAGCTTCTTGATCTGGAATGGTAACCTTTGAAAAGAATTCTTTTGCATAAAAGAGTTGTCGCATTGCCTGTTCCTTTCTGCCTTTAAAATAGGAATCAAGATTATCATCTTCAATTTCAATAGCATACTTTTCTTGCTCTAGTGCAGTCAGTTTTTCTCCAATTAATGAATTAAGAACAATTTTCTTATGAATGTAATTATCCTGCCTGCAATAATCTGGGCGTATTGCATACTCAGCTCTTCTTATAAAATCTTGAATGGTAATGACCTCGGGTCCTATTCTAGCTAGAACAACCTCATCTGAAATTTGATGTTGTTCATTATTTTGAGCACAGCTAAAAAAGAAAGTGAAAAGGAAAGCAATGCGGTATGCATACCTCATTATGCATTACTAAAATGAAACACCAACGGTGTATACCTGTACATTACCAAGTATGCCCATAGTCTTATATGTGTAGTCAATGGAAATGGATTTATTACCAAGGTAAAACATTTTTGTACCAGCGCCGAATGTAACACCAATGTCATTGTCTTCTTTGGTTAAGCTATTCATACCACTTTTTGCACCCATGGTTAAACTGACGACTCCAAAACCTGGAATCTTATTGTCCAATGCTGCTCCGATATTTAACGATTCAGCGTTGTTGTTAGGGTGTAGCGCATCTGCAGATAATGTAAGGTTCATTAAATTAGTCACTATAGGTTTGATAGAGAACCCAATCCTAAATATGAGTGGTAATTCCCATTCTGATGTCCTGAACTGTCCTGCCACATCTCCATAGTTCCCTTCCTCAAACTCTGATATGTCAATTGGCTGGTAATTATCAATACCATCGTATTTCATTCTAGTTCCATAGTTAGAAATACTCATTCCAATATTCATTCCATCCTTATCTTTGCCTGTAAATGAAAAGAAATTGGTGTTTACTAAAACTCCAAGATCAACAGCAAAAGCGCTTGCAGAGCTGTGCCAGATTTTAGAACTAATGTATTTCATTGAAGATCCAAAAGAGAACCAGGAAACAATTTTTCTTGAAAAGGTAAAGGTGGCCGCTACATCAGATGCTCCAAATCTTTCACCCGTTCCATCCTGGTATTGAAGGTTTGTTACATCCATCTCTCCGTAGTCCAAATGAGTAATCCCTAGACCAATAACCCCCAAAGATGGAACCACAAAAGCTCCTCCCGCAAACATCATGTCAATGTCTACAAGCCACGGCTGAATGGAAAATAACGCAGACGACCTTGTAACATGTGCCAGACCTGCAGGATTCCAATATATAGAAGAAACATCATTAGCTACTGCAACATATGCATCTCCCATTGATGTTGCCCTGCTTCCAACACCAATTTCTAAAAAGTTAGCGGTTGTAGTACCATATCTATTTATGGTCTGAGCATCAAGAAAGGCCACCATTCCAATTAGTATAGTTGTAAAAGTTTTTGCTATAATATTCTTCATTTGATTACTGCAAATTTCCCAACTTTTTCCTCACCTATCTGCTGTGCGTCTATATGATAGATGTACATACCAGCGGCTATCTCTAAATTTTCCCTTGTTAGCATGTCCCAATGAACGATCCCATTGTCGGGCTGGTTATTAACGACAATCTCATCCACCAAAACACCACTAACAGTAAATATTTTGATGATGCAATCTGCTGGAACATGAGTAAACATAATTTTTCGTCGCTGATTTAAAAACGGATTTGCCACTGCAGATTCCATCATGTTAGTCATCACATATGGATTTGGCACTACTCTGATACTATCTAAATCAGTCTTTGCAATGGAAAGATCTAGTCCGGTCTCTTCACCAACTTCAAATCTGACTGTATCAGTTACGAAAAAGGGCCTCTCCCAGTCAACTAAATAGGTATTGTCTCCTTGAGGATATGTAGCCCCTGAGTCTAATTTAAAATCAATGATAAACGCGGTCGCTCTCCAACGAGTACCGACCGTTGCTCCAACAAAAAACCTGTCAATGCCAACCTCAATAGTATCGTTATTATTTTCATCATGAACAACAATATCCATCAGAGGATATTGGCCAGTTGCTGTATCAATAAAAGAAGTGTTTTGAACATAGAAGTTGAGTGCTGGTTGAGTTATTTTATTTGTTCCTATGGATGTTCCATTTTCATCTCTTACGGTTCCAGATCTACCTATGCCAACATAGGCTGAATCGTCATCAGTAAAGACAATGTTATACTTCCAAGGCAACATAAGCGCTTCAGTCTGAGTGGGGGTAACTCTTATATTTCCAGATCCATTCAACCAATTAGACTTCTGGTAACTTATTCTTGGTTGTTCAACGCCTGGGTCAATTGCTACCTGAAGCCCATCAAAGATATCCGTCAAAAATATTTCATCCGTATTCAAGGTCCAGTAGTCAGCCGTGTCTTTATACACAATATTTTTACCTACATATCTTGAAGTATCTTCTGAATAAATCAATAGCGTACTATCCGTTTCATCATAAATTTTGATTCCATTGGTGACATATTGAAACCCATAATCGTAGCTACTGATGTTTCCAATTGTGTCTACAGAAAAGGTAAGTGCATATTGGTGTCCTTGTTTAAGACTTCCTTGGGCTCGTATGAGGGGCTCAACGGTACCACTCCCTAGCATTTCAGATTCTTGCATTTCTATTTCAGGGGGAACATAGCCAGCTGCTCGTGGACGAGGAACAACAACAGCAACATTTTTCCCGATAGTACGAACTTCTTCAGCTTCATCTAGCTCGATGACTGCATTATTTTCAGATGGTGCTATCCCAGGTCCGATATCGGGCGCACCAAAATCATATGCCACAACAGCATAGTAATAGGTTCTACCATTCTGAACAGTATTATCAACAAAGATATGTTTTATCCCAGTATCAGCCCCTAGGTTATACCCTGAACCGTTTACCAATCCAAAGTCAGTAAATCCGTAGATATCATCTACTAAATCACATTGATAGATAGGCTTTTTAAACATGGGTGTCCCATAGCCATCAGTAATGATTTCAGGATCTGACATATATTTGTCTGTAGACCTATACACTTTGTACCCTTCGAAATCGTTGATGTTTCCAACAAAGGGGTCTCTTGTTTTTGTATCAGCGATATCATCCCAAGTAAGAATTACCTTACTATCTCCAGCTGTAGCAGTAAGAGTAGGCATTTTGGGCGGCTGAGCAAATCTGTAATCTTTCTCATAAATGACCTGGACAATCCTTTTTAATTCATACAGCGCAGGCGCAGTATGTTCTGAGGAGCTCAATCCCTCTAATGGGTCATAGGAATGAAGTTCAGACATAGAGATACGTTCAACTCTACCTTGAAATAATGGAAAAGGTCCTGAGGCAAATACCTCTACAAGATTAGAAATATTATCTAAGTATTCTTCAAGCGAGTCTACGCCTATCAGCCCCCACATTGCTTCATCATTTTTAAACCAAGTTGTCTCATTTGATGGGGCATGACTGGGTATTGGAAACATACGAAATGTCGTAAGACCAACCATATCAGACTCGGAAACGTCCGTGGTGTTAAAATTTGGTTCGCAACCAACACCCTCTAAAAAATCTGGCCTGTGGTTTCCTTCTGTTCCATCAGCATCTGGTCCAGTATAGTTTAGCTCTCCAGGCCCAACTCCATCAATGCCAATATCATCGCCATAGTCTTCAGATATTTGATATATACCGTCCCCATTAAGATCTTCACCATCTTGCCAGTCTTGGTCTTCATCAGCATCCCAGTGTTCTTTTAGATCTTCCATATTCAATTTGTAGAAGTCTAAAAAAGCATTTAGGTCCGCAATCCCATCTGTAGGCCCAATAAGAGCGGTTGCCTCATTGTCCCTCTTCTCATCAATGAGACCATCATTGTCGTTGTCTTGATAATCATAGGCTAGTCCAGGGCTCTCTAGATAGGCAAAACCCATCACACCAGTGGGGAGCCCTCCAGCGCCAATACCGTTAATATCCCACGAGTAGGCCATATCTTCCTGTTTATTGAAATAACCAAGGTCATCATCACCATCTCCGCCTATAGAATTATCTAACCAATATCCAAATGCAACGTCTCTGAGATCATAGTCGGAAACATTTGCAACAGAATATTCCCAAAATATTGCATCGCGAGCTTGTGGATTATTCCACTGAAAACCTCTAACAGATACCCGTAGCCCCAAACCTCCCCAAGGAGCTCCGGGCTGGATAGTAACGTCTGGTTTTAAATCCCCAATGTAATGTCCGGGTCTAGGATAGTATCTAACGAAGTCTTCAGTTCCTAAATTTTCTTGATCTTGCGCATCATTTACGACATAATAGGACTCTTGATCTGCATAGGTAACTCCTCTACCAAAGCGTCCGTTCCACTCTCCAGGCCATTTAGTCTCCAAACCAGTCGATGGCCATCCATTGACAGGCCATGAGCTTGAAATATTTGAAAGGGCTGGGTATTCTCCGGTCTCATCAAAATATCCAAATACAGGGTAAAAACCCCATTCAACTGTTCCAGTCGGGTCGAGATCCATTTCTTCTCTGTAACTGGTCTGCAAATAGTAAAGAGTATGACGGTCTTTATTCGGGTTAAACAAATCTAGGGGATCTGTCATGGGAATGGTGTCAATTGTTGCAGCATCGCCGTCATCTTCAATATAAACTTTTGCTCCTATCAGCAGCCCGATACCATCTGTCATTTTTAACCCATCAGGATTATTTGGCCATTTTGATACATTTACTCTTGGCCAGTCTGACAACTCGGTAGTATTTCGGAAATAGATAAATACTCTATTCCCAGTCATATACCCTTCTTTTTCTGCAGCAATGTCTCCAGCTGGATCTTCAGGTCCAGAGTATTCCTTTCCTTGGGAAACAGCAAGGTTCATACCTAAAACCAAGGATATAAATATTTTAAGCATTTGTTTCACTTGCATTAGAAATTAATTCCTACTGCAAGTTTTACCATTCGAGGTGATGAAAACATAGATGGATTTTTAATACGATCTTCATAATCATTAAAATCACTACGGTGGCCTGCGTAGTCAGTTTCCTTTATTACTGCGGTGTAGGCTCTACCAGTCTGGCCATCAACCCCGTTCTCATTTAATCTATCTAATAAATTGTAAATAGTTAAATCAATTTTACCAGAGAATCGATTAAATAGTTTAAAGTTGTAGTACAGGGTAGCATCTACCGTATAAGTAGAAGGCTTATAGTCATTATTTGGATAAAGATTAATTCTTGATAAAACGCTCTCGCTTTGGGGCGAAAATGTATAGGGAGAACCCGAATTATAGTATGCAGTTACCGTACCACCATATTTGGCACCCAGTAACATTAGGGTTCCATTTAGAGTATGTCTTTGATCCCAACTCATTGGAATAAAACGGTTTACGGGGTCCATATTATTACCGGCTCTGTCAAATGTCTGGGTTGGATTATCTGCATTCCCTCGAGTGTATTGGAGCGTGTAGTTAACCATTCCTTTTAAGGATCCATAACCAAGGTCCAGTGTTACCTCAAGCCCTCTAGCATTGCCATAGTCCTTATTACTGTAGAGTCCATACTCGATCTGGTTGTAGGTTGAAATGATTTTGGTACTAAGCAAATTGTAAATATCTCTGTAGAACAATGCGACATCAAGATTCAATCCACGTGCTAATTCTTGCCATAATCCAATCTCATAGGTGATTGTTTTTTCTGGCTCAAGTAATACACTGCCCATGGTTGTTGAGTAATCACTTGGACTTACTAAAAAGCTTTTATTTTGATACATCGAGTACAAGGGCGGCATCTGAAAGAAATGCCCATAACTAAAGTGCAATACAGCCTGGTTTCCAAGCTGATAAGCAAAGCCAATGCGAGGACTTATTTGATCAATAACAGGCGCAGGCACCTTATCTGACATCATTGAATCAGGGAGTACCAGCTGATTTGCAGGATTACGACTATCAGAGGGATAGTAGCTTGCAGGGTCAAAGTAGTCGTATCTCAATCCAAAGTTAATGACCATATTCTCATATTCCATCTTATCCTGAATATATGCAGCTGCCTCTTGTGGTTTCACATTATAAATGTCTGCATAAACGGTAGAGTCTCCAAAAACTTCAGGCTCATAGAGACTGAGGTTGTCCTGACCATCAAACTTATTCCTTATTGTTTGCCACTTGTGTTTCACATTATGGGAAATACCCATCAGCCCGAGTTTAAAACTATGATTGTGGGTAGCCTGCCACGTGAGATCAAACTTAACGGTTTGATCAAGGTCTCTATGCTTGGTATGCTCTTTCTGCTGCCCTCCTGTGAAAAACCCTGATCCATAGTTCTCCATATACTTATCATGAACATATCTAGTATCTAAAGAATCTTCGAATAGATACGTACCAGTATTATTTTTCATGATCGCAAGCTTAAGCTCATAAAATAGTTTAGGAGTTATCATATGGTTCATCTGAAACGCAGTGTATAGAGTTTTTTTATGACTTCCTACTCTACCATCTGGATTATACTTCATCGAGTGATCGTACCAGTACCAGGTGTCATCGCTGTATGAATTTAGAAGAGAAAATCTTATACCTTTGAAAAGGTTAAACCCAACTTTTAACAACGCCGACACATTATCTGTAGTATTCATAGGAACATAAGTACTGTCACCAGACTTTGAAGATGTCCACTCATCTGGATTATCTGAATAAAAGTCACTGCTGTCGGTTACAGTAAATATTCTAAAACCATTTAGGTGGCCTTCAATGGTCTGCTGGCGAAGATTAGTAAAAAACGTAACCTTATCACCAAGAATTGGCCCACCCAAACTAAATTTAAAATCACTACTGCGATTGAGACTAGGTGATAACCCTATAAAGATCTCGTCACCATTACTATCAGTACTGTTGGTATAATAGCTTGAAGTAGCTCCTGAAATCGAGCCTTCAAATTTGGGTCCACCATCTCTGGTCACCATATTCACAACACCACTCATTGCTCGTCCGTATTCAGCATTAAACGTACCGGTTATGACCTCTAAATCCTGAACTGCTTCAGGCTGTATATCCACCGCAGCACTACCTCCACCAAATGATTCATCTACCTGTACACCATCAACCATGTAGGTTACTTCCGTATTTCTTCCACCTCGAAAGTGTCCATTCACAACGCCAGCCTGCATGTTAATTACATTCCCAATATTTTCTACAGGAAGCGCATCAATCTCTTCACTTGAGATGTTTTTTATCGTGCCGGTTTGATCTTTTTTCTGGGTAAGCCTTGACACTTCAACGGTTACAACCTCACCCTCGATAACGGTTTGCTCCATTTCAATATCCAATGAAGTGGTTCTGTTTACAGAAACCACCATCTCATCCATTTGAACGGATTTATAACCAATCATATCAACCTTCATAGCATATTTACCTGGAGGTATATTTATAATTGTAAATCTTCCGCTGGCATCTGAAGCCGTTCCGTATGCAGTGTTTACTAAGTAAATATTGGCACCTGGAAGTGGATCTTTAGATTCTTTCTCAACAATGATACCAGATACTTTCCCAGTTGTCTGGGACATTCCAAATGAAAGAAAAAGTACTAAAATTATGTAACGGTACATTCTATAAATATGCGTGTAAAAAATTGAACTGAAGGTAGTTAATAATTGTTTGTTTTTATAAAAGAAAATGAGGGGTGAAATCACCCCTCATTTTTCAACAGTGTAACGCTACTTTAGTAGTAACATTTTTTGTGTAATCGTCTTATTGCTTGAGGTTAGTTTATATATATAAACACCTGAGGCAATATCACCGGCATGCCACTTTGCGATGTGGCTACCACCCTGGAGTTCGCCACTAAACAGAGTAACAACTCGCTGCCCTAACATGTTGTAAACCGATAGGTTTACATCTTGTGTGTTAGGAATTGAGAACTTAATCGTTGTTTCAGGGTTAAATGGGTTCGGATAGTTTTGATGCAACGCAAACTCATTTGCAACAATTTCTTCCTCAGCACTTAATACCGTTGACTGAGTTCCAATCCATGTACTTGACCATACCTCACATGTCTGGTGAGCCATATCATCATTAGTTGGTGATAAAACTAACTGACCTTCCCAACCATCTCCATCATTATCGTGGATCATTGGTTCAAATGGAGTTCTCATTCCGTTTGCTGGTGTTAGCCTAACATCATCGTCAATCAATATATCATCCAGAGAAATACGAAACTCAAACGCATAGTCTGGGTTGTAGATTTCATGGAAGTAATTACCGTCTCCATTTTCCGCAAGCATTCCTGCACCATTATCAGAGTAAGCACCATCTGGTAGGAAGTACATTTTGTAATCAGGTTCTTCTCCTCTTTGCATTCCAACGTGTTTCGGACCGCGCTGATCATAGAGACCAATACAGACCTGTACCACGTCAGATGTCCACCAACCACTAGCTTGATCATCAACAACTACGTTATCTAATACTTCTGCAGCAATGTATAAATAGTCATTGTCAACGGCTACATAGAAAGTTCCATGTAGATCGTTATCATCATCTACTGCCCCCATTCCAACATTTGGTGTTCCATAGGAGTTGTCATTAGCGCCAATCATAAATGGTTCTATACCACTGTCGTACCATTCAGAAAGATCCCCATCTGCAGCAAATTCAGATGGAGGACTTAGTGATATGGTAGGAACGCCCTTTGCAGTATTAGATAATGAGCTTTCCGATGCTCCAGCCTCACCAACGTTATTTGAGGCATCTTTACAAGCGACTGCATAGTAATAAGTTACCTGTGTATCCTCAAGAGGATGGAATAGATAATGAACTGCAGCTTGAGCGCCTTCTAAAACATTAGTTGCAACTACATCAACAGCAGGGTCATTAATATCAGTGATAGGAGAAGTACTTGCATATACATGATATGATTCACCTTCCTCACCTTCAATATCTGTCCACGTAACCAGATTATAGTAGCTTGCAGGTACAGCACTGATACCACCAACAGCTACTGGTGGGACTACATCTAATATACCCATGCTCATTAGGAACATATCGTCAAATGCATAGCTAACCTCAACACCATCCCAGCGAGAAGCAACGATTACTGCAGTTACAGCAGCAGTTCCTTCTGGCATAACCATCTCAATATGATGGTGTTCATACTCACTGGTTAATGGTAAGTATACATCTCCGGTGGTTCCAATAACGTTACCTGATTCATCTTTTGCCTCAAGCTTAAATGCGGCACCATCTGCTCCGTCTCCAGTGACCTCTTTACCAAATCCACTGAATCTCCATGTCTCTCCAAATTGTGCAGGGACAATGTCTTCGGTATAGGCTACAGCCCAGTTATCAGTTACGCCGATGCTAAGGTAATTTTCACCGCCATGCGCCATTGTTGCATCGGTTACCACCTCAGAATGACCACCTCCAATTGCCGTACCCCAGCCCATGTCATCATCTTGAGCATCCTCAAGTTCGAAACCTGGATTGGTTAATTGATTGAGCGAACCAGTTAGTTTAAAATCGTCAAGGACTACAGTCCCGGTAACATGATCGCCGTCACCTCCGCCGCTTACAGAAAACTCAAAGTGGAAACCACCAATCGCATGCTTGTCAAGCTCTCCATTACCAGTCTCGCCTGCCCATCCAGTTAGGTTGAAGCCACCTCCGCCCCAGTCGTCATTTCGAACAAGAGGAAGTGTTACCGTATTCCAACCTGGTTCACTATCTAATATGTAGTGGAAGGAGTAGTAGTATTCGCCTAAACCGGTATAATTTAGTGGATCTGCAATTTCTGCATAGTCACTTAGGTTCAGTCTTAGATGAACTCTGTTTTCAAGTGATTGTGCGATTGTATTGTTATACTTAAAAGATATACTGTCATAACCAGACCAGTCCCACGGGCCGCCATCGCGAGGCCTCATTTCTATAAGAGTTCTAAAGTCATCATTCATCCAACTGTTGTCGACAGAAACCATGGCAGTTTGAGCTG
>Ga0207993_1000498_pt1 | contig 15441 bp, 17 predicted proteins | sample ETN01SmetaG_2_FD_185791 | JGI IMG/M metagenome (GOLD analysis project Ga0207993, IMG submission 185791) | Marine microbial and viral communities from oxygen minimum zone, Eastern Pacific Ocean - ETNP2014F12-01SV265 (SPAdes) (version 2) | ecosystem: Environmental > Aquatic > Marine > Oceanic ...
TGACATTTCCCTTAGTATTTCTAGCTGTACCGTCTCTAATTATCGGTTTTATGGGACTTCCATGGGATAGCAAAATTGCAAATTTACTAGATCCTGAAGAAGCAGAGACTGCTGCAAAAGCATTCGAATTAAAAGAATTTTTGCCTTTAGCGATAGCTTCAGTTCTTATTGCATCAGCTGGAATCATTATTGCTTATCAGGCATATTTTGTGAAAAAAATTAATTTATCAGTTTTATTTGCCGAAAAGTTTCCTAGTATCAACAGGTTTTTATCCAATAAATGGTATCTAGATGATATTAATGAAAAACTTTTTGTTAAGGGCAGTAGAAAACTTGCTAAAGAAGTCTTAGAGGTTGATTCTAAGGTTGTTGATGGCGTCGTAAATCTTACTGGACTAGTAACTTTAGGTAGTGGAGAAGGTTTAAAATATTTTGAGACAGGTAGGGCTCAATTTTATGCGCTTATTGTTTTTGGAGGAGTAATTCTACTAGTTGCTATATTTGGTATTCAATCTCCACAAGTATCTTAATTACAATTGTGTGTCTTCACTGTCCATTGGGGTGAAAAAATACAGAAAATTTCTAGACTTTATTTAAGATAAATTTCTTATTAAATTGAGTACTTATTTTTATACACATTTTGCGACACAAATGTTGGGAACTTTGGGAGCTGGATTGTCTAATTTTCCTTGGTTATCTGCTTCAATTTTATTCCCAATTGGTAGTGCATTTGTGATACCTTTTTTCCCAGATAAAGGGGATGGCAAAGAGGTGAGATGGTTTGCATTGTCTATTGCATTAATAACTTTTTTAATAACTGTAGGTTCATATATAAATGGCTTTGATATTAGTAATGAAAATGTTCAACTGAAAGAAAATATTAGCTGGCTCCCTGATTTAGGTCTTACTTGGTCTGTTGGCGCTGATGGCATGTCTATGCCGTTAATATTATTGACTAGTTTTATAACTGCTTTAGCAGTTCTTGCTGCATGGCCAGTCAAGTTCAAACCAAAGTTATTTTTCTTTTTGATATTGGTTATGGATGGTGGGCAAATTGCTGTGTTTGCAGTACAAGATATGCTTTTATTCTTTCTAACTTGGGAACTTGAGTTAATTCCCGTTTATTTATTATTGGCTATATGGGGTGGCAAAAATCGACAATATGCAGCAACAAAATTCATTATTTATACAGCTGGTAGTTCTATCTTCATTCTTTTGGCAGCGTTAGCAATGGGTTTCTATGGTACAGAAATTCCTAACTTTGAGTTTTCTCACTTGGCAGCTCAAGATTTTAGTCAAAAATTCCAAATATTATGTTATATCGGGCTTTTAATTGCATTTGGAGTGAAACTACCAATAGTACCTCTTCATACTTGGCTTCCAGATGCTCATGGAGAGGCTACAGCTCCTGTTCATATGCTTCTAGCAGGAATTTTATTAAAGATGGGAGGATATGCTCTTTTAAGATTTAATGCACAATTATTACCCGTTGCTCATGCTCAATTTGCCCCATTATTAATAGTTCTAGGGGTAGTCAATATAATTTATGCTGCATTAACTTCTTTTGCTCAAAGAAATCTTAAAAGAAAAATTGCATATAGTTCGATAAGTCATATGGGTTTCGTTCTTATTGGTATAGGGAGTTTTAGTAGCCTTGGAACAAGTGGAGCTATGCTGCAAATGGTTAGTCATGGATTAATCGGTGCAAGTTTATTTTTTCTTGTTGGTGCCACCTATGACAGAACAAAGACTCTTAAACTTGATGAAATGAGTGGTGTAGGACAAAAAATGAGAATCATGTTTGCCCTATGGACTGCTTGCTCCCTGGCTTCCCTCGCTTTGCCTGGTATGAGTGGATTTGTTTCAGAATTGATGGTATTTACAGGATTTGTTACTGATGAAGTGTATACACTTCCGTTTAGGGTAGTGATGGCCTCTTTAGCTGCTATCGGTGTAATACTTACTCCTATTTATCTACTTTCAATGTTACGAGAAATTTTCTTTGGTAAAGAAAATCCTAAATTAATCGAAGAACGAAAACTTATAGATGCAGAGCCAAGGGAAGTTTATATTATTGCTTGTTTACTTTTACCGATTATTGGAATAGGTTTGTACCCAAGATTAGTTACTGAAAGTTACATTGCATCTATCAATAATTTGGTCGATCGAGATTTAACTGCAGTTAAAAGTGCTGTGAAAACAAATATTTTTTCAGGAACTAAAACAAATGAGATCCTAAAAGCTCCAACTATATAATTTTTAAAATTAATGCGATATTGTTTGGCATTAAATAATTAAGGGTATATCTTATGTATAGTTATTACCAATTTAAAAATATCTAACTACAACCCTATTCATAGACAACAATTAGGGCCTAGATTGTTGATTAAGTTTCTTCAAGACGCCGCAGGTAAAGGTGATCTTGATCCATGGGATATTGATGTAATAAGTGTAATTGATAGTTTTTTAGAGCAATATTCACAATCTTTCGGCAGCAAATCATATAGCAAAAGTTCCTATCATAAGGATTTATCTGAGACAAGCGAAGCTTTTTTTGCGGCTTCCGTACTAGTTAATTTAAAGGCTCAAGTTTTGGAATCTGATGTTTTCAAAGACAATTCTTCCGATTTTGAAGATGATTTTGACTTGGATGATCAAGATTGGATTGACCAAGAATTTGATATACCAAAATATCCTGAAAAATATCTAAGGAGGAGGTCAATAGCACAACCAATTCTCAAACGTACAACAACTCTGGGAGAACTGGTAAGTCAGTTAGAGTCTATTGCTGAAGTTATAGAAACCCAAGACCTTCTACTAATGAAGAGAAAAAGAAATAAAAAATATTCAGATAAAGCTTTAATTTCTCAAGTGAAATCATTAGCGCATCGTGAGAAACTACCGGAAACCACTAAAGCACTAGGTAAATTTATTGATGGGTGGGAAAAAGCATTACAGTGGACAGATTTTGAATATCTAGTTGAGAAATGGCAAACTGTTGTAAAAAATGATTTAGATAAAGATCGTTTGGGGGTTTTTTGGGCCTTGTTATTTTTATCATCTGAAAACAAAATTGAAATTAAACAAATTAACTCCTTATATGGCCCAATTCAAATTAAAAGAATAATTCCTGAAGGAGGTTTAGCTCAATTGCCTATAGAGAATCTTGATGTAACCAAGACCGTCCCTTCTGCTGTTTAGGAGCTTATTAGTAATAACGTATAATCTTTAAAAAGAGGTTTTGAATTCATGAAGGCAATGATACTTGCTGCAGGTAAGGGTACACGTGTTCAGCCTATTACGCATGTGATTCCGAAACCGATGATTCCGATTTTGCAAAAACCTGTTATGGAGTTTCTCTTGGAACTTTTAAGAGAACATAACTTTAAGGAAATAATGGTAAATGTTTCTCATCTGGCTGAAGAAATTGAAAATTATTTTAGGGATGGGCAAAGATTTGGAGTAGAAATTGCTTATAGTTTTGAAGGAAGAATTGAAGATGGAGAGTTAATAGGTGATGCTTTGGGTTCCGCAGGAGGATTAAAAAAAATTCAGGATTTTCAAAATTTCTTTGATGAAACTTTTGTTGTTTTATGTGGTGATGCTTTAGTTGATTTAGATTTAACTCAAGCTGTTAAAAAACATAAGCAGAAAGGAGCTATTGCGAGCTTAATAACAAAGAAGGTAACTAAAGATCAAGTATCAAGTTACGGTGTCGTAGTTTCTGATGAAAATGGGAGAATAAAGGCTTTTCAGGAAAAGCCAACAGTTGATCAAGCTTTAAGTGACTCTATAAATACAGGAATTTATCTTTTCGAACCCGAAATTTTTAATTACATACCTTCAGCAGAGAAATTTGATATTGGAGCTGATCTTTTCCCTAAACTTGTTGAAATGGATTTACCATTTTTTGCATTACCAATGGATTTTGAATGGGTAGATATTGGAAAAGTTCCTGATTATTGGAGTGCTATTAGAAATGTATTGCAAGGTAAGGTAAGACAAGTGCAAATACCAGGTAAGGAAATAAAACCCGGAGTTTTTACCGGCTTGAATGTAGCGGCTAACTGGGAAAAGGTTAATATTACCGGGCCGGTTTATATAGGAGGCATGACTAGGATCGAGGATGGAGCAACTATTATTGGCCCTTCCATGATTGGACCAAGTTGTTGCATTTGCGAGGGAGCAACTATAGATAACTCAATTATTTTTGATTATTCTAAAATTGGTAAAGGTGTAAGACTTATGGATAAGTTAGTGTTTGGTAAATATTGTGTTGGGAAAAATGGAGATCATTTTGATTTGCAAGATGCATCTTTAGATTGGTTAATAGCAGATTCAAGAAGATCTGATTTGACTGAGCCATCGCCTCAGCAGAAAGCTATGGCAGAATTATTAGGTACTGATTTGATTAATATTCCAGACTAAGATTAGCTTTTTCAATAATCTCAGGAATTAAATGCTCTGCTTTTACGGCCATTAGATGAATACCATTTGCGATATTCATAAAATCATGAGCTTGTTCAGCTGCAATTTTAATGCCTTCTTGTAATGGCTCTTTAGCATCTTTAAGACGATTTAAGATATTTTCAGGGATGTTTGCACCTGGAACGTATTTGTTTATAAAGAGAGCATTTTTGTAAGATTTTAATAGGAATACACCTGCAATTACAGGAATTTCAAGAGGATTGCTAATTTTTTCACAAAACTCTATCAAATTTTCTTTTTCCATAACCATTTGAGTTTGTATAAATCCAGCTCCAGCCTCTTTTTTCTTTCTCATTCTATTTTCTAGGCTTCTTTTATTTCCACAATTTGGATCAGCTGCAGCACCTGCAAAAATAAATGTTTTTTTATCGGAAAGTTCTCCTAGAGTAGGATCAATTCCTTTATTGAAAGCCTGAATTTGTTGAAGCAATCTAACTGACTCAAACTCATGTACGGCTTTGGCATCTTGTTGATCCCCAGCTTTTACTGAATCACCGGTAATGCATAAGATGTTTCTAATTCCTAAAGCATTTGCTCCCAGAATGTCTGATTGTAAAGCAATTTTATTACGATCTCTGCAAGAAATTTGCATTACTGGTTCTATCCCATTTTCCAGTAATAGTTTGGACATTGCCAAGCTGCACATTCTCATTACAGCTCTGCTTCCATCGGTAATGTTAACAGCATGTACCTTATCTTTCAAAAGTTGTGCTATCTTAAGAGATCTTATGGGGCTTCCACCTCTTGGCGGCATTAACTCTGCCGTTATTACCTTAGATCTTTTTTCTAAAGTCTGCTGAAGTTTTGATTTCAATTGCTTTTGTTTCCTAGTTGGTTAACAAGTGTACTGAGATTGCTAAACTTAATTAATATAAAAAAGGAACTGTTTAAATGCAAATGGTTGAAGAAGAAGTAAACAACATTGATATGATGGGTCTCTCAGCAAGAGAGATGGAAATCATTGATCTAGTAGCTGATGGGCTTACAAATCAAGAAATTGCGGTAAAACTAACTATTAGTAAAAGAACTGTTGATAATCATGTAAGTAATATGTTTACAAAAACTGGTTCTAAAAACAGAGTAGCACTTTTGAATTGGGCAATGGACAACGGCAAGATTTGTAGAGATGGATTTAATTGTTGTACACTCCCTGAATCTGATCAAGATTAGTATTACCCTTTACTTTTTTTGTATCATTAGCCAAATCCATTAGACAATAATTTGTAGATCCTAATTCAAAGAGTTCAGCATATGCAATACAAGCATCCTTGTCTGAATCAACAAATCTCAATATACCTTCTTTGTCGTAAAGACCGTACATCTTAAGAAATTTAAAAAATACTTTGCTTAAATATAAAGAAAATATAAAGGATAAATGGCTCCTTTGACTAGTTACTTTTGAAAGTTGTTAACTAGTCTTCTTTCCAATGTGAAAAAGGATTGTTAGCGAGATTGAAATTGGAGTAATGGGTCAGCCCAGTAATTTCTTTTGAAATGAAAGATGGAAGAAATAAATCTTCCTCTTCATTAGAAAGTTCAATTTCTGCAATTTCAAGTGGATAATTATTTTCTTTAAAGCAATCTATAATCCAAGATTTTTTTTCAATTTCTAGAAAGAATCTATCTTTTTTAATTGTATTTGAAAGATTTGACATTATTATTTCAGCATCGCTTCGTGGAATGGAGTATTCAAATTCAAAGTTGGTAAAGCCCTTGATATGTTTTTTAAGTGTAATTTTAGAGTTTTTGCCTATAAGCCTTACCCTAATAATCCAACCATCTAAACTTTTGGAAAAATATCCTTGTTCAATATAAACTTTTTTATTTATGAATTCTTTCCAATTATCATTTTTTATAAGAAATCTTCTTTCTATCTCAAAGGCCATTTAATTTTTGAAATTTTTTGGAGACAAATCGCCTTTCCAATCTAGTTTTTTTATTAAGGTATTATAGTAACTTGTGCTTTTTTTAAACTTTATTATTTTGCAGGGTGATTTCCCTTTCTTGATCTCACAATAATAATTTTCCTTAATGGTCATACATTTTGAACCGTCAGTCCATAATTTAATTTCCCCTTTACTTTTTTTTACTGGCTTAATGATTACCTTACTTGTATTAGGTATGACGATTGGTCTACTAGCCAAACTCATTGGGCATATAGGGTTAATTATCATTGCATCAATACTAGGGTGTACTATTGGCCCCCCCGCTGCCATTGAGTAAGCGGTTGAACCAGTAGATGTAGATACAATCAATCCATCACCTTTATATTCATTTACCTTCTCATTATCTATTTCAATTTGTATTTGGTTGGTCGGAGAAATATCTTCTTCAACGGATTTAAAATAAAAATCATTTAAGGCGTTATAGCTTTTTATGATTTTTTTCTCAGAACTTGTCCCCTCAATACAAACATTACAATTTAATCTATTACGAAAGTCAATTAAATATTCTTCGTTTTCAAGGATTTCAATAAAAGATTTGTCAAATAAAAATTCTTTCTCTTGAGTAAGAAACCCCAAATTACCTCCAATATTAATACTCAATAAAGGAATATCATAATCAGCTAATGCATTTGCACATTTCAGGAAGGTTCCATCTCCACCAAGAACTATGCCAATATTTGGTTGTGATTCTGAATTAGAAAAATATTTTTCAATTTCATCTTTATGAAAATCACTTTCAATCCTGTTTGATTTAATATTTTTTGCTTTAAGAACTTCTTCACAGAATTTTGAAGCCTCTTGAGCTATAGAACTATCTGAACGATATACAATGAGCACTAATGAAAGTTTCATTTAATGCTTTTACCATTTTAATAAATTAAAACTTTCCATATCTACAGTCACCCTATTCCTATAAAGAGATAACAATATAGCTAATCCAACGGCTGCTTCTGCGGCAGCAACAGTAATCACAAAAATTGTAAAAACTTGTCCTTGAATTAAATTATTATCAATATAGGAAGAAAACGCCATCAAGTTTATATTTACCGCATTGAGCATTAATTCAATGCTCATAAGAACTCTGACTGCATTTCTGCTATTTAATAATCCCCAAATACCAATGCAAAATAGTGCTGAAGAAACTATTAAAAAAGCTTGAAGAGGAATTGATTCTAAATTCATAATAAGAAACTCAAAAGGTTAATTTTTATTTGTAAGTAATGGTTCTGATGATTTTTCAATTAACTCTTGATCAACAGGTAGTCCTGTCGAAATATCTTTGCTCATTACATCTCTTCTAGCTAAAACAATAGCCCCAATCATTGCCATTAAAAGTAAGACTGAAGCTACTTCAAATGGGAGTAAATAATCACTAAAAAGATGTTCACCAATCCTAATAGTTGATTCTTCTCCAATAGAGTTTTGAGGACTTGATAAGCTCCATACATTGGTCAAGTCAACTCTTATTAAGAGGCTTAGAAGGGTTAAACATATCGATGTTGATATAACTCTTCTCGATTTAATGTCATTAATAGGCTTTAAATCTTCTTTTTTATTGACTAGCATTATTGCAAAAATTATTAATACATTCACTGCACCCACATAAACTAAAACTTGAGCTGCAGCAACAAAACTTGCATTTAATAGAAGATATAATCCTGCAACACTCATGAAAACTCCACCAAGCAGAAATGCTGAATAAACAATACTTTCGAGCAACACAACACCAAGTGCTCCAATAATGACAACTAAAGATAAAACTGTAAAACAAATAAATTGTGTTGTTATGGCAATGGACATAAATTAATCTGAATTAATTGTTTGGATTAGAAACTTTATCTTTATTTTCATTGGATTCAGGCCTCATCCAATCATAAACTTCTTCCGGTAATTTACCAACTCTTGCATCTGAAGCTGGGATTTCATGAGGGTCCATGACACCTTTAGGAAGATAGGCAAGTTCTCTTAGAGGTTTAACTGAAGGATCTGTTGTAACATTTGTGGGTAGTCTGCCAAGTGCGACATTATCGAAATTTAAATTGTGTCTGTCAAAAGTAGCTAATTCATATTCTTCGGTCATTGACAGACAATTAGTTGGGCAATATTCAACACAATTTCCGCAAAAAATACAAACTCCAAAATCTATTGAATAATTTCTAAGTTCCTTTTTTTTGGTTTCTTTATTCATTACCCAATCAACTACTGGGAGATTTATGGGACATACTCTCACACAAACTTCACAAGCAATACATTTATCAAATTCATAATGTATCCTTCCTCTATATCTTTCAGAAGGTATTAATTTTTCATATGGATATTGAACAGTAACAGGTCTTCTTCGAAGATGATCAAAAGTTACCGATATACCATTGTATAAATATTTGCCAGCATTAAATGCTTCTTTGATATAGCTATTTATTTGTTGAAGGAAATTGTTCATTTCGAAAAATTTACTTAGTTATTTTATTTTAGTGGAATAATTTTGGATTTAAGTATTTTTACTTAAATTTAACCACCAAAGAATTGCGGAAAAGCAAGTTTTAATCCTGCTGTTATCAAAAGATTAGCAAGAGAAATTGGCAGAAGAAACTTCCATCCTAGATCTAAGAGTTGATCAATTCTTACTCTAGGAGTTGTCCAACGTAATAATATTGCAATAAAAACTAAAAGATATGCTTTCAGTACAGTCATTACAATTCCTATTGATGCAGTGAAAACCTGAATAAAGGGTGCATTAATAGGTAAATTAAGAAACTTAGCTATTAATTCAACTGGAATAGGAAAACCCCATCCTCCCAAATAAAGTATTGATACTAATAAAGCGGAAAGAATTAAATTAATGTAACTACCCAGGTAGAACAATGCGAATTTCATCCCTGCATATTCAGTTTGATATCCCGCAACTAATTCTTCTTCAGCTTCGGGTAAGTCAAACGGAAGTCTCTCACATTCTGCAAGAGCACAAATCCAAAAGACTATAAAACCAACTGGTTGTCTCCATATATTCCAACTTAGGATTCCAGCACCACTTTGTTGGTTGACAATGTCAACAGTACTTAGAGAATTTGTCATTAGTACGATAGCCAGTACAGATAAAGCTAAAGGAATTTCATAACTTATTGATTGAGCCGCTGCTCTTAAACCTCCTAATAAAGAATACTTATTATTTGATGCGTATCCGCTCATAAGAAGGCCAATTGGCTGAATACTGCTTAAAGCAATCCATAGGAAAATTCCAATGCCAACGTTACTTATTAAAAGGTTTTGTCCAAAAGGAACAATTAGCCAGGACAGAATCACTGGGACAAGAACTAATATAGGTCCTGCAGTGAAGAGAATCCCATCCGCTTTGGCAGGAATAATATCTTCTTTGACAAGTAACTTAAGACCATCTGCAATTGGTTGGAGGACGCCGAGCGCTCCAGCATATTCTGGACCTATTCTTTGTTGAGCAGCAGCAGATATTTTTCTTTCAAGCCAAACTGTTACTAAAACGCCAACAACTGCCGCTACCAAAACCAAAAGCATAGGAAGAGGGAGCCATATTATATGAGCGATTTCGCTGGAAAGGCCAAAACCTTTTAAGAATTCATTAAAACTATATTCGAGATCTAATCCGTATTCCAAAATTTTTATGTTATTTACTTAATAGATTAACTCTTCACAAACAATATGTGTGTTTTTTATGAAAAGCTGCAAATATTATTCTCTACTTTCTAAGCTGATCCAATCTCTTGGTGCTGAACCTGTATAGATTTGCGATGGTCTGAAAATTCTATTTGCTCCAAGTTGCTCTCTCCAATGAGCTAACCAACCAGCCACTCTAGATATGGCAAAAATTGGAGTAAATAAATCACGAGGAATACCAAGTTTTCTATAAACAAGACCAGAATAAAAATCCACGTTAGGGAATATACCCTTAGGTCCAAGTCTTGGTATTGCCTCTGCCTCAAGTGATTTAGCAACTTCATACATTTCATCTGCTCCAAATCTAATAAAAAGTTCTTCTGCAAGTTTTTGAAGAATTATTGCTCTGGGATCTTTGACTTTATATTCTCTGTGGCCAAAGCCCATTATCTTACTTTTATTTTTTATTGCATTATCTAAAAAAGACCCAGCATTTTCTGGGGTTTTAATCTCTTCTAACATCGCAATCACATCCTCGTTTGCTCCTCCATGTAATGGGCCAGCTAAGGTTCCTACTGCAGAGGCGATGACAGCATATGGATCTGTAAGAGTACTTGCAGTCACTCTAGCGCTAAATGTACTTGCGTTTAAACTATGTTCGGCATGTAGAATTAAGCACCTATCAAAAACTTTTGCGGCTATAGGATCTTGTTCTTTTTCAGTCAACATGTAAAGAAAATTTGATGAGTAAGTTAGATCATCTCTAGGTTGAATTGGGTCTTGTCCTTTTCTAATAAGTTGGAACGCTGCAATCATTGTGGGTATTTTTGCTATTAGTCTTATGACTGCGTTGTAGATGTAATTAGGATCATCTATTGCTCTACGCGAATAGAAGAGCCCCAAAGAAGCTGCACTAGATTGAAGAGCATCCATAGGATGACCAGTTGCAGGGAAACATTTCATCATATCTCTGACTCTAAAACTTAACCTTCGATGCATCTGAACTTCTTGTTCGAAATCTCTTAGTTGAATAGCTGTGGGCAATTCACCCCAAATCAATAGGTAAGCGGTTTCTAAAAAACTGCTTTTTTTGGATAGTTCCTCAATGGAATATCCTCTGTACAATAATTTACCTTTGTTGCCGTCAATATCACATATAGATGAATTAGTAACTGGGACACCCTCTAATCCTGGTTTTAAAATTAGTTTGTTACTATCCAATTGCTTAATTCAATATCAAATACTTATAGATTAAAGATAGTCAAATAATTTTTAATTAACCACAAGATATTAACTTCGCAAAAAATTAAAATGATTGTTTTTGAAGCTTGTTTGAATAAATTTAATTTAAAGAATGTTTAATATTGTTTCTCTGTAAATAATTGGATTTTTTTCAGGAATAGACTGACTTATGATTTCTAGCGATTCTTCATTTGATATTTTTAAAATATTTTTAATGAGAAAATTAAGGTCCTGCAAATTAGAAAAATATTCAATTTTATTAGAATTACCATCTTTGATATCAACTTTTGAATAAAGAAAAGCAGATTTATCTTTATTACTTTTTAGGTTAAAAAATTTTTTTGATATTTTCTCAAATTCTTTACCATCAATTAAATTATTACTTATGATTTGTAAACCTTCTGATTCTATCGAATAGATATTTTCAAAAGATAATTGTTTTATAACATCGTCTTTTTCTTCAAGAATATCTTTGGAATATATCGAATAAATATCTTCATTTTGTTTCAAAGTATATTTGTTGAAATCTTTTAGCTTTTTCAAAGCACTTAAATCAAATTGATCTTCATTATTTTTTTCAAACGTAATAAGCCAATCTTTATTTGAATTGAGAATTAAAATGTTTTGATTATTATTTTGATTAAACTCTTCAAAAAAACTTAGTTGAAAATCATTTATTAAGGGATTAAGGTGTTTGTCAAAATTTTTCATATCACAAAAAATTAAATTTTCAGGATTATCTTCATTACTATTCTCTTTATTCATTAACTTTTCGTAAGTAAGAATATCAATATTTTTTTTATTATTTAGTAAATATGATTTAAAAATTAGTTGCTTATTTTTAAAGTCAAAAATTGTAGCAATTTTATCCCCATTATTCTCAGGAAAAATTTCTTTATTAAAAAATTTACTTTCCAAAAATTTATTTGTGAATAATATATTTTTTTCATTGTTCAGTCCAACAAGTTCTCCCTCATATTGAAATTTTTTTTTCTTAAAATTTTCACTAGAGATAATACTATTTTTGATTAATTTTTTATCTGATGAAGCAATTATATAATGATCGTCGGTTCGGTATATATAGTTAAGAAAATTTATTTTGTTTTCTCTATTAATTGAAATTATCTCATCAATCTGATCTATTTTATTAGGCAAATTTAATAAATCATCTATTGTTTTTTCTGGCTTAATTTTAAAAACAATCAAAATATCATCTTCAAGCTTTTTATTATTTTCAAAAGTTGAGATTATAAGTTCATTATTATAGATATCTTCTAATTTATTGTTGCCTAGATCTATTCCTAAGTAATCTAATATAGAGTCTTTTATTAAAAAAAAGTTATCTTTATTTGTTGGATTTTTATCCTTTTCATTATTATTAACGATATTAAAACTATCTAAATTTGAAATAAATAATAATTTATTGTTTTCAGGTGCATATTTTAAGATATTTAGTTGCTCAATATTTGTACTTTGTTCCTTATTTTTATTAGTAGAAACTTTTTTAAAACCCAAAAAAAGTAATAAAGATAATAATAGGATTATTGCTACTACTCTAAGTTTCATTATCAATGTTTATTTTTATTTTTAACAATAAACTTCCTACTGCAACTTAATTTATTAAATTGTAAATAACACATAATTTATCCTATAAATTGGGAAGTTATCCAAAATCTATAAATGCTTCTAGTCTAAATGATTGGTTTAATTCTGAGAAAGAAGATCCAGTCTTGATTGATGTAAGAGAGCAGTCAGAGCTTGAACTGGCTCGTTTCTCAAAAGAATTTTTACATATACCAATTAGTAAAGTTACATCTGAATATGTTGAAGAAATATTTGCTGGTTTATTAGATAGAGAAATTGTAGTTACCTGTCATGCAGGAATAAGAAGTTATAACTTTTCTCAATGGTGCTTGGATAATAATATTGTGAGCGAAATATGGAATTTGGAGGAGGGTATTGATGGATGGAGTAGATATATTGACCCATCAATACCAAGGTATTGATTAAATATCTAATGAAGATGCAACAGTATTAACATCTTTGTCGCCTCTTCCAGAGCAATTGATAACTATATGAGTATCTTTTTCAAGAGTAGGGCATAATTTATCTAACCAAGCAAAGGCATGGGAAGTTTCAAGTGCAGGAATAATTCCTTCTAGTTCACTAACAAGTTTTAAAGCGTCTAAAGCTTCTTGATCTGTGACGGATCCATATTCTGCTCTACCTATATCTTTTAAATGGCTATGTTCAGGTCCTACTCCAGGGTAATCTAAACCTGCACTTATTGAGTGAGCTTCTTGTACTTGACCATTATCATCTTGCAAGAGAAGACTCATTGATCCATGCAAAATTCCAACTGACCCTTTAGTGATAGTGGCAGCATGTTTGTCAGTATCAACTCCGCTTCCTGCGGCTTCAACTCCAATAAGACGCACAGAAGTTTCTTTAACAAAAGGATGGAAAAGCCCCATTGCATTTGATCCCCCACCTACACAAGCAAGCAAAATATCGGGAAAAGATCCAAATGATTCCAAACATTGTTTTTTAGTTTCTTCACCTATAACTGCATGAAAATCTCGCACAATCTTTGGGAAAGGGTGTGGGCCTGCAACAGATCCTAAAATGTAGTGTGTGGTTTCGACATTAGAAACCCAATCTCTAATGGCTTCACTAGTGGCATCCTTAAGTGTTGCAGTTCCAGAATTTACAACTTTAACTTCAGCTCCTAGAAGTTTCATTCTGAAAACGTTAAGGGATTGCCTTTTTATATCTTCAGCACCCATGTAGATAATACATTTCAAGCCAAATCTCGCACAAACAGTAGCAGTAGCAACTCCATGTTGACCTGCTCCAGTTTCTGCAATTATTCTTTTTTTGCCCATTCTTATTGCCAATAAAGCTTGTCCAAGAGCATTATTGATTTTGTGAGCCCCAGTATGATTTAAATCTTCTCTTTTAAGCCATATTCTAGGAGTTGCTTGTTTATTTTTGTAATGTTCAGTAAGTCTTTTGGCTTCATAAAGTGGTGTTTCTCTTCCTACATAAGTCTTAAGTAGATGATTTAATTCTTCTACAAAAAGTTTATCTTTCCATGCATTAGATGCAGCGTCTTCAAGCTCAAAAAGAGCGGGCATTAGCGTTTCAGGAACATATTGACCACCATATTTTCCAAATCTTCCCTCTTTGGAGGGTTGATTTAAATCGTCATTTTTATAGTTTTGATCTTTGCGAGAAAATGTACTTACCACTTTTTCTATAGAATAAGTATTAACTAACTATAGATTATATTGAAAATAATGGGAAAAAAGAATTGGATCGAATTTGATAATCAAGAAAAGAAATCTGAAGAAACAGCTAAGGTAGATACTTTTAATAAAAGATCAAAAATAAATATTTCAAAGCAAAAAAAAGGTAAAAAGGGCAAGACAATAACTTTAATTAGAGGTTTAGGCACTGAGGATGAAATCTTATTAAAAGAATTACTAAAAAAAATTAAAGTTTTTTGTGGGACTGGAGGAACATTAATTGATAGAAATATCCAGTTACAGGGTGATATGGTATCGAAATCAATTGAGTTTCTTCGTAAAGAGGGATTTCATAATTTATGAAGCAAGGGTTAGGATAGGTTTTTAATTTTGATGATGCAAAAAATGAAAGAACAAGATCAAACAAAGTCAACCAATATAAAGTGGCACAACTTAACTATTGATAGAGAAAAGTTAGAGAAAATGAGAGGTCATAAAGGTATGGTTATCTGGTTTACAGGTTTATCTGGTTCTGGTAAAAGTACTTTGGCCAACGCTTTAAATGAAGTTTTACACTTAGATGGTTTTTCGACTTATGTGTTGGATGGAGATAATATTAGACACGGTTTATGTAAAGATCTTGGTTTTTCGGATGAAGATAGAGAAGAAAATATAAGAAGAATTGGCGAAGTTGCGAATTTATTTATGAATGCTGGGATAATAACTATTACAGCATTCGTTTCGCCATTTATTAGCGATAGAGATAAGGTGAGAAAAATTATTGGATCTAAGGATTTTATTGAAGTTTATTGTTCTGCTGATATCACAGTTTGCGAAAATAGGGATACTAAAGGTCTTTATAAGAAAGCTCGTTTGGGTGAAATTAAGGA
>Ga0207993_1000501_pt1 | contig 15418 bp, 17 predicted proteins | sample ETN01SmetaG_2_FD_185791 | JGI IMG/M metagenome (GOLD analysis project Ga0207993, IMG submission 185791) | Marine microbial and viral communities from oxygen minimum zone, Eastern Pacific Ocean - ETNP2014F12-01SV265 (SPAdes) (version 2) | ecosystem: Environmental > Aquatic > Marine > Oceanic ...
ATTAGTTTATCTAGTGAAATTATGCTTAAACCTCTTAACCAAAAGTGTTCTCATAACAATATGTAATGTATAAAAATTGGTCTTCGTCTTTTTCTCGACAGTATAATTCAAACATTTTTTCATTTGGTCTTGGCACAATTGTCCCGTTTACAAAAATAAAGATGCCTTTTTCTTCTGCTAAATTCAATCGTGTCCTAATAATATGAATCAATTGGGCAACATTATACTGACTAGGTATTAAATAGCGACGCTTCTCAATTTCTGGGACATTAGAACCAGCTAATTTAGATAGAATAACCGGAATTCTATCAACATGTTTAGTCAAAATTCTATTTGATTCAACTAATCTTTCTTCAAGAGTATATTTTTGTTTGTAATCATTTTCAACTACTGTGTTTTTTTTGAATAATGACATAGTTGCTATACTATATTAAGTATTAAAGTATGTTTAATAAAGCACACTTTTTATATTTTCTTATTTAATGACCACTAATTCAAATACTAATGTAGTGATTCGCCAATTTAGTGGAATTCCTTACGTGTACTCATTTTTTAACAGTTCTGGCTCAGTCCTGCTTCACATTCAATATTTGATATCTTTAGCGTATTTGTCTAAAATGAACTTAAATTTTGATATTTTACACAACATTTACGAACTTAGAAAGTTAATAAATATCAATAATGTGTACGACTTGTTTCCAAACAAAACTGTTGCAATAGTCAACAATAACTTATATTTGCTTGGTATTCAAATTGCGAGGCTATCTCAAGAAAATGAGACTATTGTTAGAAACTCACGCTATGTAGAAGAATTACTATATTTCGGACCTTATTTGAAATTGAATTGCAAAGATGCACATTATCATTCGGAAATAACAGTTTTAAAAGCTAAAAATTATGATCATTTAATCGTCGCCTTCCCAGGCGTATCTTCTTCTGATTCACTAACAGCAGAATTGAGAACTGTTTTTTCGAGCTATACAACGGATTTGACAAAATTCCCTGGCCTTTCTGGATTAGTAGATGCAAATGGAGATGTTATTAAAGATGTATTTTTCATCAGAAGTTTTATCCCTTTTATAACTCATGATGACGATGATAACTGCTTAGACGCTACAGAAGATACAATATTAACACAATATATTATCAATGAAACGCAATGCTTATTTACAGGTTACTCAAGTGGAGCTCCCAAAGCATTAGTTAAAGGAATTTTATACGCAGGAAAGTATCCTAATATTCAATTCAAAGTATACGTTTATGCACTGCTAAAAGTGTATTCAAATCGTATTACAGATTTAATTGATGCTTTACCAAATCTCGATGTTTATGTTTTTAATGATTCACGAGATCCAATAGTAGGTTGTTTCAATATTTTACAAATGACCAATTGCGACAGATACAGCCCTCTCTTTGAAGAAGACGACCCTTTATATGTAATACCTTATCAAAATGAATTAGGTTTAACATCAACTAAACATATCACAAAAAATACTTTCAATCTTGCCTATATAAATAATCATTTACCATCACATTTGGCAGCTTTAGTCGATAAATACAATTAAGCTAAACCATATTCAATACACAATTGGTCAAGAATTTTTAAACCATAGTCAGTATAACCATACCCGTTTGCTGGATTTGGCGTAATTTCTCCAAATACTGGACCTTCATTAGTAATATAAAAATCAATTCTCACAAAACAATCGGCAAAAACAGCGTTTCCTATTTTTTCAACATCATGTATCATTTCTTTGAAATATGGTGGTTTTTCAGTAAAATTTCCTTGTTTATCAACAATTTTCAAAGGAATCACAGGCTCCCAATTTCTATTATACCAGTTTCTTATATAAATTCCGTTTTCAAAACATTTATGTAATATAAATTTGACTTCTCCGTTAAAAACGTAACATTTGTAATCGTCAAGGACAGTTTTACCATCAAAATTGGTTAGAATTTCTTCAACAATAATTTCTTCGTTCCATTTTCCAAATTGCTTTTCAAATGTTTCAATATTTACTTGTTTATTTGTGAATTGGTCGATACTATTTTTCACTAAGAATACATTTTTACTACTATGACCGGATTTCGGCTTTATTACATAGTTGGTATTATACAGTAATTGTCTATCAATTGTATTATATTTTCCCATAAAATATATTTCTGGGACTTTTATATTCAGACTTTCGACTAATTTATTGGCATTATATTTATCGTTAAAATTATCTATACTTTTTCCATTATAGTATTTTTTCTCAAAATTTTCTTTCCAATTTTTGGTTATATCTAAAAAAAGACTATCCTTCTTCTGCATAAACGATTCCTTAAAGTTAGAGTAATACGTATATACTAAAAGAATGACTATTGAAAGTGTTAATATAGTTAATAACTTATACATTAACTATTCTAACAAAGTAATTTTTTCAGGATGCTTTAAATCTAACCAATTTTGGCTACATTCTTCCAAATGTTCTTTTAGACTATATACATAGTTTACTAACAGGTTTGTAGCCTTATCCTTGTATTCATCAAAATCTGTAATTGGCTTTTTCTTTGATTCTTTTAGAACGACTCTAATAATAATCGAATTTTCTAAAGGATGGGGCTCGTGATAACTAATGTGAGTTATATTCTTACCCTTACTATCTTTTCCGAATTCGTGATTATAGACCCATTCTTGAATCATATTACCCATTGTATGTGATTCATTCTTTAGAGTATAATCAATTGCCATATAGTTTCCATCATACTTTGAACCTTCACCATTTCTTAGAACTGTAATAATATGATTACACTTGTATAACAAATTATCAAATCCCTTTGATACCAACCTATTTGGCTGCCAAATTCCCATAGACTCAACGATAAAGTTATGACTTTTATCCTCATTCTCATATGCTACACATATTACTGTTGGAGAGAAGCATGCGTGTTTTGCATGAGTGCCTTTAGTCAATTTACATTCAATATCTAATTCTTGTGATACAGAATCACGATGTGGAAATCGTGTAATAAGAATCGCATTCTTATATTTATACTCTTTAGGAAAACAGTCGTTTAGAATTTCATTTTCCTTTCCATCAACAATATGATACACTTTGAAATCATCAGTTGTTACATGACCATTTTTAGATTCTTGGGATTTTTGACTAACTTTCAATCGAAATATATAGTCATCAATTTCACATTGACCTGGAGCCTCTGCCCAGTTTTTTAGCATAACCGGCAGCAGCGAAATTCGATGCGCCAAAAACTCGTCGTGTAAAGCGGTGGTATTTTTATTGATTTTGATTGTTTTTTCCGGCTCGTATCCAAAACCTATATTAAGTATATCATTAAGAATTGTTCTTCGAAGACCATTTACTACGGATGTTGATAAATCGTTAATTTTAAACTGCAATGTTTTGCCATTCTCGCTTGTTTCAAGATTAGTAAACATATCACTTAGTTCTGATTTCATACTAAAATGTTATATCATTTTTATTTTGAATTTAATAACCTGTGAATTTACATTCGAGATTTGAATTTAATAAGTTGAGCTCAGTCATGGGAAAGCGTAGAGGAAAAGAGAAAAATCTAAGAAGACGAAGACTTTTGAGTATTTCATCAGATTCTGAAGAATCTGAGCAATATCAATTGAATATTCCAAATCCTAGATATTGTAGTCCTAAAACTAAGAATCAAGGACTTTTTCTTGATTCTATACGTTCATCGAATACACAAATTATTGTATGTCAGGGATCTGCTGGAACTGGTAAAACTTTGATTTCCTGTCAAGAAGGTGTTCGTTCTTTATTATGTCAAGATATCGATAGAATCATTATTACTCGACCAGCCGTTTGTGCTGATGAAGATATTGGTTTTTTACCTGGAGATTTAGACGATAAAATGAAACCATTTACACAACCTTTATACGATAATTTTGAAAAAATATTGTCAAATTCTTATGTTGAATCTATGATTAAAAAGGAATTAATACAGATTGTGCCTCTTGCGTATATGAGAGGAAGGACTTTTGAAGATAAATTTATAATTGCTGATGAAATGCAAAATGCATCAATTGAACAAATGGTAATGCTTATGACAAGAATAGGAAAAGGCTCAAAATTGATAATTATTGGAGATCCGACTCAATGTGATAGAAAGATGAAATCAAATGGACTTGCTGATTTAGTCAATCGTATTAAAAACTCTTCAAATGAATTGAATCATATCAAACTAATAACCCTTGAGAATAAGGATATTCAGAGAGAAGCTGTTGTACGCGAGGTTATAAATAAAATTTATAATGACATGCCAAATCGAGGATAATTACTTTTTCTCGATTTCTAAAACAGATAATGCGTGTTTTGAAAGTAATGGTTTTAAAAAAGTAAGCATTGTTTCAAAAGTACCTGGAACATTTCGAAGTTTACAAGATATTATATTCAATTCTTCTAAACTATAAAGCATTGTTGCTAAATTCTTTATAAAAAACAACCCTTTTTCAAGCATAGAGATTGTCAATCTTTTACCAACATCAATATCTAATATGTTCTTGTCTTTTACTTTCAATTGTATTAAATCAATCAAGCTTTTATCGGGTACAATCTGACATTTTCTAAATTCCAACAAATTGATAACATTAATATGTAAAGTATTGTCTTTTTCAAGCAATATATCATCAAATTTGATTTGCATAAGTACATTATAGAACATTTTTGTTAAGCAAATAGTTCTCAAAAACTCTATTGATTTTTATCGTCTTTGTCGTTTTCTCAATATGCTATAATAGTTATCGTTATCAAATGATTCATCATCACTTTCAGATTCTTCGGAATCTTCATCCACATTGATTCTTTGGATTCCTGCATAACTTTTGCGTATAGAGCGATGCCAATAGCTGTCCTCTATACTTAATCCTTCTGGACGTTTTGTAGTTGTTTCACCCGTCTTCTTGTTGTAATAGTATTTTCCTTTTCCGATGGAATCAATGTAATCTAAGTCAGTATAACTTACCCAATCACTGGGTTCGGACTTAATTACAGCAAATTCTTCTCCGAGAGGAACAACACCTTGTGGGATTCCACGGTCGTCGTCGTAGTCGATCCAACCATTATTGTCATACCATTCGCGTTCTCTTCCATATTTTCTACAGAACTTTCTATCCATTTCTACTTTACTTAGATAGAAATTTAGTTCCTCATTGTCATATTGATCTTGTTGAAAACCATTATTCCATTTGCCTGTAATTGGATCTCCAACCATATCCCAGTAAGATATTTTGTACCCTGTCGAATCGTATATAGCGCGACTGTCTGGGTTCGTGTAGTAGATCGGCGGGCGTTCAGAATTTGGCTCTCCCTCTTTAGAATCTTCTATTGACAGAGCAAGTGAACTTGAAAAGTATCTACATGGACAATTAGAACCATTTTTGGATATTTTTGCCCAAGAAAAGCATTTTTTCAAATTAGAATATGTGTTTGGTAATTTTCTGTCATCATTGAATGTATCATACATATCTCCATTTTCTGCTAATCTTATTCCAGAAGCCTTTTCCCAAGAAAAGGCTTCGCTCACTTCATAAGGTTCTTTATGTTTTGAACAATAAGAACAAGTACACTTATTTAGTTGTTTAATCATGTATTCTCTGTCGACAACCTTGTATTTCCACATAATATTATGTAAATGACTCCATGAGGTGCCTTGTGTTTCCCACCAATTAAGTCCAAGTTGTTGTTTATGGAAATTTGCAAGCATTTTGACGCGAGAAATAGTACCTTTCAATTTAATTTCAGCCAATGGATTCATAAGAAATCCTCTTATAAGATTCATTACATCATGTCCTAATGTTGAATCGAATACATATACTGAACATAGTTGTATAGGATGCATTTTGAAATTGTACTTATTAGATTAATAATAATAAACTGTTATCATTTTTTCGATAACTATACAAAACTGGAAACAAACCATTCAATTTCTCTTTTGATAATATATCTTTTATCGTCACTATGCTGTGTTTCATATATAGCTGGAATACCTAAATCTTTCCTCCACTTAATAGAACGTCTTTTACTTACTTCTGATACACAACTAAAATGATTTGCTTTTTCTATAGGAAATGCATTCTTTGGCCATGATTCATAAAATTTAGTTGCCATTTTGTCTTCTGTACCAAGTAAATTTTTAGTTTTAACAAGACAATCGCCTTTTACAATACCACCATACGTTATAATTCCATCAGCATGTTCCAATAATCTTTGTGCGATTTCTGTTCCAATCGAGTGACCAAAATATATTGTTTTTGGCAATATATAACCATATTTTTTCATTTCTGACACTATTTTTTCCTTAGACTGATTAACTAATTTATTGAACCATTCTTCATAGCTTGCCGTTCCAGGCCTACCAATCGTCTTAAGCCGAATACCATCCACTACAGTTTGTAGTTCATTATCTGTCCAAATATTTAAGTAGATTTTATGTACATCTTTTGGTAAAATTTCTTCATAATCTTTTGGATACAAACCGAATCCAGGAAAAATAACCATAACTGTTTTAGGAGTTTTTCTTTTAAGGGAGAATAGGGAAAATATACATTTAAAGAATCCACATAACTTCATAATTGGTTTATTGATATTTAGTCTTAATATTTAAATTTTTATTATAAAATCTTATTATAAGATGGCCGAGGAGGATGCTGATAATTATTGTTTAATTTGTGGAGAAGATTTTTCAGAATCAACAGAAGAAGAAATAGAAAAATGTGTACAATGTAAACAAAGATATCACGCACATTGTATAAATCGGTGGTGTGACGAGGGAGAAGTGCCCGGTCTTTATGGAAAACGCGGTTGTCCATATTGTAGAGATAGAAGGATATGTATATCAGATATACATATGGAAATTAATTTAGCGATTCGTAGTAATAAACCAATAGATTATCTACAATATCTTGTAGATAATGGTGCAAATGTAAATTATAAAATCCTAACAACAACACCTTTACACATTGTATGTGGAACACATACGGATAGGGTAGATTATGCTAAATTTTTGGTAGATAACGGTGCCAAATTTTATATTGATAATGAGGGTGATACATTTTTTCACATGTTTTCTTCAACAAACAACTTAAAAATAGCAAATTTTTTTATAGATTATATAAAAGAAAAAAACACAATTCTGATTGAAGAAGAAGAATATGATTTAATGAAAATTTTGAATTTGAGAAATAATTTTGGTGTAACGCCATTACATATTTCAAGTTTTTCAAATAAACCAGAAATGGTATCACTTTTAATAGAAAATAATGCAGATATTAATAATCAGGATGTTAACGGTTTAACACCACTACATACCGCATTAATCAATAGGGCTTATGAATCTGCTTTAATTTTGAATTCTGCGAATAATCAGTTAGATAATTCATTGACTTCTGAAGGCGATACCATATTACATACATGTATTATGGCTGGATATAGTGATTTGTTTACAGCTTTTTTAAGTAAAGGAGCAGATATTAATAAACAGAATGATGATGGTGAAACCCCTATGCATTATGTAATAAAAGTTGGAAATTTGGATTTTTGTAAATTATTAATTGATAATGGTGCAGATATTAATACACCCTCTAAAGATGGAGGTACTCCAATTCATTATGCTGCGATTGAAGAGGATCCAAGTATACTTCAACTATTATTGAATAATGATGTAAAAGTTAATGTAAAAGATGAAGATGGCGAGACACCATTACATCTTGCAGCCAATTCGGGTTCTAAAGAAGTCCTTAAATTGCTTTTGAGTTATTATAAAGACAATATTGATGTTGTAACTAATGATAATAGAACTCCATTACATTTTGCAGCTTTAAGTGCTAAAGAAGATAATATAGCGATTTTGTTGAATGCTGGGGTAATATATGATCCATTTAATCCGGAAGGAACAATAACAGTCAAGGCAAATATAAACGCAATAGATTTTCGCGGAGATACTCCATTACATTGTGCTGTAAGAGTCAATTGTCGTCGATGTGTTAGCCAATTAATTGAAAATGCTGCCGATGTTTCCATAGCAAATCAAAATAATGAAACAGCATTTGATCTTTCTGAAATTGTAATACGCAAAACAAAAGAGCGTTTATTAGCTGCCAATGCCGCATTAGTTTCTTTAGAAAGTACTAATACTTCGGGATTCAATGAAGAAGAACTCCAAACTCATTTAAATAACATAACTCGATTTCAAATAGATTCCAGTAATGCTGAGAATTTACACTATATAGCTGTAACTATACATAATGTATTACAAATATCTAATCTAAGAAATAGGCTCGAATCTGCTCATTTGGCGTCTGATGCATCGAATGCTGCGGCTGCATCCTTTGATTCAGACAGTGAAAGGAATTCAGATAGTGAAAGTGATTCAGACAGTGAAAGTGATTCAGAAAGTGAAAGCGAGAATGAGGAAATACAAAGACGACTAATGTTAACAACTGTTTTAAGACGTTTTGGCGAAGATTGGGAATCTGAACCAGCGTTTCCATTGTTGAGCAGAGAAAATCTGGAACGAATGCCTTTACATATATTAAGAGAAATTCGTGACTTTTATCAAAGATTATCTGAAAGAGCGCAAAATATGATATTAAGTGAGATTCCAGTGACAGCACAGCAAAGAGAAGAACTTGAACAAAGAAACGAAGTAGAATCTCTTCCAGAAAGGCTAATTGCAATGGAGCGTGAAGTAAATACAGAGGTTGAGCGATTAATAGATAATGTATTAAGAGCCCAAGAAGAAAGGTTGGTAGAAGGTGATTCTGCTTCTTCTGATTCTGCTTCTTCTTCTGATAATCAATCTGGTGGAAATAAAGAATGCAAAAAACATATTGGTGGTACAAATAGTCTGGAGGAATTAGAAGATATTGATAGTAGCCAGCATTCTGTGAATTCTGCAAATTCTATTAGGAGTGCATTTCAACATAACAGATATTTTAAAAATATTGAGAGACAACTTCAACAAAAGAAACAAGAAAGACTTGATAAAAAGATGATGGAACGTTTATATTACTATAAAAGTATACATTTTAAAGAACCACAAATATTAGATTCTCCGAGTGAATCAGAAGATGAAGAGTTAGTTAAAATTGCTAATAAATATAGGTACATATTTATTGGCAATTATTCTTTATATAATGATATCAAAGAATCATTAGATGCAGGTGCAAATCCGGATTATATTGACGAATGGAATACGAATGGAAATACAACGCCTCTGATTCTTGCAGTAGAGGAGGGATGGTATCATATTGTAAAAATATTATTAAAATATGGTGCGGACCCAAATATTGTAGTACATGTATTTGTAGGAGTTAAACGCAACGCATTATTCCAAGCTATAAAAAAGGGTCGTTATGAAATAGTCCTTCTATTAATAAAAAACGGAGCAAATGTTAATTTTGGAGCAAATGTTAATTTTGGAGCAAATGTTACACCATTACAATTGGCTATATTAGAACGGAATGCAGATATTGTAGAATTGTTATTACAAAATGGAGCAAGTCCACATGGAACTGATAGGGAGGGTAATACAATACTTGATATGGCACCAAAACTTGCCAAATATTGGTATGAAAATAATCCAAGGCAATTGTCTCGTTCAGAGATGAATAATCAGGAGGCTGTAATGAAAATATTTGATGATTATTACGCTCAAAAGGCGGTAGATAAAGGTATGGTTGCTGAAGTGGGTGCTATGCATAAAGTAAAGCTTCCTGCAAACATTAGTGGGGAATATGGTGCTAATGTTGAAGATACAGATTTTAAAGATGGGGTGATTCAAAAATTTTTAGGTGGCATGAAACCAGAAGATTTAACTCCTGAAAAGTTAAAAGAATTGGAACCATATTTATCAAGTAATTCAGAAAATTCCTTATATGAATACTTAGATATATTTGATAAAAAACATCCTAGATTTTATTGTAAATCAGTTGAATCAAAACTGGATGAACTTGAGAAGTGGATGATTCATACTTTACTTAGCTTACAAGATGCATTTCCTGTTGCAAGTTTTTATATTGGAGGACGTGTTATTCCAAATACTCCTCTAAGAAGAGACATTAATTTTACTACTGACCCCGAAGACCAAGAGGAAAATGTGAATGAAACAGAACTTCATACTGAGGAGGATATAAAAAAATTCATAAGATTTTTTAAGAAGCAATCAAGTAATGAAATTCTAAAATTATTCAATATGTTTGTTCTGAGTAATCCAATACTACATCATCATACTGGAACTGAAAGGCATTTAATATTGGACATTCCTGTTATATATAACTATTATTTGTTTGAACATATTGTTGGAAATAATAGGGTTATAAGAGCATACGATAGAGAAAATAGTAATAATTATCGATTTGGTATTGGAGGTCTTGTAAGTATCGATAGTACCGCCGTCCCTCACCTGGGATTAGATGCAACAATGGTTCAACGAGAGATAGATGCACATGAAGAATTAAGATTGAATATCAAGGCCTTTCAAAAAAAAATCATACGAATATGTTCCTATAATGCAATAGAGAAATCACGTAAAAGATTTGAAGATGAATCAGATAATTTATTATTAGATAAAGAAGAAGAAAAGATGTTATGGGCTACCGTTTATGATGTTGAGTTTTTTAAACATATTGAAAATGGGATGAGTGAATCTGATGCTGATGAAGAAGCATTAAAAGAGGCAAATTTGGTGATTGCAAATAAGAATAAAGATTATGGATCTGATTTAGTAAATCTATTCAATGAGATTGAGCTTGATGAAGTGGAAAGATAAGGATATGATTGTTTAACGCCTTTGTTTATTTAAATTCTTTATTATATCTTTGTACATTAAGTCTATAGAAGCACATCCTTTATTAATAGTTTGCTCATTTTGTACACATTTAATATTCAAGTTAACGTTATGAGATAATAATCCAATACACGATACGATATATGACATCAATGTTTTGATTTGGCATATACTACAATTAGCAATATACATTGCTCTCCAGCTTCCGACGATTTCATTCATATTTTTTCTATGAGAAATAGCCATTAATACGTCCCAAACAAATAGAAGCCAGCTATCCCAATGTCTTTTATCTAATCCATTCCAACAACGTAGACAACATTTGATTTTTTTCTTATATAGTTTGTGTTTATCTAAAAAAAGTCCTATGGACAATACCCGAATTGCTCCATAAAAGTCTGTGGATTCAATACAATTAGCCATTTTGGACATTAATTTAATCATGAATTGTGGGTCTCCTCTTAAACTTGCTCTTAATGCGGAATGATTAGTTGGTGTTAATGTAATTTCATTTAATACGGATACTTCCTCTCGTACAGGTATGGTAATTGGTTTTGGTATTGTCCATTCAACATCTTTTTTACTAAATGTAATTACTCCTGAAACTAGGGCGATTGATTGTCTTATATTGTTAGCATTTACATCTCCTTTTCCAGTTAAACCGGGATAATCCGTACAAATTTTATATAAAAACTTTCCAATTTTTGGATTACATAGATGTATATTTAGAGCACAATAATTGGTTATTGCTACCCACCAATGGTCTATCCATCCCGATATGTGCATTTCTACAGACCAAAAACAAGATGAATCATAGTCACCTTTACTAAAAGATTTTGACAATTGATTAATAGTGTATATTTTTGTATAACCCGATAATGAGTGCTTATTAGACATTATAAATGTTTATGTAAAATATCCATTGTTTTTACTACAATTATATCTGGTCAATCATATCGACATTACAAAGGAAATGTCTTCTACAACACACTCTAGTAATATCCAGATCTTGTAGTGCCTTATATTCAGCTGTAACTGGGTTATCATTTGAGGTTAAGGCATCAATATCTAATAATTCTACATCTTTATGCTTTGTGTCCTTTCGATATTCATTGGTTAAAGTGTTATATTGTACCCATTTGTCAGCAATAACTGCTCCACACGTAAAGCATCGAACTGGGATAATCATCTTATCTTGATAATAAGATATTATGTTTAATCATTTTTTCAAAAAATGATAGTTAAATAGATATTAGAGTAAGAAACTATGTATTGTACATCATGTAACGATTCTTTACATTCAACTGAAATATACTTCTGTAAAGATATGCCATATTGTCAATATTGTAGTCCTTGGAGGAAAGAGTATGTTAGTATTATACCTAAAACATTAAGATATTCAGATTCATCTATTAATTTCAAAAACATAATAGAAAATACGAAGAATATTTCTTATTATAGACGAAGAGACTCAAATGATAGAATAATAGAGTCAAAAAATCTGATAATAAAGGGTGCACTTAGTATTGTGATTTACACATATTTCTGCGTTAGACTAAGTTCTTCAACATAATATCAACTAATTCTTGAGGAGCATTGGAATTTTCCTTTAATACTCCTTGTCCTTCTAATATTTTTCTTTTTGTGTTTGAGTCCATTTTTGCTATTTTATCACGCGTTTTTCTAGTTTTTTTTCTGGTTTTTGATACTGTCAATTTATCGGGTGTTTCAACATATAAGTTAACTTTTTTTGGGCATTGCCATCTTCTTCTTTTACGGCTTTTTGGATTTCTAATAAATTTTATTCCTGCCATTACTGTTTAGATATATTATAAAAAATCGCCTAATTCTTCTCACCATTTTTATCATTCTGATTTTTTCTCAATATTTTTCTTACACGTTTCAATAACGATTTCTTTACCAAAGGTGGAAAATATTCTGAGGATGTTAATTTGTAAAAATAGTTCTTCAATCTTTTAAATGAAAAGGCATCTATACCTTCAAAATAGATTCCATCTATTTCCCCGTCTCTATATTCTATAGAACCGTCTATATTTTCAACTATTAAATTTTTGTTTTTAAACATCTCAATAATTGGAAATAATTCTTCGTATTTACTCATATCTTCCTGTACTGATTCTACATTTTCTTTTGATAAATATATATTGTTTTCAAACTGGAATCCATCTTCTTCATTCTCATATTCTGAACTAGAATCTTCCTCTGATTCTGAACTAGAATCTTCCTCTGATTCTGAACTAGAATCTGAACTGGATACATCTTGTTCATCTGAGGAAGATTCAGAAGATGATTCTTGATTATTTTGAAAACTTTCTATATTTCTAAACAATGGTTCTATTAAAAGCCAAAAAACTATGACTATAAAAGCACACAAAAAAACCTTTTTCCATTCTTTAAATATCATATTACAATCTAGCTATATTAGTTTTTTGTAAATCCCATAGAAACTGAATATATTTGGTCAGAACTATCTATGTTTGAAGCCATTGGTAATGTTGGCCTATATTTTTCAATGATTCTTAATAATTTCCCATTATCCATATTATTTTTTAACAATGAATCACTATATAACATGTTACTTATTTCATTATAGCACCTGTGTTTATCATCATCGTTTTTAGAATTTAACATTTCATCCATCCAGTGAATCAATTCATCATTTTGTTCTAAAATATCTGGTAATTTGTTATCAATTTTCTTTTCGTCTCTTAGCAATATAATTGAAATTATCAATACACATGCTAAAATTATTAGATTGGATTGGTTTCTTTTGTATATTATGAAACCCAGAGATAGTATCCATAATATTATTATCAAGCTGTGTTGATTCATTACCATTTAGAAATAGTAACACAATTTTTTTTTATCTCAATTTTGTAATGGTAAATTTATTAGCTTGCGCAATTCTTATTGTATTGGTAGTAACTTTTTTGTGTGTTACTAAAAAAGCAATATGTGAATCTTTTACAAACCATAAAGATATTGGACATTTAGAATTTGACGATCCTAACAATCACCAAAATACGCTTGAGTATTATGAATCTGAATCATCATCTGACGATGAAGAAGATATAGCAGAAGCTTCAAATGAGGATGCGAAACCTAAAGATGTTGAAGATGATAATATAGAAAGTAAAGAATCTGTTGTTGATGATACAATTGTTATTAAAGATACTATTCGTCAAAATAGTAAAGTACCTTCATCGCTACATTTTACTTATATAGACGAACAATGTGGAAGTATTGTTAAAGAGGAAGATGTACAGCCAGATTTTCCTATTGAAAAAGTAAAATCAAAACCTATTACACCTATGGTTAATTTTAATAATAGACAATCATCATGGGACAAATCTGCGTGCAAAGTTAGTGGTCCATCTCATCTAACTGCAACTCAAAAATTTAAGAATGAAGAAAATTTTCATTCTGAAATGTTTGATGATTCTGAATTAAAACCAAAACCAGAAGTTGATTCACCATATGGATTTGTATATTTTCCTAATAAATATTGGAAACAATGGCATAGAAGACCACCTGTATGTACACCAACCGATAAGTGTAAAATTTTACCAACATATACACAAGGAACACCTGTTGATGTTCTTGATTACACTCAGCTCGGTTCTATAATGCCTAAATTTGAATATCAAGAAGAATATGAAAATAGTTGCAAATAATCTTTTCAATAGGTTTAAACTTCTGTTATATCAATATGAATGGTCTAATAACACTTTTAGTTATGATTATATTATCGGGTGTTGCGTTTTCAATGGCTTATCTGTATATAACCAATGATCGTGTATTGAATTTATCAATTGGTAATAGCACAAAATATAATTCAACTATGCCCAAATGTGGTCTTAAAAAACCAATTATTAGTGAACCAATCGATTCTTCTGGTGTATCATCACCAATTCCTAGTAGTTCCAATATTAGATTTTATGAACAAGACCCAATAATATTGCGAAAAACACTCAGAAAAGAAAGAATTGATTCGAGTAATAATAATATATCAATTGATTCTCCAGAAAGTATTGGGTCTTTGGAAAGTAGTGCATGTCCAAATTTAGACAATTATGTACATCGAAGTCAACTAAAACCACAAACATTTATCCGAAACAACCCATATTATGTTTCAAATAAAATTAAGTCAGGAAATTATCCAGAATGTCCTAAATGTCCCAATACAATGAGTCCATTTCGAATTAATTCAATGTATGAAACAGATAGAAATATTCCTGAAAACAAAGCAATTACAGATGTATGGATACCCGCAGTAGGACCAAATTGTGATATGTGAAAATTTATTCTTTTATACATTTAATGACAAAGGTATCTGTTTCTAAACTTGTTTCGACTGGTTCAAAATCAGCGAAAGGTGTTGTCAAAGGTGTCGCTAACACTACGCAAAAAACTATTGAAAGTGTTGCCGGTACCACTCACAAAGTCGCCAAAAAAGTTGGATTAGAAAAAGTTGTAAAAGGAACCGCTAATACTACACAAAAAGTTGTTGAAGGTGTTGCTGGTACCACTCACAAAGTCGCCAAAAAAGTTGGATTAGAAAAAGCTGTAAAAACTG
>Ga0207993_1000503_pt1 | contig 15364 bp, 19 predicted proteins | sample ETN01SmetaG_2_FD_185791 | JGI IMG/M metagenome (GOLD analysis project Ga0207993, IMG submission 185791) | Marine microbial and viral communities from oxygen minimum zone, Eastern Pacific Ocean - ETNP2014F12-01SV265 (SPAdes) (version 2) | ecosystem: Environmental > Aquatic > Marine > Oceanic ...
GTTATGTGTCTACCTTCAGGAGAGCATAGTAAGTAGATTCCTTCGCCTACTTCTTCTGTAGTCATGGAACCATTTGGAGAATATTTCTCTGCCATTTTTTCTACCATAGAATCGCCTGTGGTTTCATACAAATCGCCTATTCTATCCCATGCCTCTGTCTTTGTAAAACCTGGGATAACAATATTACAATTAATATCAAGAGGAGCACATCTTAATGCAAATAATCGCATAGCATATTCCATTATACATTTACCACTACCTGGCATATCATATCCAGGTGAAGGATTAAATTGCGTTGTACATCCTGGTGATGAAATTCCGATTAAAGACCCACCTTTTTTCATTCGAGGTATAGAACGTTCGCATATATCAATATAAGCATCGCCATACATTTTTTGATAAAATTTCATAATACTTATATCGAGTTCATCATTATTAATCAAAGAACCATCTCCAAATGCAAGATTATTAAGAGGTTTTTTCAAACCTTCGGAATTTCCTGATGTTATACCAACATATTGACCTGCATTGTGAACTACAACACCAAGATTATGAGTATTCTTAAATTTTAGGTCATAAAATTTGAACATTTTTTTCCGTGTTGATTTTAAGGAAATATCACCTGAAAAAAGTTCAACACGACAATTATATTTTTTTTCCAAAAATTTACAAGTGTCAATTGCAGATTCATAATCACTGTTATATGATAATAGCAAATCATACTCTCTTTTGGCCAGAGATTCAGAAATTCCTTTGCCAATACCACGAGTTCCTCCAGTAACAATGGCTACTTTTCGTCTTAATGCAAAGGTTGAAACTGCTTTAAATAAAATGAAAAGATTTATCAGAAATGTTGTATTCATCTATATTTTATTATCAATTATTTTAGTTAAATCATCTACTCTTTTATTAAAATATCCAATATCACAATTACCATTATTATGTATATATGGATAAGTATAAAATCCTTCTATATCAACATTATAAATTTTATTGGTATCAAAACAATATAATAAATTATGTAATGCCCAATCGCCTTTTAATTTATTTTTTTCACAATATTTATTTAATATAATTTTCATATTTATAATAGCATTTTTAATTTTTATCAAATTATCATCACTTATATCACTATCTTTATTTATGTCATATAATCTTATATTATTCTTTATAAATGAACAAAAATAACTACCATCATTTTCAATAACAATATTTTTTATATCATGTATATATTCTTTTAATATATTATCATTAATAACATCATTTATAATACTTTTATATATTTCTATATCATTTATAAATTTTTTATTCCTTATTTTTTTATATAATAAGGTTGATTGTTCATTAATATATATATCAAATATACCATTACCTATAGGACTTTTAAAGTTTGACTTTTTAAACTCAATATTATTATTTATTAACATTATATTACAGTTTTTTTTAATATTATAGTATTTTTTATCAATAAATGTTTATTCATTGTTACTGTGTTACACCTTAATATAAAAATGATCTGTATGAGTCGTTAAGTTTATGTTAAGTTTTAAAACGCACATATACAATTATGAATTCGTTATTTATGAATCAGATCTCTGAGGACACGAAGGCAAATGTAGAAAAAAATAGATTTGCGGAGGTGTGTGCTCGTGAAGAGAAGAGAAGGCGCCAGATTAGAGAGAAAGACCATTTAATGCAAAATTTAGTAAATAGATTTTACAGAAGTATTATTTCAGCTATTTGGGAATCAGCTAATAAAGGAATGTATTACTGTGTCATTGAATTTGACATAACGTGTTTTAAGTACATGCCTGAGAGTTATGGAGGATGGGGTATTTCACTTCAAGAACGTATCGAAAAAAACTTGATCTCTGAACATGGACTTGGAAAACCAAATACAATTGTTCATTCATTATTTAGTTACATTTCGGATACTAAAAGAGAATTAAAAGTGAATGGGGTTGCGGTAACCAATTATTTAGATGATTCTTTGAAATATTCTATACTTGATAGCAATATCTGTGTAACTCGTTTTGGTAAAATGCGTCCCTACTATGAAGAATCAAATAACAAAAGAGAAAACATACTCGTTGAACTTAGATGGGATACCTTGCCGCAAGAAAGAAAGAAATTCTTCCATGTATGCGGCGATAAGGCTTTAAATGTCGATTTTTCGAGTGATGAAAATGTAACGGATGACGAATCGAATATATATATATCAAAGGACCCGGACTGGTCGCCGCCGTCGGCCGTGCGGAAGCAGATGGCCAATCTGAAGGCCCGAAATGTGCAGGATGCCGAGGCAGCTAAAGTGGACAATGACGATGAATTGGAGCCGAACCACGTGCACAACGACATGTTCAGTTGGAGTGCACGCGGCGTGGTCTTTTCCCCCGCCGACGAATATGACGGTTCGCGGCCGGGTTACGTGTTCAGGAAAGGTTACCACGGATTGGGCTACTATAGGGACACCGTACAGTCGGCGACCGAAGAAGACCGCGTGCCCGGAAGCGTCCTGGAAGGTTGCCCGGAACGATGAAGCCCTACTCACCGCATATCTCTGGACTCCGACAAGTACATCGCATTAAGCAATTATATACCAATATGTGAGTTGAAGTTTGCATCTTAGTCGATATTGGCATTGACATAATCCCGACTCATATTATGAAGAAAATACCTGATTTTGATTTAAAAACTCTCAAATAACAATGTAAATAACTACTCATATTTTTTATAAAATATTAATGATAGTAATATACTATGACTAATAAAATTGATGAATACTATAGATTATTAAAAAAGTACGAAGACGAATATGGCAAGAACGTTATTGTATTGATTCAGGACGGTCATTATTATGAAATATATGGTGATAAATATGACGAAGAACAAATAAAACTATGTAAAGATATACTTGGCTTTAAAGTAATTCAAAAGTATGATAAATTAGCGTGTACCTTTAGATATAATATGTATAAATATTATGAAAAAACTATATTAACCAAAGGTTATACAATAGTGTATGTTGATCAAGTACCCAAATTTTTCCCGTATAAAAGGTTTGTATGGGACGTTAGAGAAATAAAAGAATCTACGGATACATATTCAAATGATAACGGATGTAGTATATTGACTTGTTTATATGCAAGTTGTTGTCCAAGCTTGTATGTTCACAATTTGCGAACTTATGATTGATATCTGAAGAGACTTCAGTGTAAAGGAATATGTAATTTGATTCATATTACTTAAGTTTCTTTTTTATACGAATTTGATTTGTATGTCCACATTTCTTCTTTCTACAATTTTTAGCTCTTGGTGGTAATCGTGCATAACATTTTCTGCAAATCATTTTATCACAATTATAAGACTTAGCAAGTGCTGCGAGAGATGGATCGTATACCATTATTTATAAGTTACGATTAGTTTATTTAAATTGAGATTATATATTGTTTTCTTCCATTTGTTTCCTTCTTTTGTATATATCTTTACGTGAGTCATACTTCCAGTTATGTATCATTATATTTACAGGCAATGGTTTGAATTCTAAATTATGTGAATTCCATAATCTTGTAATACATTGTTCATTAGATCCTTCTCCTACTAATACTGGAAAATCACCTTTTTTAATTAAAAAAGCCGTATTTGCAATTTTTTTTGGTATTATAAAAAATTGGTCATCAATGATTACTTCACCGCTTAATTTCGACGGTAGATCAAGTACTCCAGTATGATATTCCAAACTCAATCTCTCGGGATAAATTCTCATTCTAACATTTATTTTATTCATATCACATTCATCAATTTTTTGCATCATACAATTCTTGAAATAAAAATTATCAGGTCGTGTACATATAAAAATATCATATTTTATGTCATTTTTTTTCATAAAAGGTATTACTATACCATTATAGAGTTCACTAAATCTAGAAAACTGAGGTTGAATTAAGGAGTTTGGGCCTTTTGCTGTGGGGTCAGAATATGATAAGGCATCCCCTATCATTTCTCCTTTTAAGTTATAAATATCTAATTTTTTATCACTGTGAACAAATGAATGAACTTCATTACCATCTTTTAGGAGTACATTAATTAAATTTTCATGTAATGATGTACTCACTTCATCATAACATCTTTTTAAACCGCAATTCAAAATGCATATCTTCATCTATAATAAAAATTTAAGATTTTTTGTTTAATATAAAATTTTGTTTAAGATAGAATTATATGTAATATGAATTGAGTATAAATCATATATTTTTTTATGTTTTAGATTTTAATGTTGATCGATTGTTTTTTAATGAATAATGAATTGGATATGTTAGAATTTAGGCTAACTGAGCATGATCCTTTTACTGATTTATTTGTAATCATTGAATCACCTAAAACATTTAGTGGAAAGAAAAAAGAGTTATTTGTTACAAACAATAAAGAAAGATTCAAAAAATGGGAACATAAAATGCATATAATTGTATATAACGATGTAAGCAGAAAACATGGTTTTGGTTTAGAATTTGCAAGTAGACAATTTGGTATTCAATATATACGTGATAATTTAGGTACGTTTAAAGAATCATATGTATCAGCTGTAGGGGATGTAGATGAGATTTATAAGCAAAAAGAGATAACAAATCTGATAAATAATTTTCCTAAGGACGTTGCAGTTGTTCCTAGATTAAAACATTTTTGTTATAGTTTAAAATTAACAAGAAAACTAGAATGGACACCACAAAAAAGATTAAAAATATTTCCATATTCTTGGATGACACGTTTTAACGTAGATACTTCTAGTGAAAAAGACGAATTTAAGATTTTAGAAAATTTACCTCATATTCAAAAGCATTTTATGGGATGGCATCTATGTTATTTTGGTGGAGAAGAACAAATATTAAATAAGATATCTGATTTTTCACATCACAACATGAAAAAATGTCGAGACATTAAGAATAATATTAACCTTTTAAAGGAACGAATTGAACAAAAAAAGGATATATTTGATAGAGATTATGAAAATTTATACTTTGACAATGCCTATAAAGATTACCCGAACAACTTGGAACTTCTTAAAAAATTGAATTTAGATGCATATTTAGTGAGTTCCACATTAAAAAAGTCATATCGTTTTAAATTTTATTTAATACACAATGGTGATATGGACAGATATAATTTTATGATGAAAGAATTCATTACAAATGGTATTGATAAAGATAATGTGGTAATAATAAGAGGTCCAAATAAGGAGGATGTATCTGATGAGTTACATAAGCAATCTTGTACTAATCCTGAGAAAACAACAAAGGGTCAAACGAGTGTTACTTACAAACATTATTTAGCAATAAAAGATATTTCCGAATCTAACTGTGAAATGGGGGTTATCATGGAAGATAATATAGAATTTTTTGGTAATGTTATGGATGCTTTGGAGAGATATATAAAAGATATGGATGATGATTGGGATATCTTGTTTGATAGTGATATTTTATCAGATTGTTACCCAAGATTTAACCCCAATAAAGATGTGAATGGGAAAAGTGTTATTAGATCTATTCCATCAAGTCCGAGTAAAGGTGCAAATTTTGTTTTGATAAATTCTAAATGTATAAAAGAAATAAAAGAATCCTTTTTACCATATATTATGCACAGTGACCATAATTATAATAGAGTTATTAATAAGAATAGGTTAAAATCGTATTGGGCAGTTCCATATAATGTACATTATCGTAAATTGAAATCAACATGGAAGTAAATAGTAGTTAATTTTAGTAACTTCAGTTGATTATATAATTAATTTTTTTACTTAATTAAATTTCTGACATAGTCGATGTTGATTATTTCTTCTGTATTTGGGTCAAATATGTGTTTCCATAATCTTTCTAGACAAAATCCATAATTTTGATCTTTAAGTAATAAGATGTTTAATTTAGTATAAAAATCTTTTGGTTTATCTAGTATTGCACTTTTTGATGCCAAAAACATACCACAATAGTTACATATTATATTGACATCACATTCGTCTTTATTTTTCTTTTTGAACACAAAAGGAAAATTATGCTTTGTTAAGATCAGATTTTTCTTTAATTGAGGGGATCTATAATATTCAAACGGATCAAGAAAATTATCAAAAGAGTTCCATCCATTATTCCCTCTTGTTTTGTTCAAACCTATATATTTTATATTATGCTTGCTAATTTTTTCAATATTATTTATTACCCATACAACATCTTCCTTATTTGTATGCCAATCTTTTAGATGAGAATCATATAAGTTTCCTTGTAAAAACATAACATTTTCGGGTAAATTATCGTAGTTATTTACAATATATTTTAAGTAAGTATCACCTTCCTTTCCTATATTTTGTAATTTATATACAGTTTCATTAGGAATATCTAAATCTGCAGGACCTTTGTTGTAAATAATACGGTATTTCTTAATGTCATCGGACCAAGATATATTTTCATTATATCTTGCAATAATGCATGCTATGTTGCGATCTTTATATGTAATTTTAGTGCCACGTTCTTCTTTCGGTATGGATATGTCCTTTGTTTCTTTGATATTTTTAGGTATTGTTGTTTTTGTATCTATTTGTGTTTGTTCAAAAACAGAATTATTCTTATAATTTATAAGATAATCTTTGAATTTCTTTTCATGATAATTATATATTGGTTCAGAAGTGTCTACATATTTATCATAATCTAATACGTGAAATTGTATATCATTAATTTTAAATGCTTCTTTTTTATCTTTCAAATCGTTGGTCCACCATACTTGATTTTCTCTTGCATGATTTTTCCCTCTACTTCTTAAATAAAAGGATGGTATATAAACGTTCTTTATAACATAACTCATTTGAATAATAAATGGTGATAAAGATGAATTAGATACAACTAAATTTTTAGCAGCGAGAAGAATCCCCATATCAAATTTGAATCCGTGACCATTGCCACCGGTACGATTTTTTCTATCATTTAAGAAATGAATTATTTTAGTATACTTCTTAATTAAAGAATTGAAACATGGGTTGTTTTGGTGTTCAGTTATGATATAAATATCATTCCACTTTTTACTTTCTATAACATCGATATAAAATTGGAGAGGGGGTTGTATGTATACAGAATGACCAGAATTCATAATATCACCACTTCGCAAATGTATTACAAGATCATTATCATTTAAGTAATTAACAGGAGAGAAATTGAATATAGGATTTATATATTTATGGACTATATATATTCTGTCTTCAAATTTCATATCACCCAAATAGAATCCACAGAACCACGATTCAAACTGATTTTTTTTATTATTCCATATAAGAGAGCATCTTTTTTTAAGTATATCTTTTATATCTAAAACACGGGTTATATTTTGTTGTTGTACATCTATTTGAAGTGTCTTTATTATTTCATTTGGTTGATTTGGTAAAAGTTGAGTCGTCCACCAACGCATGCCATCAAAAGTAACTTTTGATATATTGTATTTTTCGGCAAAATAAATTGCGTTTATAACACATAACATGCAATTTCCAGTTCTACCAAGACTTTTGGTGAGTTCAAGAGTATACATTAATACTATTTTTATTATAAATTATAACGTATATAATGCACTAATATTATTTAACAATACTCGTATAAAAAATTATAAGTAAATGTTGAATATAGGGCAGTCTATAGTTCAAGATTATATTCAACATTTGCCGGATAACATAATCTTTACTGATTATATTCAAGATGTATCAGTAGTAAGCGAGTCTTTGTTAGGGGTATCCTCATCTTTATTTTTGGGTTCGAACTTAAAAAACAGATTGAATATAGAATCAAATATTACAAGAAAAGTGATTCATGTATTTTCAGGACCATTGTATTTAGAGTCATGGAAATTTTATAGTGATACACATATAGGTCATTATTTTTCTACGATTGTACCAATATTTATTTTAATAGGGTTATATTTGAATAAGAACAAAGATATTGGATCGCTAATATCTAGAGATTCTAAAGAACTAAATATAACAAGTAACATTGGTTTATCAAGTGGACCATTTATCTATATTAATGTGTTGCTTATTCTAAATCTTATAGGATGGAAGGATATACATAGTATTTTAGCAATTGCAAATATGGCTTATGGAGATGGTTTTTCTGATATAATTGGAAGAAGATATGGAAAAAGAAAATGGAATTTCAATAAAAGTAAAAGTTTAGTTGGAAGTTGTGCATTTTTTTGGTTTTCTATTTTAGGAAGTTTGATTCATTTGAACTCTTACAATTATGATATAGACTTCAAATTACTAAGTACCATTATTTTACACTCGGGAATTGTATCGTTTATTGAGATTATACCATTTGGAGATGATAACATAAACGTACCTCTGAGCAGCTATTTATTAAGTCATATGTTATTTACTGACATATAGATGTAAATTTCAATCTTTTTTCACCTCCCATATATCCATGATTGTAACAGTTATAACTAATTGTTCCAAAATCTCTTTTTATATCAATCTCTATTGTCCCGGTATAATGTTGGACACTCATATTTTCAACAATTATAGGATTATTATATGGAGTACCACTTATAACTTCCAAATCATCTGTATTATTTACTACAAAACCGATTGGATGGGTGGTAGTTATACCAGTTAAAGTATATGTTCCAATATATACACCTATATAATCATTTGATTCATAAGGTATAGAATTGAATATATATGGATTTTGCATTGATATAACGTTATTAGATGTGGTACTTAAACATTGAATATTTGGAGTGATTGCGTTTATTTTATCTAATTCTGTTTGAAGATAGTTTATTGTACCCAATATACCACTTCCATTCAATGTTATCTCACTAGCAACATTTAGGTCTCCCTTTACTCCAAAACGACTTGTCATGATTATTAAATAACAATAATTTAAATTTAAATATAAACCTTATCTATACTTCCTTTATTTTTTTAAGTTTTTTTAATACCTGATTTTCTCTTTTTTTAGTAACAGCTTTTTTTATAGCTACTTCTGTTACAATTTCATTACTATGAAATAGTCCATAAAATATATACTTTACAAATAATACACAAAATACAATTGTGACAATTAAAGTTATAAATTTACTAAGTAAATCATCAATCGTTTTTGGTATAAAGATATGTACAATGCGTTCGTTTAAGGAATTTACAAAGTCTCTAAAAACAAATGCTATTAGGAACGCAATTGATGATGGGACAACATTAAAATCTATTAAAAAGTGAGCAATAGAATGTCTCATTTGTTTTATAGTTCCTTTTTCTTGTTTTGTTGTTTTTTTTATTATATTTGAAGCTTGAGGATCACCCGAAGTTAATTCCGATTTCATATTATTAACTAAAATATAATAAGTAATGCGTTTTTTATCAATTTAAATTTTTAAGTTTTGTTAATAATGAAATTAAATTTGAAAGAATGTTTGGTTAGTTATGTAGTTTATAGGAAAAAAGATTACAATGATACGTATTCAATAATAAGTAAAATTTGCGGAGTGCCGTCTTTAGTGTCAGGATATGTACATGAACAGATATCCGAATATGGTGAGTTTAATGATGAAGCAATATTAATACCAAAAGGGTATCGTAAAATAAAAAGACCATCAGAAGAATGGATAAAAGAGTATGTTTGTCGAAATATACCCACACTTCCAAAAAATATTAAAAATGCACTTGAATATAGAGATTGGTTTGAAAATTCAAGACCTTATTGGTTAAAAATAGATGATGTATTAAAGTTGAAACATAATGAAACTATTTCACTTGTTATGTTAGATAGAAATGTTCTTGATGTTGTATTGAATTCTAATAAAATGAATAAGGTGTATACTGCACCATATTTTTTTAGGAATCAAAAAGCATTATATACACACGATGTTGAATTATATGGAAAATTAAGATTAATAGGACACAAAGAGTCAAAAATAGAATGGGAATTTGACAAAGATGAAGGTTTCCACATACAATATGCTAAGGATAATTGGTATCCATTGATAAATGACTACTTGCCAAAATATGGTGACATTGGTCCTTTGTTAAATATACAAACACATTGGAAAGAGTTTGATGTGAATACACCAATCGGATGGAGAGGACCATTGATTAAATGGTCTAATATTGAAAAGATAGGTAAGATTTGGTATGATGAAACTAAGGACGAGTATGTCCCTCCGCGTAGATACCTTTTAACCCATTAATAACTAATTTTTTCTAACTAAGCTAAGTTATATGTCATTTAGAAAGGGATCATTGGTATATCTTGCTAAGTATTTGCAAAATAAAAAATATTCTAATTAAATTAAGAATAAACCCCTACCAATGAATCTTCAAAACTGTTAACAGACTTCCATGAGTTCATATTCCCTTGTTTATATAAGTACCATTCTACAGATATGTCAATCTCGTATGATATGCGTAAATTCCATAATCGATTTGCATGAAAAGATGTAAATTCGTTAGAAATATCATCCCACAATGACTCCATATCAAACACTGTTTCACATTCAATCGCATGAAATATTAATTGAATTATCTCTCCATTTGACATCACACCTACATCGTAACTTTCTTCCCAAAAATCTTTAGAAGAAACTTTATCATATGCCTTTTTTATATGACTTATAAGTTCGAATATGTCATCAGGAGATATCGCGGTTCCATTTTCCCATAATGTACGGAATGACAGATGTGCTTTTCTTTTTTGAAAGGGTTTTATAACCTCACAAAGATTATAATCATTTATATTTTTATTCAAATCGTCGAATAGAGAATCTAAATAATTACTTGGTAATGTTCTTCTTAGCTCGTTTTGTTTAAAAACAATATCATTTTTGTCAATATAAAGAGGACCAGATGTCCATGTCATTTTGTATACATTGTTTATAACTAAGTTATATACTGTATCATTTTTAGATCATTGGTTGTAAATAAAATATTAATAGATAAATAATGAGAGATATTAAAACAAGAAAAGGTAGAAAGTCAAAAAAGAATAACTCAAAAAGAGCTATAAGAACGAAAAAAATTGTTTCACGAAAAAAAGTAAGTAAAAAAGGACAATTAAAAATACAAAAAAAGAAAAATACTGCGGGATTAGTTCTTCGTGCTGTTTCTGATTTTTTTCCTGAAGAAGATGTTGAAACGATTAGTCGTTATAATAAGTATATTCTCAGTGAAGGAAAGAAGGGTAGGAATAAAGGTATAAATTTTTGTCGTAATAAGATTTTAAAGAAGTATCTAAAAAGACTTTTATCTAATACAATTGAAGAAGACAATTATTTTATTTGGTATCAGTATCCTCAAAGTGGGGTAATCTCGAGTGTGAGAGGATTTCTTATTGCACATAAAATTTCTGAGAAAACATTGGTTATAGATTGTTTGTGTGCTAAATTTGGGCATGGCATTGATGGTCTTCTTGAAAATGTTATTAATTGGGCAAAAATGGGAGATTACAATGACATTTTACTAGAACCTGTAAATGACTATAATGTTATTCAAAAATATCAAAAGAAAAATTTCAATTTTTTGTACAATACTCAAAACAAGAAGATAAAAAAAATCTTAGGAAAGAATACATTATCTGCTATGTATTTATCTTTAAATGATTATGGAAATGAAATCGACTATGGAATAGGAGATGAGGTGGGTAATAGAATATCGGAAAATATGAAAGCACTCTCAAATGAGGGTTTAGATGAAGATATGTCATATAGTTCAGATGACTCAGATAGTTCAGATGACTCAGATAATTCAGATGATTCAGATAATTCAGATGATTCAGATAATTCAGATGATTCAGATAATTTAGATGATTCAGATAATTTAGATAGTTCAAAGAATTCATACTATAGCTAGGACAGACCATATAATTAATATTAATAGATATAAGGTTAAATCATAATATTAATCTAAAAATGTCAGATAATAAGAAAGCGATGCTTAATTCGGCATCTGAAGCAGCTTCCGACGTAGCATCGGAAATGAAAAAAGCGACTCTTGAAGCGATGGTAGATATGTTAAACAAAGAAGAGTTTAAAGATGCATTTCTTAAAGAGATAAATGATTCGATTGATATACCAATTATCAATGAGAAAAAAGAAGGCAAGATTTTTAAAGCACTTTATAGGATTTTAGTTAAGATTGTAGAGAAACAAGTTGCTCAGTCTGAATAAATACTTAAAATTTTTTGAACGAAATCGCTTCTTTTTGAATCCTCTATATTAAATTGTATTGTTGCTATAGCGTTTTTTATCATATCATGATAGTCAGGGAACGCAAGTTCTAATTTTTGCAGTAATTGTGATAAACCATCCGTGTTTTTTTCTATATCTAAATCACACTGAGATATATCACCTGTAATAATGAGCTTTGTATTATGACCAACGCGGGTTAGTAACATTTTCATTTGTGAAGGAAGAGAGTTTTGCATTTCATCAGCAATTATAACTGCATTATCAAAGGTTCTACCTCTCATAAATCCAAGAGGACATATTTCTATTTTATCATTTTTTATTAACATTTCAATATCCTTCTTTGAAATATCCTTTTGAAAACAATCAAACAATGGCTGTGAAAAGGGTGAAAATTTTTCTTCTGTATTTCCTGGAAGAAATCCTATATTTTCATTCTCGACAGTTGTTGTTGGACGAGTAATAACGATTTTTTGTATATCACCATTGTGAAGATGTTCTAAAGATTTTTTGCAAGCAATCCAGGTTTTTCCTGTTCCTGCTGGACCAGTTGCGATTATTAAATCATATTTATTTGAGTGGATAAAATCAGAATATTTGTTTTGTTTAGGTGTTAAATTGATTTTATCTGAATTATGAAGTCCATAAGATATTCCAATATATAATAGTAAATATCGAATGAACTTCATGTATTACTTATTAAATTATCTTTTTTGATATGTTTTGAATTGTATCCAAAAACGTAAGTAAATATAGAACTAAATAACGTACTCGATGTAAATAAGACAAATGAATTTGTTGTCATTGATTTATTTGTTAGCAATTTAGGGTTTGCATCTAAAATAAAATGACGTAAACCTCCTAAAGTATGATATGATAAAGTTAATGTAGATATAAATATACCAAATGGTTTGTATTTATCAACAAATTTGCCCTTGATATCTGCATTTTTGCCAGTTATTAACAACATTCCTAGTCCAATAAATCCAGTTGACATAACAACACCGGAAATTCTAGTTGCAATAGATGATAATGCAGCAATAGGAAATTTATATATCGTTACATGAGGTGACAGTTTTTTAATCATTATATATACTTATGACTTACACCTTATAGATTTATAATGAATAAAATACTCTCGCCAGATAAACATATTTCATTTTTAAATGTTTATCATAAAGCAAATAAAGGGTTAATTCCTCTTATAGGATTATCAGGAACATGTAATATCATTGATAATTCTGTTTCGGTACCGTCAAAGATGATACATAGTTTTACCATAGCAAATATAAGTTATCATTCATATGTTTCATGTTCTAGTGTAATTTCGGATTATATAAAGCATAATCGCATTGAATTCTTATCAAGAACTGTAAATATTAAGTCACATACCATTGCATTGATAGGTTTTATGTGGACGATTTGGAGTTACAACTCACAATATAATGATTAAATTATAATAATAAAGGAATGAGTATTAGACGTGGGATTACAAAATTTAGAATATATAGGAAAAGTGAAAATGTTACAAGAATGGAGAATATTCAGTTTAATAAAGATGAGTGTGGACCTATGGTTTTAGATGGATTAATTCATATTAAAAACAATATTGATAGAACACTGGGTTTTAGAAGATCATGTAGAGAAGGTATTTGTGGGTCATGTGCAATGAATATTAATGGTAAAAACAATTTAGCGTGTCTGACACCTATTGAGAATGTTAATATATTATACCCACTTCCACATATGCCTATATTAAAAGATTTGATACCAGATATGAATCAATTTTATAAACAATATAAAGAGATAAAACCATGGTTACACGGTGAAAAGAAGAATTTAGACAAAGAATACATGCAAAGTGTAGAAGATCGTAAAAAACTGGACGGCATGTATGAGTGTATTCTATGTGCATGTTGTTCAACATCTTGTCCTAGTTATTGGTGGAATTCAGATGAGTATCTAGGTCCAGCTGTATTAATGCAAATGTATCGATGGATTCAAGATTCAAGGGACACAATTACAAAGGAACGCATGGACTATGTGAATGATGCTATGAAATTATACAGGTGTAAGACAATCATGAATTGTACAAATACATGTCCAAAAGGATTAAATCCTGGAAAAGCCATTGGTGAAATGAAACTTAAAATAGAAACGATGAATCAATAAACTGTGTCTAGCCCTGCTCAGCGAACGAACTGCCCGGCTTCGGTCCCTTCAGGCGGCGCGACCACGGTCGCCTGGACGACGGGCTGCACGACGTTGGGCGCCAACTGTTGTCTTAGATTTGTGGCGATTTTTCTGGCACTCGCACCATACCTCCACTCTGTAGAAAATCTTCCTTTGTAGTCCTCTTTGACCGCAGTCCAAATGGCCTTCCTCTTTTCCGCTTCGTCCTTATTGGCCAAATCGGCTTCGGTTAGTCCGTATTCGGCGAGTGCTTCTTTACCAAGATTATCAATTATATTTTTCAATTTATTATCATCCTGATCCAAATAGCTATTATCCCCTAGCTCGACTAAATTGCCAATATTTAAAGTACTTTCTACTTGAGCGTTAATTGCATCAGATAATTTATGAATTATTCTATATTCTGGTTTTTTATCATCATAACGAGAGAGTCCAAATTTTTCGGGGTCTATTTTTCTTATAAATTCTGGATCAAGAAGTACTAATAGATTAATGGCTTTTCTTTTGAAATCTGCAAATTTTTTTATGTGCTCTGCCAATTTTTTGCCATGTTCGTCCGATGTCCGCCCTTTTTTAGGAGGATCTAAAATTTCTTCCATGTATACTTTGAACCGTCTTATAATATAATCCATAGCCTCATTAGGATTTTTAACAGGAACAACACCAGAGTCAAAAAGGTTCTTAGGAACTTTTGGAATTTTTGGGGCAACATTACCAAACATCTTACCTCCTACTAATCGTTTTCTTGTTCGTTTTCCACCACCTGATATATTTCTTCTTGTTTTTATTACCATATTAATAATAGTATACATAAAAATTACACATACTTTATAGTAATTTATAAAATATAGGTAAATACACAGGGTCTATTATTTTAAACCAGGAGTTGCATTTATTTGTTTTGTTATTACATTTTGAACCACCAATTAAACAACACGAAAAGAACCATCGATTAAAAGACAGACAATGA
>Ga0207993_1000504_pt1 | contig 15354 bp, 3 predicted proteins | sample ETN01SmetaG_2_FD_185791 | JGI IMG/M metagenome (GOLD analysis project Ga0207993, IMG submission 185791) | Marine microbial and viral communities from oxygen minimum zone, Eastern Pacific Ocean - ETNP2014F12-01SV265 (SPAdes) (version 2) | ecosystem: Environmental > Aquatic > Marine > Oceanic ...
CGAATGTGTGTGAGTAGTTACCACCTGACTGGATTGCGTTGGATGCTGTACCACCAGCCCATGTATGATTATAGTTACCACCTAAAACACAAGAGTATGTTAGAGAATTATCTGCGATCTTAACATAATCACCCTCAAGGAATGCATGGTTATTAACTGTAAATGTAATTTCACCATTTGGTGCATCATATACAGCATTAGTTGGTGTATGTAAACTCTCACCAACAGCAGTGATAGCAAGTGATTTACTATCTGCATATGGATCAATACCAGAACGAGGATAAGTTTTAGGAGATGAAGGATCTTGTAAACAAGTAAACGTTAATGAATTATTATCAATAGTAATATTACGACCTACACCTAAACCATGCTGTCCAATGGTAAATACCATGTCTCCTGTAGTAGGATCATATTCAGCATAAGTTGGTTGGAAATATTTGTTTGCAGGAGCTGCACCAATATTAACAGTAATAGAAGTATTGGTTTTAGCTGTAACTGGAATAGATCTTACAGCAAAAGGATCAATTCCTGCACGAGGATATTGCTTAGCTGCGTCACGATTATCCATGTCACATGTAAATGACAAGGACTCATTATCAATAGTTACACTTCCTCCAACTGGAATAGAATGAGTTCCAATCTCTAGAATTAAATCTCCAGTAGCAGGGTTGTATGATGTTCCTCCTTGTGCAGTGAAGTCTGCATTTCCAGGTGAAATACCAACATTAACAGTAAAGGTATCATCTGTTTTTGATGTAATTGGAAGAGCTCTTCCTGCACCTGGATCACTTGCTCTTGGATACTTATGCTCTGTAGCATTGTTATCCATCAAACAAGTAAATGTTAATGAATCTGTTGCAATTGAGATACCCTGTCCAACATCAAATCCATGGTTAACTTTAGTAAATACTAAGTCTCCAGTTGCAGCATTATAAGTAGCATTTGTAGGTGTTGTAGTAGCAGTAGCAGTACCACCAATATCAAATACTGAGTAGTAATCTTTACTAAACTCATCATTAATTCTTCCTACAACTTCATCAGCAATAAACTCTCTATTGTTTTTAATTTGCAGAGCAGCATCCTGATATCTTCTAGCTACAGGAGTTGCCTCATTAAATTTAAATGGAGAGTTGAGTAGAGATAAAGTTACTGACTTAGAATAAGATTGAACCTGTGCAAACTGACCAGGATCATAGTTACTGTTAGTTAATGAAGGTAACTTCTTAGGAATAACAAAACGTCTAGATCTACCATCAGGATCTTCAATAACCTTATAAATTTTCTGCTTACCATTTAACATGGATAAGTCAGGAGAGCTTGTGGAAAGATTTTGAATTAGAATCTCTTCACCTTCTTTGAAGTCGTGAATGTTATCTGATTCAACTAGTGGGTTTGTATAGAAAATAATACCACCAAGATCTTCAGGTGTTCCATAATCTCCAAAACCACCAGTAGCAATTGCATCTTGACCTTGCTGTGAGAAGTCAATCCTACTAATTGGTAGTGGTGGATCTGTTAAATTAGGTCTGTTCTCAAATACAACCTCACCTTCAGGTCTAATTGAGATGATATCAGTTGTAACAAGAGAATATGTATCTCTTAAATATGTAAACTCTAGAGCACCACTACCATTGTTAGCAGCACCAGTATTATGAGTAGGGTTATTTTCTCCAGAAGTACCAGCTACAGTTACATTGTAGACATGATCTTCTGTCCAAACAACAGTACCAACTGTATATGCTGTATTTGGTTGGAATCTTTCACTATTTGCACCAGCGAATACTAATGTTTCACCAGCGTTTACAGAACCTGATGTTTGTACGAAATCAAATCGACCATTAACATATGCACTTGGTCCTGTAGTTTCATCAAAAACAACGTTTCTAGATGTAACAATACCACCAGCGTTAACACCTCTTAGTTCAATATTAGCTACTAGATTGTTAAGACCTCCATTAGACTGGAATGTTGATCTAAAAATTGACTCACCAAAGATTTGGTGACCTACAGGGAATTGGGTTGTAGCATCTCCGTTCTGATCAAAATCATATGTAACCCTTTGCTTGTCATCGAAGACCATTGCATAGTCCCAAGTAAAGGTGTCAGCACCTTCTTGGTCTCTATAAGTAACACCAATAACGTAGTTTTTATCACCAAACTTAATAATGTGCTTTCTTGGGTTTGCAGGACGGATAATAACAAGACGTAAGTTATCACCAACAATAGAAGCATCAGGTGGAAGAGACATTGGGTTGTCTTCCGTGTAATCACCACCAGCAACGATGATAGATTCTTTTACACCAGGAGTTTCCCATGCCAACTGACATGCTTTCTTAATCGTTCTAACAGGGTTAACTGGAGAACGACCATCGTTATTATCGTCACCAATTAATTGAGAAACGTAAATACGTCCACCAACGTCATTTGTTGCTAGGTTAAGAACGTATTCAGTAGTTGCAATTTTGTCTGACTTATCACCTAGTAAAGGAGTGATAGATCTTGGATATACACCAGCTTCTCCACTTGTATTATAGAAAACTTCATTTGGATCAGCTACGCGGAAACCAATGTGTTTAAACTGAACACCAGGAACAGCATCATCTAATGGGTTACCATTAATTGCAATTCCATCAGTATGAAGAGGTGGATCTAAAGGATCTACAGATGTAGTACCAACGTTCATAGATTGGTATACATTTGCACCACGATAAACAAAAGTGTTTTTCTGTAGTAACCTTTCTGGTGCCCATGGAGCACCAGTGTTATTCATGAAAGTTTTAAGATTTGGTGCCCTGTAAGCTGCGTCAGGAGTAACCAAATTGTCAATATCTAGGTTTAGAATTCTCGCAGTATCAGAAATGATAGATGTAGAAGTTCTAATAGCACCGTTGATATCAAGTTCGTAGTCAACAGAGTCAAGGAATGCTGTAGCTGTTGCACCTACACCGTTTCCTCCAACGATTGTAACAGTAGGAGCAGCGGTATAACCAGAACCTGGATTATCAATAAGAACACCAGCAAGTCTACCTTCTGCGGAAAGAGAAGCAGAAGCAGCTGCTTGAATTGGATTATCACCCTGCGGAGCACTAATAGTAATTGAAGGCTGAGTCGTATAACCAGAACCTGGATTGGTTACCTCAATTCTGTCAATTCTGTTTCCTGTTCTATTGATACCAACACGGGGTACTTTTGTAGTTGGTTCAAGCAAGGCACGCAAGACCTCTTTTTCATCAGTGCCCGTTCCTGATCTTAAGGCGATCTCCTGATCACCAATAATTTCGGGAGCATTAGCTCTAATTTGCTCTTTGTCAGAATTAAACTTAAAGCTCATTTTCTATCCAGCCTGCAGACTTATTTTATTCTCTTTCTATTTAGTAACTAAAATCAAGTCCAGTCAATGCTTACCACTTTTACGTATGCAACCCATTTAATTGTGCGTGTTGTTCCCGCACGAGTTGTGTTATAACTAAACGTATTTTGAGCACCAGATACAAAAGGATCAACAGTCCAAGTCTGACCTGTTGGAACACCATCCTTGACAATCGTTGTCATTGTAGATAGTTCAGTTGGTGTGCCATTATTAGCTACTTGAATAACACTTTCTAATTTTGTACAAAGAGTTCCAGAGTTATTATCATTCACTCCTACAATAAATGATTCAATAAAATTGATTGTATTGCTTTGTACAGAAATGCTGTTATTAACATCATCTATAGAAAGAATTGATGTATTGATACCTCTCAAAATATAATGACTTGTGGAACTATCAGAATAGAATGAATTTTTTACTTCAAAGCTATTGACGTTTTTGATGTCCTTAAGTTCATTTACTAAAGTTGTTTTACCAACAGAAAATCCGCCTAACGAATCTAATGTTTTTAAATTGACTGCCATTTTTACCTCTTAGTGATGTGTGTTACAACAGTGACTTCAACATCATCTCCCGAAGTCAAATTACTATTTAATGTAAATGTAATTCTAACTTGACTTGATTCATTAAAATCAAAGACAGTATCTAATAACTCATCTCCTGTAGTAATGTTACCAAAATCAGTGAAGTAGATATTAGATCCATCATCAACCACAGAATACTCTACAAATTGTTTTTCTCCTGTTGTTGTATTTAATGCTGTTAGTTGAGCTTTTGCTGATTTAGCAGTTGTTGGATCATATAGAACAGCATCACCAGAATTAAGTGTTCCTCTTTCTAAAACTACTTTCTTAGTTACGATTCTATAATCTGCAAGTTCAAGTTCTTTAAGTTCACTATCAAATAGTTTTACACCACTGTAATTACCAGATCCAAATCCTAAGTTATAATAGACATCACCATCACTAGTTAATCTTAATAGTGGATCAGTTGTAAGACCAGAAGATAAACCAAGATCAAAATTCTGTTTGGTTGAGAATAAGAATGTCTCTGTTGCACTTGTATTATCTAAAGTAGTTCCTAGATTATCAAATGTAACTGTAGAAGCATTAATATTTAATTCGTTTGATGTAAGAGAATTTAAAGTATCAACACTATAGAAATCAAGTCCAGTCTCTGTTAGTTGAAGTGAGTTATTGTTGGAATTATAAAAGTATAAGATATCTTCATCTGCGCCAGGAGCTGATTCCGCACTGATGTAAGTATCTTGATCAATATCTTTAACACCACCTAGACCACCCCACTGTGCTCCGTTGTATCCTTCAAACTGATTATCATCAGTATTGTATCTTACAGATCCTTGTGCTGCATTTCCTTTTTCGTTGTTGTTTCCAACAGGAAGAACCAAGGAAGACTTAGCATCAATAGTTACTTTTTGTCCAGAGTTTGGTGAGATTAATAAATCAGTAGTATCTGTTGAAATTTTATTTCCAGATAAACGAAGCTCGTTGTTAACAACTAAATCTGTAAATCCTAATGGATCAATTCTTAATTCAGCAATCTCATCAAATGTAAGGTTTGCTACAGCAGTTGTTGAATAGGTAAGATCTACATCACCGTTTACTAAAGTTCCTGATGTATGAGCAGGAGCATTTCCAGATGTACCTGTTAAGTTGACAGCTCCTGCTCCAGTGTTTGCAACAGCAGTAACTTCGTAAATATTATTTCTATACTTTAAATAATCACCTAGTGAGACTGGAGTATTTGATGTCCACTCACTATAATCAGGAGCAGAAACGTTAGGTGATCTAATATTTTTTACATTTTCAAATTCTAGATACTGTGGTGTAAATTTAACAGTATTGATAGCATCGTTATAGAACCATAATGTATTATCATTAGCACCTACACTTTCCTCTGCTAAAATGTATGTGTTACCATCTAGATCTCTAACACCTCCTAATGATGACCAAGCAGATGAAATTGTGGAATAACCTTCGTACTGATTGGTTTGAGTGTTGAATCTAATTGCACCATTGTAAGATTCTGATACAATCGGTCTTTGATCAGTTTGACCTGATGGAATAACAAGAGCACTGGTTGATGTTATCTTAACCTGACTAACTCCTGATGGTTCAATTTCAATATCAAGTCCAGCTAAGGAAGAAATTTTATTATCTTCAATGACCAACTGATCATTTGAATTGATTGTTCCAGTTGATTTTAATGCACCTGAAGTTGTAAGATTTCCAGTAGCGTTATCAACCTGAACAGTTGTACCAACATTGAAATTACCTGTTAAGACTGATAAACCTGTCCCTGCATTAACATCAATTTTGTTTGCTCCACCTGTACCAGAATCTGCATTGATTGTATCAACAGTGAGAGTTCCTGTTTTTGAAGTAGTGGATGTTAAATTACCAACTGTTCCACTAGAAAAAGATAATGTTGTACCATTAACTGCAGATGCAGTAACAGTTCCCGTAGCTACTTCAAATTTAACGTTTGTGGTAGAGGTAATATCTGTACATGAGAATGATGCTCCACTACCAAATACTTTAGGGTTGTTTGGATCTACTAGATATTCGTTTTCTACTCCAGTAGGAGAGATCGCCATGCCAACATGCATAGGACCTTCAGATCCACAATAAACATATATTGGGGATGGAGTACCACTTGATACAGTTAAAGTTAATGTAGAGTTTACATCATCTCTTACAACACCAGTAATTAATTCAACACCTGTAAATGTAAGATCTGCTGTACCAGAAGTTGTTGGTAATGTATCTAATGTAATAGTGTTGGCAACAGCATCCTTAGAAACAACTTTTGTGTTTGCAGCAAGTTCACCATCTCTTACAACAGCATCATCTGCAATAGTTACTGCTGTACCAACAAGAATTGAACCTACTCCTCCTGGAACTGAAACAACAAGAGAAGCACTATCAAGAACACCCTGAGCTGTAGCTACGTTATTTTCTCCGTCTAAAAATTCACTTAATGCAAAAATATGACCACTGTTTGTAGGATCAGAATAATCAAATTCATACTTACTATCAACATACAAAGGATCTTGATCCCATGTATATGATCCATCAATTTTGTATGCAAATTTTTCAATTGGATCTGCTCCAATTTCATATTGAGTTGCAGGAACACCTTCAATAATAAAGAAGTTGTTAGTAAATGCTTGTGATGCTCCTAATGTAGAAATTGATTCGATCTGTGTACCAGCATTATTAAGGTTTACTGCAATTACAGTAGTTACAACACTATTCTGGAAGTCAATTGAATCGCCTACACTAAATGTATTAAGTGCTACAGCTGTGTTTAAAGTAATAATCTCGTAGGCATCTACAGTTACAACTTTTTCAATTGGGTTTACAAGATCTCGTGCATCAACTGTAAGCACATCTCCTGGATCATATCCAGAACCTCCATCTGTGATGGTAACTGTATCAACTACACCTAATTCACTAACTGTATATTGTAAAGGTGTAGCAGGAGTTCCATATGGAGGAGAGAAGGTTAGTGTTGCAGCTCCAGATGAAAATCCAATAACGTTAACGTTAATCGTTGTTGCATCAACAATTGATTCAACTGTTACTACAGTTGGGTCTGTTGGTTCTTTAAGTGTTCCTGAACCACCTGTAACAATTGATCCAACTGCGATTACAGAACTATCAGGAACTGTAACAGCAAAGGATCCTTCAGTAATTGTTGCACTTACTCCTGTAAGATCACCAGCTGGTGTAAGTACATCTCCTACTTGGTATCCAGTTCCATAAGCGTTAATAATAAATTCTTGTACGTTTTCTGGATTATTAGTAATCGTAAATGTTGGAGCTACAGCACCAGCATAGTTTCCAACGTCTGCTAGGTTTACAGAAAGAACATCTCCATTTTCATATCCTTGTCCACTATTAGCAATAGAAATTTCTTCTACTGAACCATTACCACCAATAGCACTAACAGTGAATTGGAATCCAGCACCAGAAGCACCTACAATTAATGGATATGCAGCACCATCTACAGTTAAAACATCTCCAGGTACGTAGTTTCTACCACTGTTTTCAACAGTACAAGCAGTAACAACACCACCACTAACTGTCATAATAACAGTAAGTTCTGCACCTGTACCTCCAGTAAGAGAGATACCGTTATATCCACCATCTACGTAATTAGATCCACCTGCTGTAATTGATGCTGTGACACTAAGATCACCGTTAAATTGAATATTTGCTAATGCACCTGTACCACTTCCACCAGTTAGGGGAACATCAGTAAAACCAGTAGGAGCAAAATTAGATCCAGCAGTTGTAGTGGTTACAGCTATTTCAGGAACACGCATGATTGCTGTAGCTCCTGAACCATTTCCTCCTGAAAGGATTGCTACATGGTCACCACTTTTGTATCCTACACCTGCTTGAGTAACAGTACCAGCAAACCCTGCAACTACAATTGTTGCTTCTGCATTAGCACCAGTACCACCATCAAGTCCTACTTCTGTAAAAGTTCCAGTATCATAACCAGATCCAGCAGCATCAATAGTAATTCCAGCAGTATTAAGAGCTTTGTTAATTACATTAAAATCTTTAAAAGAAACAAAGGAATCTTCCTGAACATTAATAATTCTTTTGTTTCCACTAACAAATCCAATAGCTTTTGCTTCTGGTTTATATAAACCTAAAGATGGATCTGTTGTGAATGCTAATGATGGTATACTTTTAGTACCATCACCAATTTTTAAGTTACCAGTGGCGAGATCACTACCACCTGCAGATATGTCAAAAATCTGAGTTGCGATGTCATTAATCTTCTGCCTTTGAAGCTCAAAGGTATCGGTACGTGCGACATTAATTGCTGGCATTTTTTACTAACTCTCTAAGTAGGGACTTGATTTCAGAGACTTCAATCTTCAACATATTTATGTCGTCCAACGCGGAACCTAGCTGTTTTGATTTACGTCTTGCAGCTATGGCAGAATCGTCCAAATTCAAGATAGCACCAGTGTTTTGGTCTCTTACTAGACCATCATGTCCACTTACTTTGATATAGTCCATACGCGGAAATTAGAATGCAGCAACTGCTCTAATATCTTGGATCTTAGGTGCAAAAGCAGGATCAACACTACGCATTACAATCTTGACTGCAAAAGAAGAATATTCTTCAATGTCGGAAACACTATACTTAAGATCTTGATATGCAGATTGTCTTTCAACAACACTTGAAATTGTGTTTTCTGTGGTTGCTAACTCTAGCGTATCAGGTTGTCCATCACCATTAAATAATACCCAATCAATATCTTCAAAGTTATCTTGACTAGAAGCTTTCTTAAACTTATAAAGAACTTGAATATTAGCAATATCCTTAACGTTTGCCATTAGATGAACATCAATAGCAGTTGCTGGATTACTGATGACAATTTCTTTGGTTACATACTTAGCTACTGCAGAACCATTCTTGGAAGTATCTTCGGAAACAAAATCAATACCATTTGTATATGTGATCTTACCTACCTCTAGATAATTTGCTTCTTCATCTGGTTGATTAGGATATTTGATAAAGTCTCCTACACGGAAGATATCAGCAATTTGATCTCCTACAACAGAATTTCTATTGTATAGAGTATTATCAATAATTCTATCAGTGTAACTATCATTAATTGGTCGGTTATCAACTCTAGCAGTTAACTCTTGAGTTTGACTATTCCAAATAACTGTTTTACCAGTAATGATATTGTCATATGTTTCAAGAATAACAGAAGGATTACGTGCTACAATAGTAGAAGCATCTTCAATAACTGCAGATACTTTAATTGGATTAGAATCAACACTGACATTTGTTAGTTGAGATTGATTACCTAAAGAAACAATTTCACCTTTCTGGAAGAATTGACTGGTTTTAACCCTTACATAAGCAACACTACCATTGATTCTTGCAATAGTTCCAGATGTCTTGGAAGTTTGACCCTCAATACTTTGATTAGCTTGTAGTTCAGTTCCACCATTACCAGCAAGATTGAATTGATATAGTGGATAGAATTCAATAACTTGATCTCTTCTACCAAATCTAGTCTCTTGACCAGTAGCATTTTCAATTCTATTGCTAACTGTTTTAACAGATGCACTAGAAAGATCAATAATTGGACTTAAATGAGACTCAGTAGACGATAATTGCATCTTATAAGTTAGAGATGATGAAATACTGTTCATAGTTTCATTAATCTCAGAAGCAATCACTTTTTGATTAGTGAAATAATGTGGTTCATTCAAGAATGTTTTTTCATATTCTGCTTGTGAATATGAAGCGTAGTTTGTTGTAGAAGAATCAACGGGAACTATATTAGTAGTTTTTACAGAAGAATTCAAAGAAGTTCCTGTAAATGTTAGATAATGAATTTGTGGATATAAAGTTTCAAACTTTCTGTTATGACTTGCATATACAGTGGTACCACCTCCAACAGAATTACCTGCAGCTTGTGATGGTGAAGTAATATTATAATAATCAACTCCAGAGTTAGTAACTTGGAATAAGTTACTATTAATAGTAGAAGCAGTAATACCACCAGTCTCTAATGCAGTTCTATAGAACACATAAGAATCACCACCATCTTCAAAACCATGATCTCTATGATTTACTTTAACAACAGCGTTGTTATTCTTGAATAGTACAGATGTACTAGCAGAATTAGAGCTTGCATTTGTTTCGATTGGATTTGCATCCAACAATTCATATCCAAGATTACTGTTCTTAAGTAGAAGTTCTGCTGGTCTAGTTGTATCAAATTCTGCTCTATAAAGTTTGAATTTAATATCTTCTTTGAGATCTTCTGTCCAACTTTCTGTATTCTGAGATTTGTATACAGAACCTAAAGATGGTTGTGTAGTGATAACAGTGCTTGTAGCAATATCAGTTGCACCTAATTCAGAAACCCAAAGTTTGTAATCTGTAGAATCAGTTTCTACGATTAATGCATACTCAGTATCATTCTGTAGATATACAGGATAATCAAATCCGAAATGTGTAGGTGTTGTGGAGTTTGTTACTTCCCCTGCATCAGTAGCTACACCCATTCTAACTGCTGGTGTATCAATCTCAATAAACGTTTGGATCTCACACCCTCCAGCACCATTACCAACGCCTTTAACGACCACAGAAGGTGCTTCTGTATAACCAAAACCACTAAGTGATACTTCTGTATTGTAAATTCTACCACCAGAAACTTCAATACTTGCAGTTGCTGTAGCACCACCAGGAAGTTGTGGACTTTCAATAGTAAGAATTGCACTATCGTAGTTTTGACCAGGATTGGTAATTTTTACTTTAGAGACTTTACCACTATCTTTTGCAATAGAAAGAACTAAATCTGTACCATCTTTTGCATTTGCCTCAGTGACAGATGGAATAACTAGATCTTCATTTGGTTTAAATGATTTACCATTATGATTATTAAGAACAAGAGTGTATACTTGCTCATTAGTAAGACTATACTTACCAGTTGAAGTAGCTACGATTTCTACATTGTTCTTATCAAATACTTTAAGAATAGGACCAGATGCAGCAGAAGATGCACCAGTAACATTTTCCCCCTTCATAACTGATAGGTTACCACTAGCAAAACACTTAATGAAAGTATTTGGTGATAAAGTTTTTTCAGAACCAGGAATAATGTTCTTAGCAGGTTTTTCTGCATCAACATTAGTAATATAAGCTTTGACTGGAATATTATCACTCTTCTTACTGAAGAACAAATCAACACCAGTTACAAAACATCCACCATCTAAATTTTCTACTTTAAATGTTTGTGCAAGAGGATTAGGTCTAATTGGATTGTCAGTATTACTTTCAATTTTCTGAACACCTTCATTTGATTTAAAGTAAGATGGTTTTGTAGAAACAATACTTGAAGGATTTTCTGGGAGAAGACCAGTAGCATAATATTTAATTTCTGTGTAGCTATCTACTGTTGCTTTATCTTCATCAGTTTTACTAGAAGTAAATCTGAATGTTAATACACCTGATGTTACAGAAATCTCTTCTGAAGATGTATCATATGATACAGTATTAATATCTCCAGTCCATGTTGCATTTTCTAATGGTGGATGACCAGCAGGGACAATAATAATACCACTAGCATTACCATATTCGTCAGTAGTTACTGTTCCATTAAATGCAGATGGTGAATTACCAGCAATTCCAGTAAATCTAAGATCTGGATTTACCCAACGTCCAATATCTCTACCTTCTAAGAAAACATAGAGTTTGGTATTTGGTTTCATTCGTCTTACGACATACTTAACAGGAATACTTCTAGCAAAGAATGCTAAAGAAGTTGAAACTAAACTATCACCAACACTCTTAGTTGCAATTCCTTTTCCTACCTCATTATTTTGAGGACTAATGTTAGAAGAACTTGCTACAGATGCACTAGCAACAGAAGTTGTAGCTTGTTGTGTGTTATTTTCACCCAATGAATTAATTGTAGTGAAAGAAGATGATGTTCCAACCCAGTTAACTACAAAAGAATTATAGAGACTTGAGAAACTTTCTTTTACATTTTCTTTTGCTAAGAAAATATTGCAGAGGTCAGTATTTGTATCTACTACTAATGGTTCCTCAGTTTGATCATACCAATGATCAATAGAAGGAGATACTTCACCATCTCCAACATACTGGAGAACAACAAATGGATTTGGATTTAAAGTCTTAGATGCAAAATCATTTCCAAGTAATTTTAAATCAGAATATGGTAGAGTTACCATATTTCCAGATTTTTTATAACCAGAAACTGCTCTTTGATCTTCTCTTACATTTACTTCTTCTAGATCTACGGAATCTTCTTTTGCTTGAGGACGTAGGACACTTTGTTGACTGTCCACTGCACATCTATAATCAAGAGATTGTAAGTTACCAACTTTATGTGCTTCAAAATTATCTACAAAGAAACCAGACTTAAATCTGTCTAGACCAATCTCATCCTTAACTTGCATGTTAAGAGCTTGTTGTTCTAGGATGCTAAGAGTAGTATAATACTCAAGTCTTTCAATACGTTTTTCTAACTTACCGATATCACGCATTGTGTAACGGCGGTTATCAACAGGAGTAATCCTTACATCTTTAGTTGTCTTCGTAAATGCAGGAATATATGCATAGAAGAGAGGTACAGCATCATCAATAGGATCTGGTTTAGTTGGGTTAAGTGAGGAGTTACCTTCTTTAACTATAAACTGACCTTTCTTATCTAAGAAGATACCATCAATACGATCTAAGTATTGAATTTGACTGAATGAGAATGTGTATTCTAAGTTTAGATCAGGAGCTGGTGTACTTGCTAGTACAGCACCAGAACCAGAGAATGATCCAGCAGTAGTCTCAAGAGACGCAATATTGAGGAAGCCAGGAATAATAGCACTGGTATCAACCTTAGGTCTGAAATCAATTACGTTCTTAAGTTCTAAGTTTCCATGAACAGAAGAGTTGAAAGATGGAATCTCATCTTCTGGAACACCAGCTTCGTGTAAGTAACTATCAATAGTACAGAAATCTCCTTGAGATTGCTCAAAGTAATCAAATGCAATTAGTAATTGACCAACTACAGGTTCAAATCCTGGTTTAAGAACGATTCTAGAAACATCATATAGTGTATCTCTTTGACCATTATCAAATGTAAATCTAGATGTAACATCAGTTCCAGAAATTAAATTACCTGCAGAGTCTACATTAGGTGCTTGAGATGAAGTTCCTTCATAAACATACCTTAGTTTAAACGCATCAGAGTATGATAGAGTCTCTACAACATCTGTATCGTAATCAACTCCTCTAAATGGAACGATGCGATCACCAGCAGAAGCAATAACAATTCTCTTGTTTCTTATAGCAGTCTTAAGTCTTGGTTTTGCGTTAGTTACTTCTAGAGTTGCAGTAAGTTTTAATTTAGGATAAGTTCCATTAGAAGGAATATTTCCAAAATAAGTTGATGGTAACTGGAGACTGATACTACCAGATGTTAGACCACTAGCTGTATCAGTAGCAGATGTAATTTCTACAGAATCTTCACCAACATAAAGAATATCTCCCTTAATAATGTCAGGAGCATCACCAGGATCTAATACAGTAATAATAAAGTTACTCTCAGTAAATGCAGCAAACCTCTGTGTACCAAATGGTAACTGTGCAGCAAATGTAATTGTACCACCACCAGAAGAAGCAGTAGTTACAAAATCTCTACGGAAGTAATACTTAATCTTAGTATCATCACCACCAGCAGAAACTTGAGAAACTTGCTTACTACCAGTTGGGAATAATAATGTACCTGAGTTAGTATTTTGTACCTTTGGACGTAAACGTACAATACTGGTGTTTGTAACATCGTTAGGTAGAGCAACATCTAAGTAAATTCTAGACTTAGATGATCCTTCTTGTTTTGTAGCATATTGTACGATAGCACGAACTAGATTATTATTGTCATCAGAGAATTGTATAAGATCTCCCTGTTGTAGTAAAGGTGCTGCGTCTGCACTGAAGCTAGTGGATTCAACAAAACTAGATCCTTTAGATCCAAAGAATGTGTAGTTAGTAACTGCTTTAATTTCAGCATCAGTTTGACTATCTACAACAACATCTGCAGAGAAACTATTTGCATTACCAGATCCATAAGTACAACCAATAGACTTGACATTCTGTGGAGTATATGTAGTTACTGTATTTCTGAATAGAACAGGTACAACAGCAGCTGCTGCACTAGGATCTGCAGAACCACTAGGATTTTTTACTGTTACAGCTGGTGGTTGTGCATACTCAATATTTACTGCACTTCTGTTAGTAATAGTAGCACTGTAAATATTACCTGCAATTAATTTACCTAATTCAATTTTTGATGCATCAAATTCAAGACCATTGATTAATAAAGAACAACCATCAGCATATCCCAAACCTCTATTTTTTACAATGAAGTGTGAGATTGTATTATCTTTAGCGATCTTTACAGTGTTTCCATCTTCGTCTCTAATTGTTTCTCCAGATTTAAACTTACCAGATAAAGTCTTAACTAATAGAATCCTTCCAGTGCTATAAGCACCAGCAGAAGACCCTTCTACGACTCCATATGCGTTACTATCAATACCAAATACATATTTACCCTCATCAAATGAATTGGAACCTGAGGGGATGGATTCTAAGGTAATCTTAGTGAAGAATTGTGGATCAAAATATGAATAACCAAATGTACTGTTATAAGCTGGTGTTCCTGCTTCTAAAGTACCTTTTGATAAAACAATATCAGAATCATCATTAAATCCAGATCCTCTGCTCTTCAAGAAGAAATTGCTTGGTTTTGATTTACCAATTACAGGAGTAATAGTATCTGAATAATCTACAATAAATCCAAATTCATTATCATCTGCTGCAGCATTCTCTTCTGACAAGAAGATGCTTCTCTTTTTCTCATCATCTGAAAGATCATACTCTTTTAAAATTAATTCTAATTCAGCTTTATTACCATATACTGTTAGTTCCAAAAACTGAACATTCTCAGAAGAGTTAATTAGTGGTTTGTTTATAGTTGCAAAAGAAAGTGTTTTAAAGGAACTCGTAGCTGTTGGTGTTCCTAGATCACTTCTAGTCTTAATGAAATATAACTCACCAAACTGAGACTGGAATGTAGAATCAGTTACTGCTCCAATCAAAGTTGTGGTATTAGTAATCTGTAGAGTAATAGTTTTAATACCATCATCTGTATTAAAAATCTTACCTCTTCTATCAATTGTTTGTCTATGATCAGATGCTGCCTCTGTGTTGTTTAAACCAATAGATCCATCATTAAATGTAGAATATAAGAATACATCAGGATATGCAGTTAGCTCAGATCCTTCTTTGTTTAAAGGAACACTACCATAAACGTTAGTAATATTAAATGTTGGTAGACCTTTACTCTTAAGATTTACATTATCACTAGAGAGACTTTCTCTTGCCTTATTAATTTC
>Ga0207993_1000506_pt1 | contig 15285 bp, 12 predicted proteins | sample ETN01SmetaG_2_FD_185791 | JGI IMG/M metagenome (GOLD analysis project Ga0207993, IMG submission 185791) | Marine microbial and viral communities from oxygen minimum zone, Eastern Pacific Ocean - ETNP2014F12-01SV265 (SPAdes) (version 2) | ecosystem: Environmental > Aquatic > Marine > Oceanic ...
TCGATTACCTGCTACTCCATCTGGAATTAATCCAACCTTTCTCTGAAAAGCTTTTATAGCTTCTTTTGTATATGAGCCCATTTTTCCGTCAATAATTCCAGGATTAAACCCGTTATTAGCAAGGTAGGTTTGTATATCTGAGATAGTGTCAAGCTTTGCTGACCTATTGTCTCTAGCAACACAGGCATTGGCACTTTCACATCCAGTATATGATCTCATTTTAGCCTTAGTTTGATTACCTACTATCCCGTCTGCAAGCAGTCCATTCTCTTTTTGAAATGACCTAATTGCTTCTTTAGTTTTTGGTCCAGACTGACCATCAATTGGTCCTGGATTAAAACCATTATTTGAGAGAAATTGTTGTATCTCTAATGTAGAACTTAAAGAAGCATTTGAGTTATCTTTTGGAACGCAAGCATCGTTTCCTGCATTTGGGTTGGATACAGCAGTAGATCCTGCATCCGCAACTTCTCCACCATTTGCAGTCCAACTATTTTGGAATGGAGTTACATTGAACAAATCAGATGACACCAAAGACTTATTAACAAGTTGGTTAACCATGTAAGACACTTCACCCACGGAAATTCTACGACTTGGACAGAACTTATCTTCCAGAGAGCTACAGTTTGGAATTATATTATTTGCAGCTAAAGTCTTAATATTACTCGACCATTTACTTGCACCGATGTCAGAGTATTTGTCTTCTGAACCAGTCAAATTTTGTGTCGTACCTGCATTTATTGCTTTAATCATTAGGCACGCAAATTCATCTCTTAAAACTTGTTCATTTGGCTGGAATTGAAATGGACTACCAAAGCAAGCCTGTAGACCGAAATATGGAAGAGAGTTGATTGCTTTTTGGTAAATACTTTGGTCATCATCACTATATGCATTTGGAGAATCTAAAGGTAATCCTCCAACAGTAACTACTATTGCAGCTGCCTCTTCTCTAGTAAGTGTTTTGGCTTGGCACCCAGATGATGTTTGGGTGCATTTATTTAATAATCCTGCTTTAGATAAATAACTTAAACCATTAGATGACGTAGCATATTGTGGTGTATCTCCTGTAGTGGACCCAGTGGAAACCCCAGCTTCGGATGTTGAATTATTGGCTGTTACTGGACCAACAGCTAAATTTGATACATCTGATTGGCTAGATGTTTTAAAGTAGTGTGAAGTAAATCCAAGTTGAGATTTAATATTTCTTCCAGATTTGGTCACGGATTTTGAACCTCCATTTTTAAATCCTTTCATGGTGACCTCAATTGCAGCACCAGATTCAGATACTGATGAAACATAAATATCAGTTACAGAGTCAAAACATGGATTATCACCACAAAGAATATTTTTTGCTAATTGATATGAACTAAAATCGTATGACCATGCTGCTTTAGGATTACCTACTCTACTGTCAATAGACCAAGGGTCATCAACTGTTTTAAGATAAGGCCAAGGAGTAGAGGAACCAAAACCAACCGCATTGTCATTTGTTTTTCCACCAGTTGAAGAGGAATAAAAGGCTTGAATTACATTACTTTGGGTATATCCTCCATCATAAGTTATGACTTTTCCAGCCGTATTGTTTACAGCTTGAACCCAATTTGGTCCAGCTATTTCCTTTAAGTATCCGTAATAGTACTGACTTGATGCAGTTGATCCTATATGGCACCAACAGTATGATTTTCGTGAACTAGAAAGACCAGCATCTATATTTGTTTTCTCCGAAGGAATATTTTGTTTTAGGTATTGATAGACAGCATAGCTTCTACCAACTAGTGCTTGAGCTTCAAGAGCTTTCACATTCCAGTTTGAAGGCATTTCGGCTAACCCATACAAATATTTTTCAATGTTCACAGCAAGTGAGACATGAAAGCCAGAAGAAACTCCCTTAGATCTTAGTTTGAGTACCCCATGTTTATGCTCCCTAGGCCCAACCCTTATTCTTCCTCCATCAGACCAACTAATTCCAATATCACATCCAGCAGGAACTTTCGATAACAAAGGGTGACCAGTTAAATAACAACTTCCACCTGAGTAAATTATGTTTAATGTTGCCCCGCCACCAATTTTTAGTGGCCCATATACTGACTCACAAGGACCATCAGAAGAAGCATCAGATTTAATTTTGTTAACCGTCTCATCATCAATACTTCCAGACTGGGTAATTCCGACAGATGCTTGATAATTTCTTAATGCGTTGGCAGTTCTATCTCCAAAAGCACCATCTATAACACCTGGATCAAAACCTCTTGATGCAAGAAAAGCTTGTACACCGGCTGTTTGAGGCAAGTTTGCTTGACAGATGCTAAGAACTGGTGGGCTTGAAGATGGAAGAGTAGTTAGATTTATAGATTTAGCGTTTCTTGCTAAGCCCACCCATAAAGCATTATTGGAAGAGGCAATATCAGGAGATGAAAGGCTTATATCAGATAGGTTTTTTACATTAGTCCCTTGAAAATAATACTGAACAACTTCAGTAGAATTACAAGAACTTGTATTTGAACAAAAGCTAGCGCCCAATTCTGTTAATCCCTTTGACCCATATTGGCTCAAACCTACTCCATGACCCCAACCACTACCAGTAAAGGTAAACGAAACAGAGCTGTAACCCCTCATAGCCTGTTTTGTGGCTGGCCCAACAACTCCGTCAGCTGTTAAGCCTACAGTTTTTTGAAAAGTTACTATTGCATTAGTTGTCCTACTTCCTGCTAGACCATCAATAGGCCCCGGATTGAAACCATTACAATTTAAAAAAGTTTGTATATCTATTAAATTGTCTAATGGAGCTACTGCATTGTTAACACAAGATACGGAAGAACTAGGCTTCAAATTAATAGCATTTACCGGTTCTTTTAACAGATTTAGTAAGGCAAATGAAAGTATGAAGCTAAATCCAAACAAAAATTTTGATTTAAGCCCTAGTTTCATTACCTTATTGTAGATTGATTAAAAAATATTTCATAATACCTGGTTTTTTTTCCATATTTTAAATATATGATTAGAAATGATAAATCCAATATATGCAATAAATGAAAGATAAGTAACTGGAAATAAGAGTCCTTTGTAGTTCGGAAATATATTTGGAGGTATAAAAAAGATTGTTACTAATAAATAAATACCAATAAATTTATTTTTTCTAAAGCTGTCAAAAGTAATTAAGAATAGAGCAAAATACATAACAAATGAGTACATAAAATCAGTAGACATAAGCTTATTTATCGAAGCTGCTGATAAATTAGTTAAAAATAACATAAAGATGAAAGTAGCTATCAATGCTCTTTTGTAGTTATTTTTTATTAAATTTTTTAACATATATATTATTGTAAGATACATATGCAATTGAGTGAATTTACCTACTTATTTCTTACACTTTGTATACCTTTTTTGTACTATATTGTCCGTTCAACAAGTCCAAAAAAAGGATTTAGTATATTATTTGCTGTAATAATTGCATTGAATGTATTTCTAAAATCAGACAACTTTTCTCTCCTAGGCTTATTTTTTATAGCTTTTTATTTATATTCATATGGTAAAAAAGAAAGTTTTTATTATTTATCCTTATCATTCATATCATTCAGCGTAGGATTTCTTAACGAAATTAGTATAAATACTTTAAAAAGTCTTATTCCGGTTTTGCTTATTTCATCAGTATTTTCTCTTATGATGATTGGCCATTGGTTTCTTGTTGATCCAACCATTAATCGTGATGGAATGAAAAATATTGCAAAATTCTCAATGTATCTTTCAATTGTTCTTTCATTACTAGTTTTTGTAGATTTTTATGAAAGCAGTTCAGATTTTTTTAATTTAATTGGAAATGAAGTCCTTAATAATGTAATTATTTTCCTTTACATTTCAGCAGGCGTTCTCTCATTTGGATCTTTTAAAGCTTTACAAGAAAAATCTTATACAGGAGTTATGGCAAGTACTGGTTTAAGTTATTTATCATTGATTGTCTCATTAGGAGCTTCTGGAACTTTAATACTTTCTATATGACACTATCCTTAAAATATGAAAATTTATACTAAAAAAGGTGACAAAGGAGAAACTCGTCTTCTATATGGTGATGCCGTGTCTAAAGATAGCATTGCACCTGAAGCTTATGGTTCGGTCGATGAATTGGTTGCTGCTTTAGGTTTGATTAGATACGAAAAAAATTTACCAACAGACACAAAAGAGTTAATTCTGCGAATACAGAGAGAGCTTTTTATAGCTGGAGCAGAATTAGCAACTTCAAAAGAAAATAGGTCCAAACTAGTGCCTGATGAAACTTTAGTTACTAACAGTATGATTGAAAATCTTGAAAAGAATATAGATTTTTTGACAGACAAAAATGGAATTCCAGAATTCTTTGTTGTTCCTGGTGAAAACAGCATTTCTGCAAAATTTGATTGGTGTAGGGTTGTCTCACGACGAGCTGAAAGAAAATCTGTGGCATGGAAAAAACTTAACCAAATAGAAGATACAGAAGTAATTGTTTATTTAAATAGGTTGTCTGATTTATTATGGATGTTAGCTCGAGATTTCGAAACAGAATGGACCGCAAGTAAATGAAAATAGAAGTTGTACTAATTGACAGTATTGATGGGGATAACTTAACGTCACTAAAAAATTATGATGAAAACAAAAATTTATTCGAGATAAACAAATTCGAAGCTGAAAAAAATCAAATGTTTTTTTTAGCTAACTTAGATAGTTCAGATGAAGTTTCGACATTAGTAGTCGGCACAAAGGGATGTGAAACGGCGTATGAATTCGTTAATTTAGGTTCACTTATTGGTAAAAAAATAGGTCAAGATTGCGAAATCCAACTTATTTCAAAATCAGATAATTTAGACATCTTTTCTATTGAATTTGGCATTGCTATATCTTCATACAATTTTGATAATTTTAAATCTAAGAAAAATCCCGAACGAAATTTTAAAATCTTAGATAGTTCTCATAATGAAGAAATTCAAAACAAAATAGATTCAATTTTTTGGGTAAGAGATATGGTAAATTATCCAGCTATAACTAAATCACCAGATTTTTTTGAGGAACAAGTAGAAGAATTAATAAAAAATCTAAACATAAAGCTTGAATCATATGACGAAGAGTGGTTAAGAGAAAATAACATGGGTGGTGTTGTAGGCGTTGCACAGGGTTCTGAAAGACCACCAAAATTTCTAATTGGAGAATATAATCCAGATGCTAAAAAACAAATTGCACTTATAGGAAAGGGTGTTTTGTTTGATTCTGGAGGACTTTCTTTAAAATCTCCTTCAGGAATGGAGACTATGAAAACAGATATGGCAGGTGCTGCAACCGCTTGGGGAATAATTGCGTTAGTTGCAAAACAAAATTTAGATATTGGTTTGAAAGTTTATACCCCAGTAGTTGAAAACATGCCTAGTGGTACTGCAATTAGGCCTGGTGATATTTTAAATATGAGAAATGGAAAAACAATTGAAGTAATGAATACAGATGCTGAAGGTCGTCTAATAATGGCTGATGCTTTGGCTTATGCTAGTGAAAATAAGCCAGATATAATTTGCGATGTGGCCACATTGACCGGCGCTGCGTATGTTGCACTTGGAGTTGAAATAGGAGCTGTATTTTCGAATAATGAATCTACTTTGAATAAATTTTTAAATTCAAATGCTAATAGTTTTGAAAACTATCATTCTTTGCCACTTGAGCAAAGTTATAAATCTCTAATCAAATCAAGCATTGCTGATATGAAAAATTCAGGTGGTAGATTTGGAGGCGCCATAACGGCTGCTTTACTTTTAGAAGAGTTTGTTAACGATATTGATTGGATTCATTTAGATATAGCTGGTCCTGCTAGATCAAGAAGCAACAATTCAATCTACCCAGAGGGTGGAACAGGATTTGGAGTAATTGGTTATTTCAATTTTATCTGTAATGAAATTGATAATTAAGAATCACTGTTAGTGCTCTCAATTATAAATATTAATGTATCTCCAGTAGACATTGTTGCACCCTGTGAAACATTTGTTCCTACAACTTTACCTTCACACCCTTGAACATCTGACTTTTCGTAATTCTTTTTCAAAAATAAAATCACATTATTTTCTCTCATAAATGTTTTAATAAGACCCTCAGCTTCTTCTATGCTGTATTCACAAGGTGGAATATTTGGAATAGCTGCTGAAAACTTTTGTCCAGATACTTCTAACTCAATAACTGTACCTTCAGGTACTTCTTCGTTTACTTCAATACTTTGGGTCAAAACCAATCCTGGAGCCTCTTCTGAATCAACCAACTTTATATTAGGAAGTAAATAATTTGAAAACGCTATTTCTTCTGCAATAAGTACATTAAGGCCAGCTAGCTCTGGAATAATGACTGTTGGAATTTCATAGTACTTTTCTATATCACTTGGATCATTTGGCCATTCTATTACAGGGAGGCCTTCAACAACTTTTGTCATAAATTCTTTCCACATAGGCGCTGGGACACGACCACCAGACACATTCTTAATTACTTCACCATTAATTTCTACATCTGTAAGGGGAAGCTGTTCTTCAGCAAAGCCAATCCAAACAGAAGAAGTATATTGGGGTATAAATCCAATAAACCATGCCTCTCTAAAACCTTGATGAGTACCAGTTTTTCCAGCAATAGGCCTGTCTTCTAGAGTGGCCCTTGTACCTGTACCATATTGTGCTGCTACTTCTAATGTTTTTCTGACTGCAGCTGCAGCACCAGGGTCAGGTATAGAAACTCTTTGTGAAACTATATTTTGATACAAAATTACACCATTTGAATCTTCTATTCTTTCAATTAGATAAGTAGGTGCCAATACGCCATTAGTTGCAAATGATGAATAGGCAGATGCAATTTCAATTGGTGTTACCGCACCCGCTCCTAGAGTTAGTGAAATAACTGGTTCAATTTCAGAATCTATTCCAATACGATTTGCTGTCGAAGCAAGCTTTTCCCCACCAAGCTCAGAGGCCATTTGAGCAAAAACTGTATTTATAGATCTTCTAGTAGCCTCTTCGAGAGAAATCATTCCTGAAGTGTCGAGTAACTTTACTGATCTATTGTACTCACTTTTATCATTGCAAGGTTTGAAGATATATTGCGTTTCACCTTCAATATTAATTTGTGTTGTATTTGCTTGTTGTTCAATTAGTTCTGGATCTGTAATCACAACCGTACCTTCAGGAAAATTTACTCCAGACGTGTCAAGTTGATAAATTATTGGATTACCATCTTCATCAATTTGATTTAAAGCTTTACCAATTTCAATTAGCTTTTCTGAATTATCTTGTATTTCATCTAAATTAGAAACTAGTGGAAACTGTTTAAAAAAATCAATATTTTTTATATCTTCAATGTGGTAACCAACACATTGAAGCTCAATAGCTCGATCTTGAGCGGCTATTTTGTTCAAATATCTGTCAGCAGTAATAGAAGTACCATAGTTTCTTACTACCCATTTTGTGCCAATTCCATCAGGTGCACAAGGATACCCACAGTCAATTTCAACAGGACTTCTTGAGTCTCTATAGCTATAAAGTTTTGAACCTGACTCAAGAGCTGCCAGTAATGTAATGGGTTTAAAAGCTGAACCAGGATTTCTTTTACCTTGAGTTGCTAAATTATATTGTTCCTCTTCAAACGGTATACCAGAAGCCATCACCTCTATAGCACCAGTAAAGTTATTAATTAATGTAATTACACCTGTAGGTTTTGGTTCGTCATTATCTTCGTCCAAACTGTTAGATGGAACCCATTTGTTTAAAATTTGATTTGCATGCTGTTGATATTCGAGATTTAAAGTAATGTATACATTTAATCCTCCACCACCTGTGCAAGAGGTATCGTCTGAAGGACAACCAAAAATTTTCTTTTTACGCTCCTCTTTCGTGTTTCCTAATACAGCAAATTGAGGGTCATTAAGTAACTGCCTTTTTACTTCAGCAACTACATGTTCTGCTTGTGAGTCAATTTGAACTGAATCAACAATATTTAGTGGTGCTAACTTAGCCGATCTTGCTTGTATATCTACAATAAATCCCTCTTTTAACATGATATTCAGCACATCATTTCTTCTTTCAATTACTCGCTCAGGGTATTTTCTTGGATTGTAGTAAGCAGGGCTTCTAATTATAACAACTAAGGTTGCTGCTTCATCTAAAGTGATTTCACGAATATCTTTACCAAAGTATTCATAAGCAGCAGACTGAATACCATATGCTCCAGATCCCCAATAAATTGAATTTATATAATATTCTAAGATTTGATCTTTTGTATACCTTCTCTCTAACTCAGCTGCTACAACTGCTTCTGCAACTTTTCTTCTTACTGAAATTTCATCACCAACGAAAGATTGTTTAGCAACTTGAGAAGTTATTGTTGAACCACCACGAGTAACACCTCTTAGGTTATCAAGAGCGGCACTTAAAATAGCTACAAAATCGACACCTTCATGCAAATAAAAATTACTGTCTTCTGCAGCAAGCAAAGTATTGATAACAAAAGATGGAACTTCTGATAAACGTATCGGGTCTCGATTTAACCCATCATGCAACTCATCAAGTATTTGGTTATCAGATGTAATGATGGTTGATGGCTCAGACAAAGATACAAAATTTAGAACCATTCCCTCAGCTCTAGGTAAAAACTTTTCCTCAAGAGACGTTACAACTTCCATGCTTGATTTAATTGGTAAAAATACAAAAAAACCTACCCAACCTGCAAGTAAAATGCTTGAAATAAGAATTAAAAAGCCAGCAACATATCTTGATCCATATCTAGTTTTAGATTCCAAATTATGTATTTGCGCCATATGAAAATGATAACCTTAATAATTTCAAACTATTACTTTGTACAGCTAAATTTCTAGCCTTATATATGTTAATACTGTACAATTGTACCGATGGATTATTCACCTGGTTTAAGAGGAGTCGTTGCCGGAGAAACAGCAATCTCCACAGTTGGTAAAGAAGGGACTTCACTTAGATATAGAGGATATGATGCAACGGAGCTAACATCGAACAATACTTATGAAGAAGTTGCATCACTTATTCTTACCAACACATTAGAAGATAAAAATTTTAAAAAAAGTTTCTCAAAATACTATTTAGAAACAACAAAAGACAATAAATTAAATGAATTACTTACCGAAATTAAAGAAAAACTTCATCCTATGGATGTTGTTAGGACAATTGTTTCATACAAGGGTGAATTAACAACACTTAGAAAAAAAAGTTTAGACAACGAAGATAAAACTGAATTATCAGCAAGAATAACTGCAATTGTTTGCTATATCATTGCCTCTTACCACCAAGAAGCATGTGATGAGTTGGATAAACAGTACTTAGTTGCTAGCTCTCTTTTACCCAATGGAACATCAAAAGAGAAATTAGAAGCCTTGGATGATATGTTAATTTTATATGCTGAACATGGGTTTAATGCTTCAACTTTCGCAACAAGGGTTACCGCATCTACAAGAGCAGATCTAACAGGTGCTATCGTCTCAGGAATAGCAACACTTAAGGGAGAATTACATGGTGGAGCTAATGAAAGAGCTGTAGAACTGATTAATTCCTTCGAAACTGTTACTGATGCAGAAAAAGGAATAAAATCACTTTTGGAACAAAAAACTAAAATTATGGGTTTTGGACATGGTGTTTATAAAATACAAGATCCAAGAAGTCCAATTGTAAAAAATTGGGTATCCAAATTAGTCAATAGTGATGACTCTAAAAATAGATTTGAAATTGCACAAAAGATTGATCAAATTATGGACGAAGAGAAGAATCTTTTTCCAAATGTAGATTTTTATGGTGGCCTTCTTCTTGCTGAACTTGGTTTTGATGTAGATTTATTTACTCCAATATTTGTTGCCGGACGTTCAGTAGGCTGGGCATCACATTATTTTGAACAAAGAGAACAAGATATCTTGATTCGACCTGCTGCTAAATACATTGGGCCTTCAGAAAGATAATTTTTGAATTCTAACAATTTAGATCTAATAATTACTGATTACATTTCTAGTGATTTTGAAGAAGATGATCAACATTTCTATTCTTCAAAATTAGCAATATTAGATACCTTAGGATGCATAATTGAGGCAAGTAGCCATGAAGATGTTGTTCAATTTGCATCAAAAAATAATCTAAGCTTAAATTTTAAAAATCCATTTAAAAATTTTACTGTTAACGAAAGCTATGAAACTATCTCATGGTACCTAACAGTTTTAACTAGATGGTTTGACTATAACGACACTTTTTTAGCTAAAGAGTGGGCACATCCATCAGATAATTTTGGTGCAATATTTAGCTATTTTTACAAGAATGATAAATATAAGTTTATTGATTTCGCAAATGCTCTTACTAAAGCTTATGAGATACAGGGTTCCTTGTGCCTAGGGACATCATTAAACAAACTAGGCTATGACCACGTTTTTTATGTAAAAATCGCCTCGGGTTCTGTTTTTTCTCATTTAGTGAATAAAGGTGATGCAAATGCAACAAGAAGAACAGTTAATAATATACTTTTGGATGGACCAAGTCTAAGAGCATACAGGCATTTTCCAAATGTTGGAAAAAGAAAAAGTTGGGCAGCTGCAGATGCTTCTAAAAGAGGTATTGAGCTTTCAATTATTAGTAGTTATCAGGATGAAATTTATGAATCTGTCCAAAACGAAGATAAGTGGGGATTTGAAACTAATTTCTTAGATAATTCAGAATTAGGATTTGGAAAAGATCTTAACAATTGGGTTATACAAAATGTATTATTTAAAGTACTTTTTCCTGCTGAATTCCATGGCCAGTCAGCGGTCGAAGCTGCAATTAAGCTTAGCGATGAGTTTAATCAGAATATTAATAAGTTAGAAAAGGTTAATATATACACGCATGAACCGGCTGTAAGGATAATATCAAACAAAGATATTTTAAAAAACGCATCCGATAGAGACCATAGCTTGGAATACATGGTTGCCGCCGCACTTTTATATGGAGATTTAAAATATGAAATGTATGAAGAGAGTTTTCAGGGTTTTGAAAAAATTAATAATTTAAGAAAAAAGATTTTTGTCACTGAGGAACCTCAATTCACGAAAGACTATTACGATTTTTCAAAAAGACACATATCTAATTCAATAGAAATTGTTTATAACGATAACTCAATTTCAGAAAAAATCACCATAGAAAATCCAATAGGCCATCCTTCAAGAAGAGCTGAAGCAGTTCCTTTAATGAAAGAAAAATTTCTCAGAAATGTCAAATCTATATTCGATACTGAAAAAGCATCAGAAGTTTGGGATAAAATTATAAATTTAAAAAAAGATGACAATTTAAACGTTTTTTTTAATATCCTTATTGAAAATGAATGAAATTTACTTATTAGTTGGAGGGGAGGCGACTAGACTTCAACCACTTTCTTCTGGGATACCAAAAGCTCTGCTGACAATAAGAGGGGAAAGAATAATCGATAAAATTATCAAACAGTTTTCGAATTTAGAGAATTTTAATTTTAATTTGATTTGCTCGATTAAACATGAAGAATTGTGGATGGATTATAAAACTAATCACAATAACAATGTAAATCTTGTATTCGAAAAATCAAAACTTGATACTGCAGGATATATTGTAGAGAATTTAGATTCAATGCCTGATAAATTTTACTGCATGAATGGTGATTTATTATTGAATGTTGATTTGCCTAATTTCATCAGTGCTTCAAGTTTATGTTCTAATTCACTTATTGGATCATTTGAGGTTGAAGATCCAACAAGATTTGGAGTATTAGAAGTTGGTCAAGATGACAAAGTTGTCCAATTTGTAGAAAAACCAAAAGACAAAAGCTATGGAAATAAAATAAGTTTGGGTTTATACCATTTGTATAAAAAAGATATATTGGAAATACGTAAAAATCTTGAAATACCTTGTTCCTTTGAAAGGCAGGTTTTTCCGATGATGTCAAAGGCTAGGTTGCTAAGTACATATACAGTAAACGGCGACATGTTGGATGTTGGAACATTAGAATCATACATTTCTGCACATATCGTTAAAGGAGAGGATAATTGGATTTCTCCAAATAATGTAGAAATTAGTAAAAGCGCAATAATTAAAAATAGCGTTATTTTAGATAACTGCATTATTGAAGACAATGTAACAATTACTAATTCAATAATAAGTAGCAATTCAATTATTAGTAAAGACACTATTATTAGCGAAGAAATTATAAGGAAAAGTTAAATAATGAAAATTTTAGTAACTGGAGGAGCTGGTTTTATAGGCTCTCATCTTGTTGAAGAACTTTTAAGTAATGAACATGAGATTTTAATTTTTGATAATTGTCTAACTGGTAAAAAAGAAAATCTAGAAATTACAGGAAATTTTACATTTATTAATGATGATTTTGGTTCTGAAAATTCTTTAGAAGTAATAGAAAAATTTGATCCAGATATTTGTTTCCATTTGGCTGCACAATCTTCAGTTGTAGTATCAGTGGAAAACCCAGCTCTTGATTTTGAACATAATATTTTACAACCAATAAAACTTATTCAAGTGCTTTTAAAGTCTAACTGTAAAAAGTTCGTCTTTACCTCATCTGGAGGAACAATATTTGGTGAACCCTCTGTAATTCCAACAGCAGAAGAAGATTATGCTGATGAGCCTGAGTCTCCATATGGAGTTGCAAAAAAAAGATTAAATGAATTAATAAAGATAATGTTAAAGAATTCATCTATGACATATTCAATTTTAAACTTGTCTAACGTCTATGGACCAAGGCAGGATCCTCATGGAGAAGCAGGAGTAGTATCAATATTTGCAAACAAATATTTAAAGAATGAAGAGCCAACAATCTATGGAGATGGTGAACAGACTAGAGATTATATATATGTAAAAGATGTTGTAAGTGCATTAATAAAAGCATCAAAGATTGAAGAAAATCATTTTCTAAATATAGGCACAGGCATAGAAACATCAGTAAATGATCTTGCAAATTCAATGAAGATACAGTTTAAATCTGAAATTAATCCTATTTACAAACCTGCAAGAGAGGGTGAGTTAAATCGAAGTGTATTAAACAATACAAAAGCAAAACAAGAATTAAATTGGAAGCCAAATTACAGTTTAGATGATGGAATGAAACAAGTATTTAACTGGTTACGAAATTAAAGAAAAAAGTCTTCATTGTCGTCTCTAATTAATTCATTTGCATTTAGTTTAGAGTCTTCATAATCAAATCCCCTAATAATTGCTATTGGTATACCAATAGTTTTTTTCATGACCAGTTCGGCAGCGCTTGCCAATTCATCAATCACAGCTATTTCTGTTGCATTTAGTTCATTTTCAAAACTATCTAATTTGCCAATATAGCTGTCGATAGGACTTATCCCGGATGAGCCAATTGCAAAATTAACTTGACCCTTTCTCCATGCTCGACCAAATGTATCAGAAACAATGACGGCTATTGGCAAATTGGCAAGTGATTCAAATCTTTTTTGAAATTTATATGCAGATTTATTTGGGTCTTCAGGTAGTAGTAAGGCTGTGTTGTTTCTTACATTTGACTTATCAATTCCAGCATTGGCACAAATAAACCCATGGTGTGTCTTTGCTATAACTAAATCTCCTCTTTTTCTAATAATTTTTTTAGATTCACTATGTAACAGCTCTTCAAAGTCGTAATTTAAAAGATCTCTTTCCATTCCTTCACTTTTTGAGACAATTTTTTGAGTAACTACAAAAATGTCATTTTTTTCAATACCTACTTCACTTTTACTCATTACATCAAATGTGATTTCAGCCAAATTATCATCAACTTTAATTTCTGGAATACCTTGAATAGGTATTATTCTTACCTCATTCATTTTGCAATATTCTTTCAGCTAGAATTTTTGAGTCATTTTCATTTTTAAAAACAATTTGATCTTCAAAGACGTTAGAGGATCCATCAGAATCTCCATGACTAACATAAAATTTATTAACTCGATTCTTAAAATATTTTTTTAATCCTTGAATGTCAGGGTTGTATCCCATGTCAATAAAGTTTTGAACAGAAGGGCCTTTAAGTGCTTTTTTACCTACAAAGGGACTAATTGCAATTACATTATTATGATTTTGAATTGATTGATTGATCTTACTTAAGGAAAGAATAGGACCAATAGATAGGATTGGATTTGAGGGACCAATAATTAAAACTTCACTCTGATCTATCAAGTTTATGACTTGATTTGTGACATTCGCTTTTCTAGAGCCTTCATAGATAACTTTGCTTAACCTTGGCTTTGCTTTTTTTTCTACAAAATAATTTTGAAAATTCAATTTCTCACCATTTTTAGTAATAAGTTTTGTACTTACTTTATCATCAGACATCGGAAGAATTTTACAGCTGATATTAAATTTGTTTTTTATTATATCTGTAATTTCAGTGAGTTTTAAACCATCGTTTATCAATTGATTCCTAAACAAATTAAGTGCTAAGTCTTTGTCACCTATCATGAAATTTAAATCATAAAACTTTTTTAACTCATTATGAACAGTGAATTTATCATTTAAAACACCCCAACCATATTTCCCCTCTGTGTTTGCTAAACCATATATTACAGAATCAATGTCAGGTGATAGGGCCACTCCGTGAATATATTCGTCATCACCAGTATTAACTATGATTGATAAGTCAATGTTATTTAATTTGCTCAGTCCTTTAGCAAATTTAGCACCTCCAACTCCTCCGCTTAAATAAACAATTTTTTTCATTTATAAGAACCTTAAATTATTGACCTTTCAACTAACATTTTAGTAATGATAGACAAAGATATTCTAGATGGATTATCAGAACTTGATGAAGCAGATTTAAAGAGAATCAAATTATTGGTAGACAATAAGCTAAAAATTGAATCTGATATAAAAGTTTCTTATAGAACTAAATCAATAAAGTGCGGTAAAGAGTCATGTAATTCCTGTCCCCATGGTCCATATTGGTATGCAGAGTGGACTGAGGATGGAAAAAGAAAAACCAAATATTTAGGTAAAAATTTAACGGATGCTTAAAAAAAATCTTTTTATTAAAGTTGCCCTTGGCTCTTTGCTAATTATTTTTCTGCGAGTAGAACTAGTTTTTTCAGACTTACTTCCAACTGGCGGTGATATGGGAGCGCACATTGTTCCGACCAAGTTCTTTGTTACTGAATTGTTTAATAATTTTAAACTAAGTGGATGGTCACAGGACTGGTTTGCTGGCTACCCTGTTTACTACTTTTATTTTCCACTTCCACCAATCATTACCAGTTTGTTAAATTTTTTATTTCCATTTTCA
>Ga0207993_1000508_pt1 | contig 15243 bp, 17 predicted proteins | sample ETN01SmetaG_2_FD_185791 | JGI IMG/M metagenome (GOLD analysis project Ga0207993, IMG submission 185791) | Marine microbial and viral communities from oxygen minimum zone, Eastern Pacific Ocean - ETNP2014F12-01SV265 (SPAdes) (version 2) | ecosystem: Environmental > Aquatic > Marine > Oceanic ...
CTTTCATTTCAGCGCCTTCTTCTACAGCTTCAACAGTTTCTTCTGTTTCTTCTGCTACAGGTGCTTCTTCAGTTTCAGCTGATTCCATTTCTGGCTCTTCTTCTGCAGGTGCGTCATCACCCATCATGTCAGCAAATGCCGCTCTTAGTTCAGCAATTGCGTCTTCGACGTTATCCATAGCCTCTTCTGCATCTGATTCAGCGCCTTCGCCGCCTTCATCAGCTTCAGGTTCCATATCCATAGCAAGATCCATTTCTGGAGCATCTGCCATTTCTTCGTCACCCATTTCATCATCGTCCATGATTTCTTCGTCTTCAATCTCTTCTTCGGCTGTTTCGATATCATCAAGGAAATCTTCTTCAGCATCAGATGCGTCAATCGCTTCTTCTACTTCTGCTTCGTCCTTTGAATCGTCATCAGCTTCATCAAGATCGATAGTTTCGTCTAGGTCATCTTCTTGAATTTCGTCTTCTACTACTTCATCATTTTCTTGTAGACTAGACCAATGTGATTTAGCTTTTTCTACAAAAACCGTATGAAGAAGATCGGCGGCTTTTTCTTGCTCGTCGTTTACGATATATTCAAGGACCTTAACTAAAGATTCCTTGTGTTCGCTCATATCATTCTCCTTAAAAAATTACAGGCTTACCAAGATGGTTTACATCTATATTTAACATACCAAGACGTTTTGCTTAGGAAATACCCTAAAAAATGGGTATTTTATGAATTTATGTCAATGATAAGTAAAATTTAAACAGATTTTCTATGCTGAAGGGGGTTTTGCATAGATTTTTTTAATACGTTCCATACGAGAAGCATGTTCAATATTATGTACTTCACGTTGTTTTCTCAAACGATTTAAATGTTTTAGTGTAAGTCTAGACTTACGAACGTCATCAGCCTGTCTGTTATTATAATTGTCGTCTTCGGCATCATAATATTCTTTTAAAATCTCTGAGTATATTAAGAGATAGATTCTTTTCTTAGGTTAAGGTTTCTAACTCTCTCTTGTTCATTATCAGTATATTTTAACCATGCTCTAGCTGATTTTTTCACTGAATCTTTTTTACTCTTAGAGGCCTGAGTAAAGACTTCTCTAGCTTCATTAAATCTTTGAAGCTCAAACAATGCTTGACCAAGAGTTAATTGAGCAAATCCTGGGTTTTTCAGATCGCCAACTTTTAAACCCTTATTAATAGCTTCAATAGCTTGGTCAATCTGATCTTCTTGGTAGTAAAGGTTACCCATAGCAATGTAAGCCTCTCCATTATCTGTGACTTTTGTTAACTTCTCGAAGACTTCGATTGCTGCTTGTCTTTCTTGAGCAGCTCTTAAAGCTCCAGCTAGAATAGTTAAGTTTTGCTTATCTTCTTCAAGAAGTGGTTTTGCAGTTTGGTCTAGTGCCATTGCAGATTTAGGCTTTACAAATGCTGGCCCCAATATATCTGTACAAACTAGCTCCTCTATAGCTATACCTTCTTTATCAGTTTTAAGATTTCCTTTTTCATCTAACACCTTGCTCATTAAGCATTCTTGATCTACAACTCTTAAACCAGGCACACTTGTCATACCGGTAAGCATAACTTCTGAAGCCCAATAAGGATTGCCAGCTGCTAATAACATTTGTGATAGGGATTGGAATTCACTTTTTTTGTTAAGGAGTTGTTTTGTATAGGCAGTCTTCAATAAACTGGTGTAATCTCCAGGTCTATCCAAGTCACTATATAAGCCTGCTAAATTTACAAAATACTTCTTCTTAGGATACAGCTCTAATATTTCTTCATACAAAGGTACTTGTTCTTCTTTAAGCTCTAACTCGCTCATTGACGCTATTAATAGTGAGTACCAATTTTCTCTAAATCTAATATTATTCTCGTCGGCTAGACGTTTAGCTTGTCTTACATTATTGAATGCTTTCTTTTTACTGTTTAATGATTTTGTTTTAGATTTCTCTTGATCAGCTAAAAGGTAATATGCTTGACCAAGGAGTACATAAGCATCTGGTTTTACATCAGGAGCATTTTTAAACCATTTAATTAAGTAATCAACTCCAGCATCAAAGTTAGATTCAGATAGGTAAAGTTGGGCAAGCACATAATATGCTTCAACTCTCAACTTGTCGTTGGTGTCTTCCTCACTAACAACCTTCAAATAATTTGAAATAGCCTCTGGAATCTTATTTTGATAGGCAAGGTTAAAATAAGACTGATAATAATAGATCATGGATCTGTCATAACTTTTAAGAGAATCCATTCTAGGTTTTAATTCGTCTAATTCTTGTTGTCCTTTTGCTACCGCTCTTTTTATTTCGGCATCTTTAGCATTGGCTTCTTTTTCTTTTTTCTCTTTTTTGAGCAATCTTTGTTCTTCTTCTAGGATGCTGGCTTCATCAAGTGCTTCGATAACTCTTTGGACTTTTCTGGCTACAGAAGGAGTCATCACTTTTGCTCTTTTCTTAGTGTTGAGTTCTCTTATTCTCTCCTCAGATGCCAGTTCTGGAAGACCATAACTTGGTTCAGGAACCTCTGTAATTAGGTTACATGAGAATGTTAGAAGTAATAATAATAAGATTCTCATTAGCTATCTTGCTCCAATTCAAATGAAAATTTATGTGGTACATCTGCAACAGCAACTGCTCTACCATCTCTTACAGTTGGTTTATATTTTAGCTTTGCTGCAGCTCGTAATGTCGCTGAGTTGAACATAGAACAATCATTAAATGCACCTTCTCTGTTAGCTGCGGACCTACATTTTCCTTCCATAACATATGGCTCTTCAATAGTTCCAGATTCTGTAATTGTAAAGGCAACAATGACATAACCTTCCATATTTCTTTCTTTTGCTCTTCTTGGATAAATTGGCTGCACTTTAAATAAAGGAATATAGTCTCCATCCCTAAAAAGTGCACCTGTACCTTGTGAAAAATTAATATCTGGCTTTGATGCTTGTGCTGCCACTGCAATAGGAGTTACATCTAATTGTGGTGGAGCTATATCAGGTGGTGCGATTTCTGGTTCTTCAGGAGGTTCCACCTCTTCTGAAGTGATAGTTTCAATTTCCCTGTCTGGCATGATGACATCACCAATTTTTCTGCCCTTTACGACATCACCAGAATCACCAGTACTTACTAGTAGCACCATAAATATAAACAACAAAAAGGCTACCAATGGCGCCATAGCAACAAATGTGTATCTTTTTGTGTCAGCTGTCATATTTAGTTTGGTTCTGCTGCAAGGGAAATATCAAAAACTCCTGCATCTCTAGCACCATCCATAACTTGAATGATTGCATCTGCACTAGCAGTCTCATCAGCCTGTATAACTACAGTTCCTTGAGGATTGTCTGCTAGCAGCTTAAGAACATTAGCTTTTACTTGCCTTACATCAATTCTTCTTCCGTCCATATAAATTTCATCATTTCCACCAACAGCAATCAGAATTGCTGCGTTTTCTTGGATTTCTGATGTATCAGAATCTGGTCTATTTACTTCTAGTCCAGGTTCTTTAATAAAGTTAGCTGTAACAATAAAGAAAATAAGCATGATGAAAACAACATCAAGCATTGGTGTTAAATTTATTTCGCTTTCTTCTTCTCTTGCTGCAGATGATATTGCGTTTCTTCTCATTTCTTCACTCCTTTTTTACTATGTCCTGAAACATATTCTCCCATTAATAGTTCATTAGTTTCAACTTGGTTTTTAACCCAGATCATTGCTAAGACTCCAGATAGTGCAGAAACCATCCCTGCCATGGTTGGTAATGTGGCTTTTGAAACCCCACCAGCCATTGATCTTGCATCTCCTCCACCATTAAAAGCCATTACTTGAAAGACCTCAATCATTCCAGTTACAGTTCCCATTAGACCGAATAGAGGGCATAAAGCTATACATACTTGTATAAGCTGAATGTTTCTATTGATTGCTATTCTGCCTTCAGAGATCAATCTGCCTTTTGTCATATTTTTATGCCATGGGGTAGGAAAATTCATGCCTAAGTATCTTTTATTGATTCCTTTTGCAACTTCCTCATGGACAAACAGAAAATAATATATTCTTTCAAAAATAAGGGCCCACATGAAGGTGACCAGTAAGGCTATGTACCATAAAACTGGGCCACCTGACTCCATAAAGTCACGGAGTGCTATGTAGAGCTCTGTAAGCCAGATCATATTTATTTAGCTTTTTCAGCAACAATACCTGTAGCTTGTTCTTCAAGAACATCAACTACAGATCTTGCAGATGATTGCAAGAATGAATGTGCCAATGTTGTTGGTATAGCAACAACCAAACCTAATACTGTTGTAACAAGTGCTTGTGAAATACCGCCAGCCATGATTTTTGGATCACCAGTACCAAACAAAGTAATTTGTTGGAAGGTGACAATCATACCTGTAACTGTACCCAATAGTCCTGCTAATGGAGCTACCACAGATACAATTTTCACAAAACTTATGCCTCTTTCAATTGAAGGTCTTTCAGCCATGATTGCTTCAGCAAGCTTAAGTTCAAGCCTATCAATTGTTTCTTTCATATGTGAAGCTCCAACCTTAAGAACTCTTCCTAATGGGTTGTTTGCATTTGGTGTTGAAGAAGCAAGTTGAGCTTGCACTTCTCTGCCCATTATCCAAAGCATCACATATTTGTAGATTGCATATATTAGAGTTATTGCACCAATTGCCAGAATGATATAACCAATTATTCCACCTTGGTTGATTCTCTCTAATAGAGATGGATTTTGTACAAGATTTGCTAATAAAGCTCCGCCTGATGGTCCACTTGGATCTACAGAAAAACTTACATAGCCACTTGAAACATCAGCGCTTGATACTCTTCCAGCTGAACTTGTATAACGTCCAGCAGGTTGTCTAGCTAAGAATTGGTACTGTCCTTTTGTTGGGACATACTCAAGGTAACTATTACCACAAACTGCGTTATAAACGCCAACCCTTACCACATCACATTCAGTTTGTGTGCCGTCAACATTAATAACAGTAGCTGAGAAACGACTAACCTCACCGGTTGCTTTCATTTCACGCATAATTTCGTACCAAACTCTTTCAATCTCCTCAATAGTTGGAAGTTCTGTTGACTCTCCCATCTTTTTAGTAAGATCTCCTAGGAATGATTCTCTTTCTTTGCCAAATTCTGCTGCAGTTAGAGATGATTCAAATGTCACCCTTGAATCAGTACTAATACTTTGCATGTGTCCAAAAAGCTCATTCAATGAACCAAGCTGTTTTAGGTATGCTTCTTCAGCAATTCTAAGTTTTTCTTGGTTCTTAACGAATTCAGCTTCTAATTGATCAGCAATTCTTTCTTGTCTTGCTAGCTCTCTTTGTTCTGCCTTGAGAATTTGATCTTGCTTATCTCTAGCAGCTTTGAATTCAGCTTCTCTTTTCTTATTCTCACCTTGCTCTTGAGATTTACCTTCTTTAACAAGCTCTAAAAGCTTATCAAGATTGCTTGGAGCTTGAACTTCAGATTCTTGGGTAAATGCATAGCCAGAACTAATTAAAAACGTTAAAAATATAATTTTTAAATATTTCATTATTCACCCTCCACAAATTTTACAGGGACAGCTAATAGATCTAATGGTGCTGTTTTGTTAGCCATTCTAATACCATCTCTTACAGGCAATCTATAACCACTAACTTCTACCCATTTGCCTGCTTCAGCATCCCAGACTCCAGCTTCGCTTTGATCTTTTAATTGATACATTAAAGCTAGCCTTCCTATTCTTAATATGTTCACAACTTTTTCTTCTCCACCCAAGACAATAGCGTCCTCATAAGTTTCGATTGTTCTGCCGTACTCTCTTTCAATGTTATAAGCTTCAAGAACCTGTCTCACTTGCTCTGATGCTGTCACTTTAGGATCTGAAAGTGTGTTTCTGACCTGGTTAATTCTCTTATATCTCTCATCAAGAGAAAATGGAGCATCTAGTGAAACAAACTGCTCTAAGCTATTAGCCATTCTTTCCATTAACGGTGGAATCTGTCTTTGAATAACTACAACTTGTCTTGTTTGTTCAGCTAGGGTTACAAGCCTATCTTCTTGTGCTTGTATCTGCTTTCTTTTTTGCGCATTGTAGATTTTCAAACCTTCTACTTGCTTTACAACGACCTTCCACTCCGCTAAGAGGGAATCTTTTTCAGTTGATAATCCATCAACTTTTTCTTGAGACTTTTCAGATAGAGAGATGCTTTCTTCGTTTTCCTCTAAGATCTGATCTATATCAGCATTATCCGCGTATGCGAAGACTGCCAATAGGGATAAAATATATACGTATTTTTTCATGATCTTCTTACCCTTTTTAAAAACTTGACTGTTAAAACTATCAAATTATTCCTATTTTACAACTATTTTTATACTAAAAATCGCGTTTTAAAAGAGTTTTGGGAAGAATACGGGGGTATTTCTTTTATATTCTTGGTATTCCGGCTTTTCGCCCCATTTTTTGTCTGATCTATGTTCGAGCATTCTTACCCCACTTACAAAGTAAATAAGCAAAAAACCAAACACAGGAGAGATTAGAGATACATATTGAAGTCCTGACATAACAGGCACTGCCATGACAGAAATCCCAAACCAGAGCGTTACTTCTCCAAAATAATTTGGATGTCTTGAGAGATCCCATAACCCTCCAGTAATAAATTTTCCTTCATTCGATGGGTTGCTCTTAAATTTAGTTTTCTGGTAATCTGCTAAAACTTGAAAACCAAAACCAAAAATCCATAGCCCAAGCCCAATCCAACCAACAATACCTATCTCAACTTGAGCTAATGCAGAAAGCGCAACTAGAGCTGAAAGCGCTTGGATGAATACCCATGCAGCTGAGAGAGTCCATGTCATGAAAAGTTGGCTGAAGCTCGGCAATATGGTTTTAAATCTTTTGTCATGGCCATCTTTAAGCACACGCCAAAATAGAAAGCCGCCAAGCCTTACTGTCCAAATCATAATGCAGGAATAAAGCAATAACGATCTTAAGTCTAAAATCTCATGCACTGCTGTCTGTTTAATAAAGACGACAAATGATAGAACAGTTATATAAGTCAATGATCCTGTAAGATCATAAAATTTTTCTGTCTGAAAAATATATGAAGGGAGAAAAAGTATCCAATGAATTGCGAAAGAAATATACATGGCCATCATAATTAGTGACAAGCCTTCACTCTCGATTGTTCCAACAGATACGACAACAGCAAGAAAATAGCAGACAATAAATGTAACTGCTGAGATAGCAAGATAAATTAAAGGTTGTAAAATAGTTTTAGCCATTATTTGTTTTGATATATGTATCATACATAAAAAACTACCGAACAAAAAAGAGCTTAAGAGTATTTAAAGATGAAATATACAACCAATCAATTTAAACCAGGCCTGAAAGTTTTAATTGAAAAGGAGCCGTGCTCTATTCTTTCCTATGAATTTCACAAACCAGGAAAAGGTCAGGCTGTTATGCGTACAAAATTATACAATCTTAGAACCCAAAAAGTTTGGGAGAGAACTTTTAAATCAGGCGAATCTATTGAGGCTGCTGACATAGTTGAGCGAGACTATCAATTTCTATATGTAGAGGGGCAAAACTACGTTTTCATGGACCAAGACTCCTATGAACAGATAGAAATATCTTCAGAGAAGCTTCTAGATATAAAGGGCTGGTTAGATGGAGAGGAGGAGTGCAAGATACTCTTTTGGAATGGTGATGTCTTGAATGTTGAGCCACCAACTTTTGTAATAAAGACTGTTTCTAAAACAGAGCCTGGACTTAAGGGCGATACAGTTTCAAATACATTAAAACCTGCAACGCTTTCATCTGGAATAGAAATCCAAGTCCCAATATTCATAAATGAAGGCGAGCAAATAAAAGTTGATACCAGAGATGGATCATATGTGGGTCGAAACAAATAATGATTCTTAATGATTTAAATCAAATATTACAAAATAGCGTTAAAAGAGTTGCGCAAGAAATGTCAGTACAAATAAGTACTGATTTGATGGCACAAATCAATTTTGAAATTAGCTCAGATAGCTTAAGAGGAGATTATGCATCAAGCTGTTCTCTTAAATTATCAAAATTATTTGGCATTAGCCCAAGAGAATTATCAGAAGCAATAAAGCCACTTATAAATGACAAAAGAATTGCGGAAATAAAAATTGAGGGCCCTGGTTTTATAAATATTTTTATCTCTGCGGAAGAAAAATACAAAGCTTTAACAGAAATTCTTGAAGTTAGTGATAATTGGGGAAGATCTAATGATTTTACTGGAAAGGTTTTATTAGAATTTGTTTCATCTAATCCAACTGGGCCTTTGCATGTTGGACACGGCAGGGGGGCAGTTTTAGGGATGGCAATTTCTAACCTCCTCGAACAAATAGGTTATGAAGTAACAAAAGAATATTACGTTAATGATGCCGGCAGACAAATATCTATATTAACAAGCAGTGTAATTTTAAATGCTTATGTAAAAACATTTGAAAGCGAGGGAACTTATGAAGGCAATTACATTAAAGGCTTAGCTGATGACTTTCGAAAAGAATATGGAGATCTAGATAAAGAAATTGTGTTGGGTGAATTAGATGCAGATAAGGACGCGAGACTAGACTCAATAGCATTTTATCTTCAAGAATCGTTTAAAGACCTTTGGGATAAAGCAAGAGAATTTTCAGTGGAAAGAATATTGGAAATAATCAAAAAAGATTTGCACAGCTTTAAGATAATTCATGATAGTTGGTTTAAAGAAAGTTCTCTTGGTAAAGCTGATGACCCTAATTCAGATTTATCTAAATCTTTAGAAATTATTACTCAAAAAGACCATACATTTGAAAAGGATGGGGCCAAGTGGTTTAGAACAACAGCTTTTGGAGATGACAAAGATAGAGTTTTGCTAAGAGAAAATGGTGAACCTACTTATTATTTAACTGATGTTGGTTATCACAAAAATAAAATTGATAGAAATTATGATCATTACATAAATATATTTGGTGCTGATCACCACGGCTATATCCCGAGACTTACTTCAGCTTTTGATGTGCTAAAAAAAGATAACCAAAATATTGAGTTTGTTTTATATCAGCTGGTTAACCTTTATGAAGATGGCATAAAGAAAATGATGTCTACCAGACGAGGAGAGTTTTATTCATTAAGTGATTTACGTGAAGAGCTGGGCTCCGATGTTATAAAGTTCTTCTTTTTAGAAAAAAAGTCTGACCATACAATGGATTTTGATATGGATCTTGCAAAGGACGAAAGTAAAAATAATCCATACTTTTATGCGCAATACGCTTATGTAAGATGTTGCTCCATTCTAAATAAGGCTAACTTCGATCCAAATGAAGAGATAGATTTTGATGAAATTAATAACTGTTTTGAGCTAGTCTCTAAAGCAATTAACTACCCACATTTTGTAAAAGATTATGGGCTTGAAAGATCGCCGCACTCTCTTGTTCACTTCATTAAAGAATTTTCCGCCGCTTTCCATTCATTTTATGAAAGTAGTCCTGTAATTTCTGAAGATAAAGCCATTTCAAACTCAAGACTTCTAATAACTGTAATTACAAAACAAATCCTCAAGAACAGCTTTAAAATTTTAAATGTAGAGCCTTTAGAAAAAATGTGAGATGTCTAACTTTTCTTTTAAAAATAAAAAATTTCCAATAAAAGCTATACCCACAGTTACTCTGGCTATCTTGGTATCATTTTTTGCGACAGCTTTTTCGATGGGTTTCTTAAAAGATAACAAAGATTTTTTAGACTTAGATAGATTTGATGTTGAGGATATAGATTATGAATTTCAAACTATCCTTGAAGAGAGCTCATTTGATGAGTTAGATGTGGTCGTCAATAACTCAAACGAAATATGTGAATACTTTGCACAATCTGGGAGCTTTAGAACTTTTAAAGCAGCACAAAGCCAGCTTAAAGAACTTGAAAAAATTGGCTATGTCCCTGTAATAGAGAATGTTAGCAGTGAAAATGGTTACAACTACATTGTTATTGTTGGGCCTTTTGAAAATAGATCGCAAACCAATAATGCTAGAGAGAATCTTCGAAGATTAAATATGGATTCTCTTGAAAAAAGAAGCTGTAAGAAGATTTAAAATGGATCTAGACCACTTTCATAGATTAAAAAATGACTTAGATGCGGCTTGTACACTAATAGCTGTTTCGAAAGGCCAGCCTATAGATAAGATCCAAGCACTCTACGATTTAGGCCAAAGAGATTTTGGGGAAAATTTTTTGCAAGAACTCCAAAGCAAAAAAGCAGAACTGCCAGAGGATATTAGATGGCATTTTTTAGGAAATATTCAAAGCAATAAACTGCATGATGTTGTGAGCTGTTCAGACTTAATACACTCAATTAGCCGAAAGAAAATTTACAACAAATTGCTGTCTTTGGACCAGGAAAAAGAAAACAAAATTTTATTGCAATTAAAGCTTGGCAATGAAAGCTCAAAATCAGGCTTCACTGATCATGAAATTTATGAAATTATCGGTTTGCACCCAGCAAATAGTCCTTTCCTAATTAAGGGTCTTATGGTTATAGCTGAAAATAATATTTCAGCCGAAGAAATTTCTTCACAGTTTCACTTTGCTGCAGAGGTTTTCAACAAAATTAAACTATTAGATGAGAATATTGAACTCCTATCAATGGGCATGTCAGGTGACTTTAATATTGCACTTGATGCTGGCAGCAATATGATACGAATAGGGACTTCTCTTTTTGGAGAAAGAAAAAAATGAATGATCCAACAACTTTTTTCGACATGCTTATGGTAATCAAGACGATTGTTGTCTATCTAATACTTGTTTTATTCTTAATAGATCTCTCAAGAGCAGATTCCTACAACAAGATTGCAAGAATAATAAAGATCTTATTGTTTCCGTTATTGCTGATTTTTAATGTGCATTATAAAAAAATTAATATTGGTTTGCTTTTTGCAGCATTCTTAATAAATTTTATTTCTTTTTATATTCTGCTGCCTGGTTATGATCTGGGCACAATTTTCAATTTTTCTTTATTCCAAACAACTAAAATACTTATTGGTTTACTAAAATTTGTTGTTATTGCAGGTGTAGTTCTTAGTTGGTTTTATGCTTTTGGAATGAATCTTTACAATTCAGCTACTTCACTTATACAAGAGGTCTATGAAACAACTGTATCTATTTTTAGAAATATCATACCTCCTACTGCTGGTTTTGATCTATCGCCATTAATTGCTTTTTTCGTATTTCAATTAGCTGAAAGAGTATTGGATATTTTGATGTTCGAATATTTTTCTTAGTTTTTTAGAAGAACATATCTTTCAATGCTGTGCCCTTTTTTTAGGCCTTTAGTATGAAATGTCGAAACCTCATAAGAGATTTCAAAGTTATCAATAATTTCAAAAAGTCTTTGAGTCTCCAGCAATTCTTTTATATGTTCTTGGTAAACTCCTGAGTCTGTAATAATTTCAACTTTGCTACCTTTTTTTAGCTTGCTATGAATAAACTCTAGAAACTGTTTAGATATTAGTCTGCGTTTTATGTGCTTCTTCTTTGGCCAAGGGTCAGGAAAATGGATTCTTATAAAGTTAATATCAAAGTCTATTGATTCAATATATTCTCTCGCGTCTCCATTAAAAAGGAATAGGTTGTCGGGCTTATTGGTTTCATAAAATTCTACAGCCCTTGCGAATCCTTTTTTATATGGCTCAATGCCGAGAAAACAGAAGCCTTCATTGGACATAACATCTTTTGAAAAAGATTGAGCATCACCAAAACCAATATCAATTACTATTGGTTTCTTTGTTTTTGGCACATCACCAAGCTTAAGAACACATGGAGAGTTTTTTTCTAAAAATGTTATGTTAGTTGGCGATAATCTGCCTGCTCTAGAACTAAAAGTTTTGATCATTACGCAATAATTGTATGCGAATTTTAATTTTAGTGAGGGGTTTATTAATTAGACGTTGACTAAAGAGGTCTTTAGTTTTTTAAATGCTGATGCTTCTATCTGTCTGATTCTTTCAGCAGAAACAGAATACTTATCAGCCAGTTCGTTTAATGTAAGTTTGTGGTCATCAAGCCATCTAGCTCTGATAATATCTTGTGCCCTACGGTCAAGCCCAGAAATATTTTTCATTAAAGCAGTATGATTGACGCTCTCATAATTGTCCTTTTCAGCTTGGTCTTCAGGGTTAAAAGAATTGTCTTCTAAATATTGGCTAGGTGAAAACGCTTTTTCATCATCTTCGTCATCGGTTGGCATATCAAATGGGCTATCAGCCGAGTTAAGCCTATTCTCCATGTGCATAACCTCTTTATAAGATACGTCTAGATCAGCAGCAATTTTTTTTGCTTCTTTGTCTGATAACCAGCCTGTACTTTTCTTTTTGCTTCTGAGATTAAAAAATAATTTTCTTTGAGCTTTAGTCGTGGCAATTTTTACTATTCTCCAATTTTTGAGAATAAATTCGTGTATTTCTGCTTTGATCCAGTGAACAGCAAAAGACACCAACCTAACCCCTTTATCAGGATCAAACTTTTTGACTGCTTTTAGGAGACCTAGGTTCCCTTCTTGAATAATGTCAGCTATCGGAAGGCCATATCCAGCGTATGACTTAGCTATATGCACGACAAACCTTAAGTGAGATATAACTAGCTTATGAGCAACCTTAACATCTTCAGTCTCGTAAAATTCACGCGTGAGTTCGAGCTCCTCTTCTCTAGTGAGAATAGGTATTGAGTAAACTTGGTTCAGATACTTATCTATATCTGAGCCAGGATTTGTTAAAGCTAATGCGTAACTCATAATAAATTATTATAACATATTATAACCATTGTTTATCTTTATGCCAATGGGGAAGTATATTACCACTATTTTTTACCGTATTTCAACATTTTTTGACGTTGCTTTGAGGTAAAAGTTCATTAGAATAAACAGCTGGTTATGAACAATTCTGAAAAACTAAAAAAACTGCGAGAAGGCTTAGTGCTTTTAAGCAGAGACAGAGAAGTAGTTTTCTCATTTCACGAAACTTTTGCGATGGTAGATGAGCTGCTAGAAATAGTAGATGATATGATCGAGCAAGACTCTAAGAGCTAATAAAGGTATAACAATTATCCTTGAATTCTTTAAATTCAAATCCTAGGGCTGAAAATTTTTCAATTCCCTCGTTGGATGCGACCTTATTCTGAATCAAATACTTAGCCATCTCACCTCTTGCACGTTTTGCAATAACTCCTACTACTTTCGCCTTGCCATCACTTAGGGTTAAAAATCTAAAGTTGATAATTTTTTCAGAATTTAGAAATTTACTAACAGAGCTAAAATATTCTTCCGAAGCTAAATTGTATAAATATGCATCGCCTAGCTCATCCGAAAGCTCTTTTGCAATTTTGTTGCCCCAGAACTCATATAGACTTACTGAACCACTAAAATTGTGTCTTGTTCCCATTTCTAATCTGTACGGGTTCATTTCATCAGATGGTTTCAGCAATCCATATATCCCCGACAATATTCTAAGATTGTTGTTCATATATTGAATTTGATCTTCATTTAAGTCTTTTGCTCCCAGATGCTTAAAAACATCCCCCTCAAATTGAAAAATTGCTCTTTTTTCTACAGCGTCGTTTTTATTCCAATTTCTAAATCTATTAGCATTAAGTTCAGCTATGCTTTCACTCACTTTCATCATTGAGCTTAGTTCTTCTGTGCTTAACTTTGCTAATTGTTCTGCTAAGTGATCGGCTTCCTTTTTGAAGACTGGTATTGTTGCCTCTAATAAGCTATCACTTTTGTTGGCTGCTAATCTTTTAGCTGGCGAAATTACGATCATACTTTTATTCCTGCATTATTAAAGTCTAGAGCCCTTTCTGCTCGATAACTTGATCTAGCCATAGGGCTAGAAATTACTTCTAAAAAACCATATTTTAGTCCCACTTTTCTGTAAAGATCAAATTCTTCTGGTGTCACCCATCTATCAATTGGATGATGATTAAGAGTAGGTCTGAGGTATTGTCCTAATGTAACAATATCGACATTATGATCTCTTAAGTCTCTAAAGGTTTGGTAAATTTCTTCTTCTTTTTCACCTAGGCCCAGAATTATGCTCGATTTAGTAATCATGTCTGCATTTATTTCTTTTGCCATCTGTAATACATCTAAAGTCTTTTTGTAGCCAGCTCTGGGATCGCGTATAGGGTGTGTAAGCCTCTCAACTGTCTCTATGTTTTGTGCAAAGACTTTTATTGGTGAATTTACTACTGTTTCAACGGAATCATATGCGCCATTAAAATCGGATGTGAGTACTTCAACTTCCGTTTTCGGGCTTAATTTTTTAATTGCGTTTACTGTATCTGCAAAATGTTGTGCTCCTCCATCACTTATGTCATCTCTATTAACACATGTAAGAACAATGTATTTTAGGTCCATAATAGCTATAGTCTCAGCAATCTTACTAGGCTCCTCTTTGTCTAACCAGCCTTTAGGATTTCCTGTATTGACTGAGCAAAATTGGCAGGCTCTAGTACATGTATCACCCATTAACATAAAAGTAGCTGTCCCTCGTGACCAGCATTCTGATAGATTTGGGCACTTAGCTTCCTCGCATACTGTACTCAAATTAAGATGCTTTACTTTATTTTTGATTAATGTGTAATTTTGATTAGCTTGGTTAGCTGTCATTCTTATCCAGCTTGGCTTTTTTTCTCTTTCAATGTTTGAGTAAGAGTTACTTTTCATACCATCTTTTATAGATTTAACTCCAGCATGATTTGTAATTTTAACTGTTGGTATAAGGTCTCTCATTTTGTAAGCATTTTTTTATATTTTGCTAAGAGCTTATCCTTAAGCTCCAGTCCATTAATATCTATATAATCTTTTAGATTACAAGCCTCTACATCTAATCCGCAAGGTTTAATTGTATTAAATGTCTGCAGATCTGTGTCAATATTCACACTTAGCCCATGGTAAGAATAGTTTTTCTTTATCCTCATGCCTATTGATGCAACTTTCTTACCTTCTATAAAAATTCCAGGGTCTTTTTCTTGAATATTGCCCTTAAGACCAAGATTCTCTAGAACCTCTAAAGCATTCTCTAGAATTTTACTTGTAAGTTTGGTTGGCGGGAAAGGCAAACCTTTCATATTAAGTATAAAGTAAAGCACTAATTGACCTGGGCCATGAAAAGTTGTTTTTCCGCCTCTATCTGTTTTTAGGAATGGTGGGGTTTTCGTCTTATCTTCTTTGATATTTTTTTCG